>SMTZ1_10008840_pt1 | contig 10051 bp, 9 predicted proteins | sample DeeMarSWOR136_30_FD_25667 | JGI IMG/M metagenome (IMG submission 25667)
TTGTAGAAACAATCAAGAGAAGAGAAATAGCAAGGAGTAGGAATAAGCACATTACCTCGCTTTTCTTTTCCATTCTTCCTCCTTTTCAATATTAAGTATACTATAGGTATTGCAATATTTCAGTGATTAAAGTCACAATTTAATTGTGATTTTAGTCACAAAAAAGGGGACAGGCTACTTTTTTCTTTCAAGAAATCCCTGATACTCTTTTCCTTCTGGCGAAAAGTAACTTGTCACTCCTATAACTCAATATTAGGATATCTAATAAATACCGCCGTCCATTAAATACTCTTTTATGGCGTATTACCTACTCTAAAAAAGTAGCCTGTCCCCTTTTTTTTTCAATTTTTCTTTATCCGTTATCGTTATATAATGTTTTTCAATCTCGATGCAATCGGTCTTCCTGAAATCGTTCAATATCCTGCTCACCACTTCCCTTGCGGTTCCCACCATTTCAGAAAGCTCCTGGTGGGTTAATTCCATATTGATTTTTACCCCCTTCTCTGTCTCGACACCGTGCTTTTCAGCTAAATCGAGAAGGGCAATTACTAACCTCCCGGATACGTTCTGAAAGGTAAGTGACTCAATCTGCTGGTCAGCGTCTCTCAAGCGAGTACAGAGGGTCTCCATTATCCTGAACGCAATCTGGGGATTACTCGTAAGGCTCGCTGCAAAATCTCTCTTGTTAATTACTAACAACTCGGCATCCTCCACCGCCCTCACATTTGCCGAACGTATTTCCTTCTCCAGTATAGCCATCTCGCCCAAGAAATCTCCTTTTTGTAAAAGTGCCAGGGTCTTTATTCTGCCGTCGGAAGACGTCCTGAAAACCTTTACCACTCCTGAAAACAGGATATACAAAGCATCTCCAACTTCACCTTCAGAAAATATGTCCTCATCTTTCCTGTACTTTTTCAAATTGGAAATCTCAGCAATTTTCTCCAGTTCCTTATCCGCAATCTTACTGAAAAGGGGCACTCTCTTCAAAGCTGATTTCTTCTCCATTTTTCCTCCATCGGGTAGTGTAGCCCTTTATGGGCGTAGTTTTTACGGGGATAAACCCCTACACTACCAGAACCATTACGGGCATAAAGCCCTACACTACCTACAAATATTAATTGCCGTTCTTATTGTATTACAGTGAATAGTAACCGTATCGTTAACTTCAAATGCATAACCGCCAGCCAGAACTATACAGAGCGGGATGTTTGCATCTTTTGCCCAGCCGATTACAAGTTCATCTCTCTTTTCCAATCCCTCCATTGTCAAAGAAAGCCCTCCAATCTGGTCTTTCTCATACGGGTCAGCGCCGGCTACAAAAAGAACCAGTTCTGGCTGAAAAGAATCTATAATTTTGGGAATATTATCTTTCAGTTTTTCCAAATACTCCTCGTCACTCACACCGTCAGCCAGTCCTATGTCCAGGTCGCTGGGAGGCTTAATAGCAGGATAATTGTTCTCCTGGTGAATAGAAAAGGTGAACACGTTTCTATCTTCTCGGAAAATATACGCTGTACCATTTCCCTGATGGAGATCACAATCAACAATCAGGGCTTTCACTATTTTTTCAGTTCTCTGAAGATATTTTATGCCACAGGCTATATCATTCAACACGCAGAATCCTTCTCCGTGGTCGGGAAAGGCGTGGTGGAATCCACCGCCAATATGTATTCCCAGTCCATTTTCAATTGCGTTCTTGCAAGCCTGGATGGTTCCACCAACGCAGAGAAGAGAAGCTTCAACGAGCTCCTGCGAGTAGGGAAGCTCCATTGTCAGTATCTCCATCATTGATAATTGCCCTTTTTTGAGTTTATTGAGATATTCCTCAGTATGGACTGATAAGACGTCTTTTTCATCAGGCATAGGTGGGGAAAGGAAATCATCCTCTTTAAACATTCCTTGCTTGATCAATATTTTTTTAATTAATGCATATTTTTCGGTAGGAAATACGTGCGCCCCAATATCCACCCTGTATTTCTCTGAATATATAAGTTTAGTCTTTGCCATTGTTCTCCATGACACATTGCTTCATTGTTTTTAGGTAGTGTAGCCCTTTATGGGCGTCCCCATTTATCGGGACGGGCATAAAACCCTACACTACCTACACTGACGCAGAGCTTCGCTCTGCAGCTACAGTAATTTTATCCCATGAGGAATTCCAATATTGCCTTTTGCACGTGGAGTCTATTTTCTGCCTGGTCAAAGACAAGCGAATTTGGCCCATCGAGCACTTCATCGGTTATCTCTTCTCCTCTGTGGGCGGGAAGACAATGCATAACCAGAACATCCTTCTTCGCTTTACCGATGAGTCGCCCGTTAACCTGGTAGGGCTTGAATACCCTGAGTCTCTTTTCTCTTTCCTTTTCCATTCCCATACTTACCCAGACATCAGTATAAATAACGTCAGCTTTCTTGACTGCCTCTTCTGGCTTATGCAAGACTTTAATATCTGCCCCGGTAGTTTTTGCCAATTTCATACCTTCTCCGAGAATCTTCTTATCCGGCTCATATCCCGGCGGAGTAGAGATAACCAATTTCATTCCCAATCTTGCTGCCCCATTAATCCAGGAATTGGCTACATTATTACCATCACCAACAAAAGCAACTTCTATCCTGGACAATTCTTCAGATGAGAGTCGAGAAAGTATTCCTTTCTTCTCGGCTATGGTGAATATGTCTGCCAATACCTGACAGGGATGCAACAGGTCACTCAATCCATTTATTACGGGAACAGTAGATTCTTTTGCCAATTCTATGACGTCCTGATGCTGATACGCTCTTATCACTATCCCATCAACGTATCGGGATAGAGTCTTCGCCGTATCCCGTATCGCTTCTCCCCGACTCAACTGGAGGTCCTGCACATTCAAAAATATTGCAAATCCTCCCAATTGGTACATTGCTACTTCAAACGAGATTCTGGTTCTCGTAGAAGGTTTCTGAAAAACCATTCCCAGAACTTTCCCTTTCAGGGTGCTTCCGGGTTCCTTTCTCTTCTTCAGTTCTCCTGCAGAAAGAAGAATCTTTACTATCTCATCCGAAGTCAAATCCAGGATTGAAATTAGGTCCCTTTTCAATTTCTTCCTCCCAAAAAGTGAATTAACAAAAAAGCTCTCCCTTATTGAAAGGAGAGCAGCATTAAAAAAGACTAAAGGTCCAAATTTGCCATTTATCTAACAGAATCAACTCCCTTTAACTGGATAAGTCCCGAACTCTTTGGCTGCCTCATACATCGCCACAATATTCTCTGGAGGCGTCTCTGGTTGTACATCGTGGGAGGGTGCAAGAATATAACCACCTCCGGGAGCAAGTATGCTAATCACTCTTCTCACTCCTTCTCTAACTTCTTCAGGTGTGCCGAAGGTCAAAAGCCGCTGAATATCTATTCCTCCCAAAAAACAAATCCTCTTCCCGAAATCCCTCTTGAGCCTTTCTGGTTCCATCTGATAGGCCAAAGGCTGAATAGGATTCAGTACCTCAAAGCCTACCTCGATAATATCATTTATCAATGGATAAATCGAGCCACAACAGTGGAGAAGAATTTTGGCTTCTGTATATTTCTTTATCTCCTTAATGAGTTCCGCCCAGTAGGGTTTAACATATTTTCGGAAGTCCTCAACGGACATAAAAGGCTGAGTCTGTGTTCCCATATCATCGCCGATACAGACTATGTCTATATACCTTCCTACCCTGCCCAGGAACTCCCGCGCAAAGGTCTGGGAAGCTTTCAAGATCCTGTTTGCCAGTGCTCTAAAAAATTCGACATTTATTCTTATATCCATCATAAAATTATTGAATCCACGGACAAAAGCATACCTATGAAAAATATTGGGAACCCAGGTAGATATAGCATAATCTGTCTGCTGGTGGAGGTTTTTTGCTTCTTCTTCTTTCCCCTTAAAATATACGGGATTTGTATAATCTGACCAGAATGGATACTCCTCTATATCCTTCTCTGAGATTGCATTTCTGAGAGGAGCAAGCGTATCTGGAATAGAAAAATATGGACCAGCGGGTTTACATATGATCCCATGATTATCTAAGTCTCTCAGAGTACCATCCGGGAGCCTCTCCATTCCCAGTCCCCCGGCACCTAAATTTCTTATATCCACATTAAATTTCTTTAATATCCTCTCATCAATATTAGCCACAATGTTCAGAAGATAGACAATCTTTGGTTCAGGGTAATCGGAAATATTTAGATATTCACAGAGCGCCTTATATCCATAAGGGGGAGCGTTTACTATACTCCAGTTGCGATTGCCGAAATCGACAGGAACTCTATCAGGTTCTCTGTGTTCAATTGCTTGTAAAATTCTCTCCCGGGAAGTCATCTTAACCATTTACCAATTCCAGATACCAATTCCAGAGCTTTCCTTGCCGCATCCCTGGAAGTCCTGGCATATCTATCTGCCCCAATTCTTTTGGCAAAATCCTCATCAAGAGGAGCACCACCCACCATTACCTTAATCTCTTTTCTGATACCGCTTTTTGCCAACATTTCTATAATATCTCTCATACCCATCATAGTGGTGGTGATCAGGGCAGATATTGCTAAAATGTTTGCCTTTTCCTTTTTTACCGTGTTTACGAACCTTTCGGGAAGAACATCCACTCCCAGGTCAACAACTCTAAAGCCAGAAGCCTCAAGAGTAGATGCCACTAAATTCTTACCCAAGTCGTGTATATCGCCACTTACAGTCCCGATGACCACAGTGCCTTTTCCTCTCTCCCCTTTAAGGTGAGGTTTTATAATTTCTGTGGCCCGTTTTACTGCCTCTGCTGCCACTAATAAATCGGGTAGAAAATACTCCCTGTTCTCGAATTTATCTCCCACTAAATTCATACCCTCCATCAAACCCTTCTCAATCACGTCGTGCGGGGAAATACCCTTCGCGAGCATTTCCTGGGTTAAAGCCTTCGTTTTCTCAACGTCTCCAACGAGAACGGCCTCCATAATTTCTTTGTATTCGGATTCTCCCATTTTTCAAGCGACCGTTTTCTCTTCCTTTTCTAGTTTTTTAATTCTTTCCAAAATCGGGGTCAGTAACTTCTCAATTCTACTTTTTGTGATTTGATATGTATATTGTTCAGCATCCGATAGAGGTTGCTTGAATGGACCCATAGAAAATCCTCTAAGCTCCATTGCTGCTTTAAAACCTATGGGCATAGTAAGCGACCACATCGCCCTTAAAAGAATCAGTATCGAGAATTGAAGTTCCCTTGCTTCATCGTATTTTCCTTCTAAAAAACGTTCGTGCATCTTTTTCATGATTTCAGGCACAATACATCCTGAAGCTACCATACATCCCTTTGCACCCATCATAAGCCCAGGAAAGAATATGTCCTCTCTTCCTAATAGAAGGGTTAAGTCTTCACCGATTATCCTTATTTTATCCATAAAATGGACTATGTCAACCATACTCCCGCTACTATCTTTTAAAGCCACCACATTTTCTCGCCTGCTCAGTCTTTTTACCACATCATAGGTTATTTTGTTAGCCGCAAAAGGAATATTATACAGCACAACAGGAATACTAATAGAATCAGCGATAATCTCGAAATGCTTTTCTACAATTTCCTGAGATACAGTGAAATAGTAAGGCGCGCAAGCCACCACTCCATTACAGCCTATCTTTTCCGCATGCTTGGCTAAAATTACAGCCTTTTCGGCACAGGAGGCGCTCACTCCAGGAACAACAGGAACCCTTCTTTTTGCCTGGTCAACACATATATCCATAATTTCCATATTTTCATCGGGATTAAGATGTACAAACTCGCCGACACTGCTTACTGGATATAGCCCGTCTATACCTTTATCTATCAGAAAGTCTATTATCTTCCTTAGGACAGTTTCATTGACTTTCCCTTTTTCATCAAATGGCGTAAGCATCGCCGCATAAACGCCTTCTGGCCTGAAAATTTTATTCCCCATTTTATTTTACCCCCCTCCTAAGAACGGAACAAACGCTAACTTATCTCCTTCTTCCAATTTACCCTTATCTTCCAAAACCTTTCTGTAATTTCTCCCATTTATGAGGATCACAAATCTTTTGTCCAGTTTCTCTTTTATTCCTATTTTAGTTCTTGAATCTATCTCTTCCAGAGCCTGATGGAAGTCCTCACTGACTTCCATCTCCAGTTCTCTTTCGCCTTGATAATCTCTGGGCATAGCAAAAAATTTGGCTTTGATTTTCACTTTCATTTCTTTAATATTGACGCAGATTAAAGTCTGCTACTCCAGCATTCCCGGGAAAGGGATTAATTTGTGAGAAACATTGGAAATTTTAGCGAGAGAACGAGGCCGACCATCTCGCTTCCAAGCAGAATCCTGTTCGACCCGAAGGGAGTTTGATTCTGCGCCCTCAAGAGGCCGAAGTTCTCAAGCGTAAAAAAATTTCCCAGTAACGAACAAATTAAGCCTTTCCCTATCTCAAGCCCCTCCCTAAACCGCATATTTCTCCAGTCCGAGCCCGGCAAGTTTCTCTTTAGTAGGTCTACCCTCTTTATCCCAGTGCCTTACCAGATAGTACTCTTTTAACATTGTGTCAAGGTCTACTACAACGCCTTTTGTCGGTCCTTCATTGACAGGCTCCTTAAGTAACCTTTCAGGGAGAGTGTCATCTTTTCGGGAAATTCCTTCCCTCATTGAGAATAACCTTGTTAAATTATATATTCTCTCGCCAATCTTTAAAATGTCTTCTGTTGTCTTCCATTCCTTTATTCCCGTCAGCGCCTGAATACACCTGGTTATCTGACGCTGAGTCAGTCCAAAATTCAGAAATAGGCAGACAACTGCCGATTGGATGACTGCATAAAAGTCTTGCTGATTCTTTACGAGCTCAGCCTTAAATTCTGTAGCAAAAGGATCCATCCTGTCTTGAACATCCAATATCTCAGCTCCTAAAGTCCACGCTCTTAAGTGGCATGCACCCCGGTCACTGGTAGCATAAGCAAGTCCCATTCCAAAAGCGCCACGAGGATCATAAGCAGGTAATTCCATCCCCTTTACATGCATTGCAAATTTCTCAGTGGACTTACCCAACTCCTTAGACATCTGGCGAACACCCTGGCTCATCAGTTCTCCAACGCCTTTTCCTTTTGCCATCATCTCTATGAATTTTATTATTGCATCATCATTCCCGAAATTTGTCGGAAATCCAATCTGCTTTTCCGATAGAATCCCCCTTTCAAAGCATTCCATTGTGAAGCCAATCACGTTTCCCGCGGATATAGCGTCCAGCCCATATTCGTCACAGAGATGCTGGCCATAAATTATCGAGCCAATGTTACTATTGCCACATTGAGCGCCCAGGCTCCACATATTCTCGTATTCCGGACCCTCTGTAAACTTTCCTTTATATTTACCATCGTCTACCCGGGATGCCTTACTGCAATTTATCGGACAGGAAAAACACGCTATATGTCTCTTATAGTACTTTTTGTCGAGAACGTCTTCGTTACATTCCTTTACGGCTGCAAATACACCCGTTTGAAAATTCTTAACCGGATGAGCTCCCGCTTCAATCATAAATGAATAGATGGAGTTTGTTCCGTACTTGGGTCTCCCACCACCAGTGTCAGGGCTGACCGTTAATTCATTATACGCTTCTCTACACATCCTCATAAAGCCATCGAGGTCGTGAATATTCAGACTCTTAGTTCCCTTTACCACAATAGCTTTAAGGTTCTTTGAACCCATTACCGCTCCTGAACCGCCTCTACCGAAACCTCTACCTCCGGATACTATATTGGCAAACCTCGCTTTTCTCTCTCCTGCGGGACCAATACACATAAATTGGCAATTTTCTCCATGCTTCTTCCTCAAAAGTTCCTGAGTGTCAAAAGTTAACTTACCCCACAAATCTCTGCCGTCCTCAAAGGAAATTTTGCTATCCTTAACGACTAGCACCGTTGGTTTCTTCGCTTTTCCCTTGATGATTATGGCGTCATAGCCAGCCATCTTAAGCTCCGGCCCAAAAAATCCGCCACAATGGGAATCACGCCAGATACCGGTTAGAGGGCTTTTGGTACTGAGCGTAATGTGACCACTTGCCGGCATTAACGTCCCGGTTAGTGGCCCGGTAGCCATAACCATAATGTTATCCGGAGATAAAGGGTCACACCCAGGCTTCAATCCGTCATAGAGAATCTTTGCTCCGAATCCCTTGCCTCCCATAAAGTTTACAATCAGGTCAAAAGGAGTATCCTCAACAACATAGTCAGAGGAACTTAAGTCCACAGTGAGAATCTTTCCAGCATAACCAAAATATTTATTATTACTCATCAGAAATTTGCTCCTTACATTTTAGCGAATACTTTTGTCGGACACCAGTTAACACACAGGTATTCCCCCTCACACGTATCACAGAGAATAGGTTTTTGAGTTATTTCACTAACCACCACGCCGTCAAAGGGGCAGGCCTTAACGCACTCCATACAGGCAGTACATTTGTCCTGGTTAATTCTTAAGTAGCCGTCAACTCTCTCAATAGCGTCGTACTCGCAGGCTTCCACGCACTTTGGCTTCCTGCACTGCCGGCAGATGGTTACCTTGTCTTCCCAGGGCCAGTTGCTATTTACCTTCACCATAGCCAGTTTGGGATTCATTATCTTATGGTGCTGAACCGAGCAGATTATCTCGCAAATGTGGCAACCTGTGCATTTTTTATGGTCAGCAATAGGCATTAAATACTCCTTTTAGACGATAATTTACCTAATTTTATCAACGATATCGGCCTATTGTCAAGTAATTTGTTGAAAAAGGGGACAGGCTACTTTTTTACATAAGCGGTATGGTAGCAGAATTTGAGACTGCAATTAACGCAGGATGGATGTGAATGTTTGGAAGTAAGAAAGTAGCCTGTCCCCTTTAATTCGGACAGGAGCATCTTGGGGGACAGATGGGAGGGCAACTGGAAGGGGAACTCTTACTTTTTCCTGGAGTTATTATGGAAATTTTGCCAAAGACTTGAGAAGTCTTTTTACTTTTACACTTTGGGCATTCTGTTTTAAGTCCTTTTTCCTTTTCTGACAGCGTAGCAAAAATATCGAATTTATTACCACAATTTAGGCAAGAATATTCATAAGTTGGCATATTCTTTCCTTTCCGTACCGAGAATGTAGGGGACGGACTCTGTGCCGTCCCGTCCTCTGGGCGACCATCCCGATACATCGGGATCGCCCCTACATTTTCGGAAAGCGGATAGCCCTGGTAAAATGTTCCAAGAAATTGGAATGGGTAGCCAGTTCTAAATATTCTACTCTCTTTGCCAGTCGGTTAGCTTGTTCCCGCAATTTCTGGGAGATGAGAATTGCCTTTGCTCCTATTCCCGCTCCATTTCCTACCTGAGTGAACTTTCCAATATCTATTTCCGGAAACATTCCGATCTTTACTGCTTTCAATGGGTCTATGTAAGTGCCAAAAGCACCCCCAACGATTACTCCATCTATGTCCTCAATTTTTACACCTGTCTCTTCTAAGAGTATTTCAATGCCTGTCCTTATAGCGCCCTTGGCGAGTTGGATTTCAGAGACGTCCTGTTGGGTTATAGTTATCTTTTGTTTCCCTTTTCTTACCAGGAGGAATTCGAGCGATTTTCCGCGTTTAATCTTACGCACTCCTGCGTAACCAGGATTTATTTTACCCGAAGAGTCAATAATCCCCAACCTTAACATCTCAGAAATACCGTCCAGAATCCCAGAACCACATATTCCCAGAGGTGCTTTATCATCTATTGTAGCAACGTCAACACTTAAACTCTTCGAATCGATATTGACTCTCTCTATCGCTCCCGAAGCTGCCCTCATCCCATGTTTAATATGTGCTCCCTCAAAGGCAGGTCCTGAAGCGCAGGAACAAGATATAATTCTTCCTTTGGTCTTTAATGATATCTCAGTATTTGTTCCTATATCGATGACTATTAGATTCCCTTTGTCCGTTTCGATTCCCGAGGCTATTAGCATAGCTAAATGGTCAGAGCCAACAAATCCTGCAATAGGAGGAGGAAAATAGATATATCCTCCCGGAGATATTTCCAAACCGACTTCT
>SMTZ1_10008842_pt1 | contig 10050 bp, 8 predicted proteins | sample DeeMarSWOR136_30_FD_25667 | JGI IMG/M metagenome (IMG submission 25667)
GAGGCAAAAACGTTGAAAGAATCATCAATTCCTTTTTTAAAACCTAAATAAAACTCACTTTTATCATCAAGGTTGTTGTCATTTGTCTTAAGAACATCTTTCATCATTTTTTGTTTTTTGTCTTTAAGAGGTTCACATTTCATTATTCTCCCTCATCAATGTAAAAATAAAAAATTAATACTTATGGTAAACATCAAGAAAATATAAAACTTCCCATCTATAGAGTTATTTTAAACCTACAAACCACATTTATCCTTCAAACCAACAAACCCATCCTTACCAATAATCACATGATCCAAAACCTTAATTCTTAAAAGATCACCCGCATCACAAAGCATCTTTGTAACCTCCTCATCTTCCTTACTAGGCATGCACTCCCCACTAGGATGGTTATGAACAATTACAACAGAGCTGGCAGCTGCTTTTATTGCAGAAGAAAAAACCTCACGAGGATGAATAATAGATGCATTCAACGTACCCACAGATATCAGCTCCTCACCAATAATTCTATTTTTGGTATCAAGAAACAAAGCATAGAAATGCTCTTTATTTTTGACCATAAGTTCATCCTTAAAATATTTATAAACATCATCTGCATTTTTAATTTTCACCTTAAAACCCTTTTTTAAAAGCTTGCTAGTTCTTCTAAAGATTTCAAACATGGCAAGGACCTTCATAGCAGGAACTTGGTCCTTGAACTCAGATTTTAGTTCATGAAAAGAAAGAGTTGAAAGCACATCAAAATTATACGATTTCAAGACTCTATTAGAAATATCAACAGCATTCTCTTTAGTATTACCACGACCTAAAACAACAGCTAACAGTTCAGCATCAGATAAGATGCCAACACCTTTTCTTTTTAGACGCACACCTGGCCTGTTGTACCAAGGGATTTCTTTAATTTTCATAAAGAATAATTCAGCTTTTAAAATTAATAGATAATGTTGTGATTTATAACAAAAATGATAAGAATCTGTTAGAGATAGCTCGAAAACCTGTTAGGTTTTATCTAATTTTTAGCTATCTTAATTTTAGCAAATTTTGCAACAGTGGGAATGCATTTATTTAGATTATTACGCAAAAATACGTTACGTAAAAATACGTAATACAAATAGACAAAAAAGATAAAAAATAATTGATAATGTAATGATTTATAACAAAAAAGTAAAATTCCTGTTATCCCTATTATCTTAACAATAAGTTCGACCTTTTTTTACTACTCAATGATTAGCTCATCGACCAGAATCACTTCACAGGCATAATTGCCAATATGTGTATCAGTTGATCGAAACAACCTTTCACACCCTCGTGTTCCATACAAGTTTACAAGGCATCCCTTAATCAACACACAATCTTTTACATTAATGTTATTTAACTCCTGTAAAACCTCTTCATTGTGTGGAATTATATGATTAAGACCCGTGTGAGATTTAAAATATGAATATTCTCCATATTCATCAGAAGCTAAATACCAGCAAACCTTGCGGTTGTCAAAAGAGGATATAGAATAATCATAGTTTTGGATATTTTCTTTTACATCATCAACGCCGATCAGCAAATCGATGGGACAAAAGATGTTACATGGATCGTAGGGTGAATCATACCTATTATATGTTTTCAAGTCCAATACAATTCCATCAAGCGTGTAATCCTGTACCCACTCCATGGTAAAGGTCCAACCATCATCAGTAATGATCTTTTCTTCTTCAAACCAAAAGTCTTCATTGATCTGACAGTTGATTCCAGTAAAATCATATCCCTGTGAAACGCTAAAATAGAGAAACACTCCTATAAACATAACACTGATGACAAAAACAATAGTAAATGTTCTTATCGCATTTTTTTCATACTGTCTAAATGATTTGTAATTAATCTGTTTTACAGGTTGTGGCTTTTGAGGTTCTTTTTCAGTGATTTCCTGTATTTCTGATACACCTTGGACAAGCTTCATATCACAATTTTTGCACCAGAATGCATCTTCTGGATTTTCAGCTCCACAACTGTAACAATATTTATTCATTTATCTTCACTTTCATCAGGAAGCTCAACTGTTTACAATTTTTTTAAAAAGATGTTTATAAACACATTGTGTAAAAAAGTCAAAATGTAAAAAGTACAAATAACCAAATGAGGTTTATTCAATAGAAATCTAGTCTTTAAACTTGTATTAAAGATTAAAAAGTTTAATCTTCCAAATATAAAATTTTTTTTGAAACATCACATACTAATTTTAAATTATATTTTTCTAGAATATCTCTTCCTAATAGGCTTGGGCAATCTGGAGTTGTTTCCATTATAAATAATTACATTGGACCAAATTTAATAAGCTTATTATCTTCGGTAATTGCTCGAAACTCAGCTCTGTTTATCTTCCATCGTCTTGCCTTATCTGCAAGTCCACTTATGCTTCCTACAGGTTTTCCTAATTTGTTAAAAGAAAGTCCCATTGCATAACAATCTTTTGTTGAAATCCCTGTTACATCTGATCCAGTATCAATTAAGAAATTGATTCTTCTTCTTATTTTTGGTCTATCTGATTTTACACTTAATAAAATAAAGGGCGCATTCCCTTTAAAATAACCATTAATACGCAAATAAATTCTCCTCTTGTTTAAACAACTAAGATATAATTGTCATCAGGTACAAAATCAATTAAAAAATCATTTGGATCTCCAAATTTCTCCTTAAGATGTTTTATTAAGGTATCAAGTTTACTTGCATAAAATACTACATTCTGATCTTTAATTGCAATAAATTTATTTGAATATTATTTCCTAAGCTCTTGATAATTTTTACTAAGCCACCTTAAATCCTTGTTTCCAGATTTGAGTTCTTCAAGAGCTTTTATGTCTGCATTCATAGGTACCTAACTCATATAATAAATATTAATCTTTATAATTTTTTTCATATTTAATTGGTTATATTATTTGCTTAGAGTAGTGGTAATATCTTATCTAAATATAACCATCAATATATTATTAATGATGTTATTGTAAATATCAAAGAGTTTATTATATACATTATGTTATAAATTGTAGCAAAATATTACATTTCAGTTATTACTTCTAAATATTTATTATATCTTATTATTGACGATTTAACAAGGATCGAAGAAGGGGAAATGCATATGGTATCCTTTGGAAAAAGAGCTCAAAGAATGAAAAGATACCTCTACTACGTGGTGTTGTAAGTAAAACATGGATAATACAGGAATTATTACTATCGTTTACATCAGCAACTATGATGTCTCCATCGTATCGTTCGTTTTTCTTATCAGGCACATCAACATATACATTGATTGTTAAAGGACCAGATTCAGGGCTAAGGCCTTCCCCAGATAAAGGATCAATGGTCCAATTCCCCCATTCTGGCCAAACGATAATCTCCCAATCAATATTTGAACCAGGGGTACCTTCATTTTCAATTGTAAAGTTTCCTTCAACAGTGGATGCAGGTAGCACGTCCGGCCAATGCAAAGCACCATTGCAAATAAGGTGTGACTCCAGGTTATCATCAATGATATCAACAATTACGCCTTCAAGCACCGTAAGACCAAATGGAATTCCTTCTGGTAGGTTATACCATCCATCATATGGTCCACCCCAGCCAAAATTAAGATGATAATATCCATCATCTCTGTACCCATCAATTACAAGATTATGACCAGAGGTCCATTCCTCATTAACTACAGCAAGATGCACAGGCAAAGCATTTTTTATATTGTCCTGGACTCGTTCATACAAATCGGCCTCATCCTTGAGTAACTGACATTCATCAAATGCAAATCGCAGGTATGCCTGATAGGCTTGATTTACACCATAGGTTCCAGATACAGAAGAAGAATAGACCTGCTTTGCTGCAACACCGCAGGCAAATACGAGCGCTGCCTTTTCATCATCTGTAATAGGTACTTGATTTTCATAGTTAAGGGAAAGGGTATCAAGATAAGAGTTCAGCTGTGGAAAGGAAGGAAAATCATAGGTTTCAAAATCATCATCAATCATGTAATTGTTACCTGCAAATGAATGATAGTAATCATCGGTATCATTAAGATGTGTATTGTGAATTGTTTCATGGTAATTCAGGATTTGACCAATAGCAACAGCTGGACATCCAGCAATACTTCTCTTACTATTTACTAGATCCATGGGGCAAAAATCGCTAAACGGAGAGTTCTGATGCCATTTTGTCTCAAGCCAACCATCAGAGATTGTTACGCCTTCTTCAGGCCATTGGCAAAAACCAGTTTCTATAAAGGCCAACGGATCATAATTAAGATAGAAATTCCATAGGGCATTGTTATCCTCAATAATTTTTTTGGGTATTTCTGAAAAATGAGCTAATCTTAGCTTTATATCTGCTTTTACCAAATCATATAAAAGACTTCCTGCCTTTGAAAAACAACTAGTAAAAGAATAGGCAAGCACTGGTGGAAGATTACGATGTGCAGAAACAACAATATATCCATGAGGCTGTAGATCAAATACATAACAAAGTATGTTTCCTTGCCCGTCAACTATTTCATTTGACGAGTCAATTGTATAGCTTGTTTTTTTCAAATATCTTAGATTAGCGCATGCAACAAGTAAAGCAGAGCTATTGTCTATAGGTTTTAGATGTTGGGTATTGTTATTAATACTGCTTACAGCAATTGCTGGTTGAAGGCTTGCACAAAAAATAATTGTTATTGCAATAAATAAATATATTTTACTATCAAATTTTTTCATATTATCAAATACCTCATGACTTATATCTAGTTTAATATTATAAAAGTTTCTTCAAATAATGATTTTTTACTAAAAAATCAAAAAAATATAAAGAAAAAAAAGGGGGAGTTTTGTACTACTAAAATCCCAGGAAATATCTTAGAAGTGGGAACAGATTTGGATATCTTTCAATCAACAATTCTAATAGACTATTGTATAACGCTTTATACCTGGGGATTTTTATCGAGTGAGTCTCCCAATCGCCATAGTATCCAAAATTATCTCTTGCACGTGCTTCTACTGTGAAGGTTTTGGTCGAATTCCAGGTATGGGATTTTGTTACTGATTCTCCAGAGTTATAGGGTCCGTCATCAACAATTTCGCTTCCATCTCCCCATTTGATGTCAAACCATACTTGGTCGTTTTCCGGGTCATTTGCTGAAAAAACAAACTCAATTTCTGTTTCTGGTACACCGCTGTTTGGACCATACATGTCTGGTTTACCTGGTGGCTGGTCTCCTAATCGTATGTGATATTCTGACCACTCTCCCTCCTTTCCTTCTGTATCTATTGCTCTGGCTGTTATGTAATAATCTTTATTTTCAGTCCAACTGTGTGTCTCTGTTGCTGTCTCGCCTGATTCATAATAATCAGTTTCTATGGTGGTACCATCGTCCCAATCAATGAAATATTTCACATCATCTCCGTCTACGTCAACTGAGACAAATGTGTATGTCATTTGTTGCTGCGGATCTCCATATCTCGGACCTGATATTGTAGGTGGTCCTGGTGGCTGGTTTCCTATGAATACAGGATATGGATCTGACCATGGACCTTGACCCCAAAAGTCTTCGGATTTTGCTTTTATTTCAAAGGTTCCTTCTTTAATCCACCTATGACTTACAGGAACTTCTTCACCGGACTCAAAAGGCCCATCTACTTGTTGTATATCGCCATCACCCCAGTCAATATGAATCGCTTCTATTATGTCTCCTTCAGGGTCCTCAGTTGTAAAGGTATAATCATACCAAACGTTAGGTTTTCCATATGTTGGACCATCTATAACTGGTGGATTTTGTTTATTTCCCCGTTCATATTTAACTATTTTAAAATCTTCAAGTAATCCATCATAATAACCTGTTGAAGAATGAGCATTCATACCCATTTTAGCCTTTGTATACTCATCATTTTCCATATTATAATAATAGCTAGTCTGGCTATTATCAAAAGAACTATCAATATAAACGTCTACAGTTGGATTTGCAGAATTCCCTTTGTGGTAAAATTCAACAGTATGGTAGGCACCATCATTATATCCCTCACTAGAGTATAGATTAATTCCCAGATGTGATGATCCAATTAATTTGAATAATAACGAACCGTTAGAACATAATACAATTTGAAAATCTGGATTAAATCCCCAAGGAGCAGTCCCGGATAATATAGTACCTTCGCCTGTAGATTGAAATAAGAATGAAATTATATAATCATCAGTTTTATTAAAAAATATCTCTGCTGAATACATGCTGAAATTTACATAATCATCTACTCCATCAAAATCCAGTGCACAATCTCCGCCTGAACCAACCCAAGTTGCTCCATGTCTGGTCCCATTATAATGAGGACTAGAAGAATCCCCAACAATGTCACCATCGCATTCATTAAACCTCCAATAGGAATTTATATAATCATCATTTGAAGTAGAAATATTAGGTGCTTTCCTTAGCAATTGAATTTCTGTTTTTCTGTCATATGCACTAAAACTTGGTACAACAGCTGCTCCAATAAATAAAATAATAACTCCAATAATCAGAGTTTTATTCATCAAACCGCTCTTTCTGGTCATATTTTAATAACTCCTCCAATAAAAATAATATCAATGATTGATTATTTAAATGTTACAATTACCAATTGTTAAATATATTTTTTACCAATTTTTATTTCATTTCAAAACTTAAAAATCTACATTATTTTGATAAAATCCAAAAGTCTTTCCAGCATTTGAAATCGATTCAATAACCAATGGAAAAAAGAGTTGAATTTTGTTCTGTTTCTTGGTATCTCTACCTCAAACTCAGCTATATCACTCTCAGCATCATAAATATCTTTGACCTTAACAGCAATTACATAGGATCCGGTCTTTTCATATATATGACAAGCCTCAACTGGCATACATGAAGGATTAGGACCAAACCAATCAACTATATTACCATCACCCCAGTCTATATAGAAATAGATACTTTCACATTCTGGGTCTTCTGAATGTAAAATCCAGCTATGCTCAACACCTTGTTTTCCTTTTGAAGGACCATCAATATCTGGTTTATCTGGTGGAAAATTACCCAATGGATAATTATCCTTATTATTACCACCAGAAATAGGATGAGGTGTATCACCTATACCATCTTCATCAGAATCTGTTCCATTGTAGTCATCCCAGAAATTGCCGCCTGATGGATAGCCGTTATCCCATGTATTTTTACATTCATCATAAGCGTTTTGTGTGTTGTTTATGAAGTTGTTGTGATAAATAGTGTTATTATTGCTGAAATCTTCGAGTGTTATGCCATACTTTTTGTTTGAGCTGATGTTGTTGCTCGTAATCGTGTTGTTGTTGGAAAATTCGAGGCATATGCCAAAATCTTTGTTGAAGTTGATGTAGTTGCCCATGATGATATTGTTGATGGACTCCCCAAAGGAGTTTATACCACCCCCATTGTTCGAGATTATGTTTCCCGTAATATTGTTGCTGCTGGAATCATCAAGATATATGCCTTCCCAGAAGCTCGAAGTGATGGTGTTACCGGTGATGGTATTGAACTTGGTAGCACTGAGGTATATGCCACACAAGTTGTTTGAGTTGATGGTGTTACCGGTGATGGTATTGAATTTGGAGCCATCTAGTAATACGCCATACTCATTGTTAGAGCTGATGTTATTTACTGAGATGGTATTGTTATCTGAAAGAGAAAGTCCTATTATACCAAAATGATAGTTCAAAGTGATATTATTTACAATGATTTTGTTATTATTGGAATGTTCGAGCGTTATACCGCAATAGTTGTTATTTCTGATGTTGTTTTTTATGATGTTGTTACTAATGGAATGGCTGAGACGTATACCAATATGGTTATTTGTAACTGTATTTAAGGTTATACTACTATTATTTGAATGAAAATTGTTGATTGCATATGTGTTATTTGTATATGTATTTCTTGTAATTGTTGAATCGTTTGAATATGATTGGAGAATACCACACCAATTATTTGATAAATAGTTATATGAGAAGATATTATTGGTGGAATATTCTGTATTAATACCTACCTCATTTGAAGAAAAGGTATTGCCTGAGATGGTGTTGTTGCTTGAATTTATATTAACTCCAGCGTTATTTGGTTTCTCCCCACTATTTTGAATTGTAAAACCTCTCACAGTCCCCCTACCAGCAGTAATATGAATAACACTTCCAATATTACTACCGTCAATAACCGTAGTATTTCTATCCTCACCTATCAGGTTTATTGATTTGTTTATTTTAACATGCTCATAATAAGGTGAAGAATTATCAAATACAAAAACAGTATATCCATCAGATGCATCATCAATTGCATCCTGAATAATTGTGTAGTTCCCTTCTCCAGAACCTCCGACATACAATGTTTTACCATTAGAACTGGGCATAGAACATTGTTCTATATTATCAACAGCAGTTGATGGTATTACACCTGCTCCAACAAACAACAGTATTATACCAAGTACCAGTCCTTTTTTCCATAAACCTATTTTCATATTTTTTCCCCCTCAAAATATATCTTTTATACAATTATAATAAAATATTACAATTTAAATATATCCATAATAACCATTATTTACTACATTTGTCATAAAAAACAAAATTAAGACTTTGACATCAACCAAAAGCTTATTTCATAAGATTGTGGTTCATCAATCCAGTCGTATAAACATCATTGAATCAATCTTCTACTCTCCCAGTAATCATCATGTTTCTTTTTGAATTTTTCAAGGGGGTTTCTTTGATCTTTGTTAGAAATCTTAACACCAAGCAAATAACTCAGTTCCTCTATTGCACTGTAAGATATTATTCTGTCTGGTTTCTCACGGAAAAATGCTTCAATGGTTTGTTCTTCACGACCTGCAAGATAAAAGAATGTTTTATCCTTGTAACGGGCGCTTCTTATTGTTGGGAACTTTTGCTGAAGACTCTTGGCTGTTGATACTACAAAACAAGAGATTAAGTAACCATCATTCATAAGCCTATTAAGAAGCTGTATTCCATTTTGTCTGATTTTATGATTCCCCTGGCTTCTATATCCGTTTATGCCTCTAGTGAAGTTAATAACAGTACCTATGTTTAAATTATCCATTTGTGCTGCTTCTGCCTTAGTGTAACCATTTTGTATTGCTTTTATAATTTTATTCTTTGTCTCTAATGGTATTTTCTTAGATTTATAGAGATATTTACAACGGTTGTAGATAGTACTTCTATCAACACCATACTTCCTGGCTAGGTCTTTGATGTGATGACCATCTTCTATAAGTCTTGCAATCTTTTAGCAGTCTTCTTTTGTTAGTTTTTTAGCTACCATCAGTTAAAACCACAAAAACTAATATATAAAAGTATTGAAAAATAGGATTTTGTACCTAACCTCTGCCCTCCTCTAAAAATAATTTAAATGTATTATAAAATTTATCAATTGGAAGTGAAAAATGCTAAATCAATTAAGGTTTTAAAAATCAATAACTCGTGAACTTGAAATTGTAAAAAATCGGGTTTAAATGTATTTAAAGGTATTATATTTTGGTTTTTTTTATGACATGCGTTGTCAATTGTTTTAAATACTTCCTAATTGATTCAAATATGATATATTTAAAGGAGGAAATAATATGATGCGTAAATATTTTCTAAAAAAAACGCTAGTGTGTGGAATAATAATATCGTTTATTTGTTTGGTAATTGCACCAAATGTAAATTGTGAAAAAATTAAAACCAAGAGTAAAAATTCAGATTCAGAACCATTCAATCCATTCTTAAGCGGATGGTTTGCAAGGAAAACAGTAACAATTAAACATGAAAAAATACAAGAAAATCTAACAGATTTCCCATTATTAATAAGTGTCGTTGACTCAGATCTTGCGGCAAAAATTCAAGATGATGGTGATGATATTTTGTTTATGGATAGTAAAGGAAAAGCAAATAAACTATGCCATGAAATTGAACTTTTTAATAGTTCATCTGGTAAACTTGTTGTATGGGTGAAAATTCCTCATATTTCATCAAGTTCAGATACAAAAATTGAAATGTATTTTAGAAACTCTAAATGCG
>SMTZ1_10036845_pt1 | contig 10050 bp, 11 predicted proteins | sample DeeMarSWOR136_30_FD_25667 | JGI IMG/M metagenome (IMG submission 25667)
GTCCGAACCACGAGCACTGACACGAGAATCAATGACAAATGTCAAAGCTCAAATGCCAAATGACAAAGCTAAGAGGCTAAGGTTAAGGTTGAGGTTAAGGAGAAGGTCAAGGCTGGAGGTTTGAGGCAGAAAAAAGTCAAAGTTCAAATGTCAAATGGCAAATGATTCGGTACGAAACACGAGACACGGACACGGATCACGGACACGAAACACGAAAACGAATAGTGAGCGAAAGGGAATTTGGGCAACAGACCAAAGTGCATTGAAGCGAAGGGACAAGGGTTTGTGAGGGAGAGTGCTTCAGCAGGTTGGGACGATGAGGAAATGACCGGTCCTTCGTTCGATGGACCCTTACGAGTTCACTATTTCACTATTTAAACCTCTAATACTACCTGGGCAACCCCGTAATCCTTTTCGTGGGAGATGCTGACGAAAGCCGCCTTGATGTTCCGATCGGCAAAAAACCCCTCGGCCTGGTTGTGAACTTCAAGGAGAGGCCGGCCAGAGGGGTCGTTGACCACCTCGATGTCGGTCCATTTGATCCCCCCTCTCAGGCCTAATCCGAGGGCCTTCAACATCGCTTCTTTGGCGGCCCAGCGGAGGGCGAAATGTTGCCCTGGGTTCGATCTGCTCTCACAAAAGGCGATTTCGGTGGGAGTGAAGACCCTCTCGGTGAAGAGGCGACCCCATCTGTTGAGCATTCTCTCAATGCGAGGTATGGAAACGATATCTATCCCTATCCCGTAGATCATGGAACATACCAAAAGGGCTATTTTATCAGATCAATCATATCTCGGACGGCCCTATCCAACCCAACTAAGACAGCACGTGCAACGATGCTGTGCCCTATGCTGAGCTCTTCGATCTCCTTAATCTCGGCAACACGCCTCGCATTGAAATAGTTAAGACCGTGGCCCGCGTTGATGCCCAGGTCGAGGTCGAAGGCGATGCCAACGGCATCCAAAAGGTTCTTATATTCCTTGTCCTCCTCGTCTTTTGTTGTGGCGTCACAGTAGTGGCCAGTGTGAAGCTCCACGAAATCTGCGCCAACTGCCTTGGAGGCTTCGATCTGTTTGCCATTGGGATCGATGAACAAACTCACGACAATTCCGCCATCCCTTAACTGGGCGATGGTTTTGGCGAGGGGCGCCTTGTTCCCCATGACATTGAGCCCACCCTCCGTAGTCAATTCCTTCCTCTTCTCGGGTACGAGGGTGACCATATGGGGTTTGGTCTCCAAGGCGATCTTGACCATTTCCGATGTAGCGGCCATCTCGAGGTTGAGTTTGGTCTTAACGGTTTCCCTCAGGATACGGACATCTCGATCCTGTATGTGTCGCCTGTCCTCCCTCAGATGGACGACAATGCCATCAGCACCCGCCATTTCAACGATGGCCGCGGCCGCAACGGGGTCAGGGTATTTCACTCCTCTCGCTTGGCGAAGGGTGGCTACGTGATCGATGTTTACTCCCAATCTCGTCATCTTCTCGACCTCCTTATCCTGGCGATTTCGGGCCTCGTCCAGTTCTGTCCATCGTCCTTCCAATGATGTCCGTCAGCTCCCGGCCCATGCGAGTGATCTTCTCCTCGTCCTCCCCCTCCAGCATGATTCTCAGAACGGGTTCCGTCCCCGAATAACGGGCAAGGATCCTTCCCGATTTCCCAAGCTCATCCTCTATGACTTGAATCTTTTGACGGATTTCAGGCATTTTCAGGACATCAATTTCCCCGTTGATTTTGGCGTTGAATTGTACCTGAGGCAGAGGGATCATTTCTTTTGCAAGCTCATCCAATTGCCTTTGTTTTCTCACCATAATCGATAGGGTTTGAAGGGCCGTAAGGATGCCGTCCCCCGTTGTATTATGATCCAGAAAGATGGTATGGCCGGATTGTTCTCCGCCCAGGTTAAATCCTCCCCTCACCATCTCCTCTACCACATATCGATCCCCTACGGCGGTTCTTACCACCCTGATCCTCCGTTTGCCGAGGGATAGATCGAGTCCCATGTTGCTCATAACCGTGGTGACAACGCTCCTGTTCTTGAGCCTTCCTTCCTCGGCCATATCAATGGCACAAATGGCCATGATATGGTCTCCATCCACGATCTTCCCCTTTTGATCCACGAAGACCACCCTGTCACCATCCCCATCCAGTGCCATGCCCAAATGGGCATGCTTCTCGACAACGAGATCGCTTACCAGTTGCGGACAGAGCGCGCCGCAATCGAGGTTAATATTTTCCCCGTTGGGCTCAACCCCTATCGAAAGGACCTCCGCCCCCAACTCCTCCAGCACGGCGGGCGCCACTTTATACGCCGCACCATTGGCGCAATCCAAGACGATCTTCAGGCCATCAAGGGTCAAATCATTGGGGAAGGTATTCTTAAGAAAGACGATATACCTACCCACGGCGTCCTCTATTCGGTAAGCCTTTCCAACCTCTTCGGCCGTGGGCCGGAGCGAATCAATGCTGTCGGAGAAAATGAGTTCCTCAATTTTAGCCTCAAGGGCATCGGGGAGTTTGAATCCATCCCTGGAAAAGATCTTGATGCCGTTGTCATAAAACGGATTGTGGGAGGCGGATATTACGACCCCAGCGTCGGCTCGCATGCTGGTTGTTATGAAGGCAATACCGGGCGTCGGAAGAGGGCCGACCAGTAAGACATCGACCCCCATGGAGCAGATGCCCGATGACAAAGCCGTCTCCAACATATATCCCGAGAGCCGGGTATCCTTCCCAATGACGATTCTATGTTTCCCCTCGCGATTCTTAAAAATGTGGGCAGTTGCCCTGCCGAGCTGCATCGCCATCTCGCCCGTCATGGGGTCCACGTTGGCAACTCCCCTGATGCCGTCAGTACCGAATAATTTTCGCATTTCTTCCTCTTAGCTCAAGCCTTACTCCGTGGGTACTCGAGCACATTTCAGGTTTACCTTCACCTCTTCTGTGCTGATGGATTTGATGTGTAAGCCAGCTAAATTCAAGGGCACCTTTTTTACCGCGTCCTTCTTAAAACCCGAGATATCGATCTCTCCCGTAGAGATCCTCTTCAATCTACTCAACTCATTTCGGGCCCCGAGTATTTCGACGACAGGGGGATCAATCCCCACTCTGGTGAACTTGAACCCCTCAAGGGGTTTGCCCACCAATATAACCTCTACTGGGAGTGTTTTCCTTAAGAGTTCATCGATTGTCAGTACAATGGATGCCGGACTCACCATGGTTACTCTGAGACCCCGGGGGAGGGTTATTTGTTCGGGTTGGATGGTGAATTTTGCCTCCCCAGGTTTTGCATCTGAGAGATCGAGGATGGCTTTCACGTTTTTGGGGGGCAATCGCCGTAACAAGGTGGCCGGCCCGCTTATTCGGAGATTAACGGATTCCTCCGGATTCTCGATGATGATGAGGGAGTTGGGGATGTTCCGAAAATCCAACGGGACGGATTCGCCACTCCTTTCACTAACGACGAAATACCACAGTATCGCAGCCAACAGAATGGAGATGAGCTTCAAAGAGAGGTTCTTAGTGAAAAAGCCTTTCACGAAGCTTTCCCGATCTTAACTGAAACCTTCTGGGCCCTTTACGCTCAAAGAGCCTTTGAAGAATTTTTCCCAGGGCCTGTGCATCAAGATTCCGGGTTATCCTGCCATCGAGGGCCAACGATATGCTCCCCGTCTCCTCGGAAATAACGATGACGGCGGCATCGGTTTCCTTGGTCAACCCGATGGCGGCTCGATGCCTTGTCCCCATGTCACTGTCGATTTCACCATCCATACTAAGGGGAAGAAAGCATCCCGCCGCTGCGATTTTCCCATCTCTGATGATCACGGCGCCATCATGGAGCGGGGAAGTGGGCGTGAAGATGCTTCCGATGAGCTCTTTGGATGCCTTTGCCTCCAAGTCGATGCCCCCCTCGATATACTCCCCGAGCCCAGTATTCCTTTCGAATACGATGAGGGCGCCGATTTTCTTGCTGGCCAAGGAGAGCGAGGCCCTTATCAGTTCCTCGAAGAAATGGGATTCCTCGGTGAAGCTCATGCCCCTGAAGAATGGGTTTTTTCCGACGGTTGTCAGGGCCCTTCGAATATCATTCTGGAAGATAACGATTATGACGAGGATGATGGAGCTCAAAAAGCTATTCAGGATCCAGTGCAGTGTTAGCAGCTCTCCCCTTCGGGAGATGATGAAGGCGACGATGATTAAGGCGAGGCCAAAGATCATCTGAACGGCCTTCGTTCCCTTGATGAGAATGATGATCCAATAGATAAGCGCCGAAACGATGGCTATATCTATGACGTCCTGCCATCGAATGCTGACCAGGATATCCAAGATACTCATGGGGTCACTACCCTCTCAGGATGGCATCCACCACTTGTGCCGCCTTTCTTGCGGGACCCACATCATGGACCCGGAGGATATTCGCCCCATTCATGATGGCTCGGGACCCACATCATGGACCCGGAGGATATTCGCCCCATTCATGATGGCTTGAGAACCTTACCGATGAATGATTTCCTTGACGGGCCCAACAGGATGGGTTTGCCCAGGCTCCTTAACTCGGCTAGGTGGCGGATTATCTTTAGATTGTCCTCAGCTGTTTTCCCGAAGCCGATCCCCGGATCGATAATGATCTGTCCCGCATCGATCCCCGCTTCCTCGGCAATCTCAATACCCTCCTCCAGGTACTCCATAATCTCCGTGAGGAGACAATCGTAGTGGACGTCCAATTGCATGACTTTTGGGGTTCCCTTGATATGCATTAACACCACGGGCACGTCGTGTTTGGCTGCGACATGAGCCATTTTGGGATCGAATTTCAACCCGCTGATGTCATTGATCATCTCAGCGCCAGCCCCGATGGCCCGCTCAGCTACAACGGACTTATAGGTGTCGATGGATATCGGGGTATCGACCTTGGCCGAAAGGCCCTCGATGACCGGGATTACCCTTCTTAGCTCTTCATCCAGCAGTAATGGATCGGACCCGGGCCTTGTCGATTCGCCCCCAATATCGATGATATCGGCTTCCTGAGACGCCAATTCTATACCCTGGGAGATTGCCTTATCCGCATCCATATACAGTCCGCCGTCGGAGAAGGAATCCGGCGTGACGTTCACTATTCCCATGAGGTAGTGCACCTAATGGTTTGAGACGGGGTCTGTAAATTCTTGAGGCACTCGCGAATCCGGACTGCGACGTCGTGGAGGCCGTTGGAACGATCTTCAAGCCTGTTAACGAGGTTTTTTATTTGGTTCTCAGTCCCCATGAGGATGAGGTCTGAAGCAGCAACGCTGCAATCGATGATCCTCCTGTCCGTAAGGACATCGCCGCCCAGGAGATTTCATGGATGGCCTCATCCGATGTGGCGAAATGGAGGACTCGAACCCTTTTCATCCTCGGGTGTCCAACATATCCATGGATAATGAACAGAGGTTATATGTAGAGTCTTACATTGTTGGGCAAAATTCAAAGAAGGATTTGCCTGTGCTCTTCCCTATTTGCAAGTACTTATGTGATCACACATAGTGGATTCAAATAGGTGGCTCAGCCTTTTTGCCTTTTATGATTCTTTCTATCTGCTCCCCGTCAAGGACTTCCCTATCCAGCAAGGCATCGGCAAGGCTGTGGAGGAGATCGATGTTTCCCTCGAGGATTTTGCTGGCCCTGTCGTAACTATGGTCGACAATCCGTTTAATCTCCTCGTCGATATCCTGCGCCGTCTTTTCGCTATAATCCTTGTGCCGGGCGAATTCGCGTCCCAAGAAAATCTGTTCCTCCTTTTGGCCAAAGGCGAGGGGGCCCATTTTTTCGCTCATTCCCCATTCGCACACCATTTTCCTTGCCAATTCCGTGGATTGCTCGATATCCTGGTATATATGTTTTTCATCGATGGGCAATCTTTGGGTCAAGCCGAGGGCACGTCCACGGGGTATGATGGTGACCTTATGGATGGGATCGGTCTCGGGGATCATCTTGGACACCAGGGCATGACCGGATTCGTGGTACGCGATATTTCTCCTCTCCTCGTAGGGAATGATCATGCTTTTTCTTTCGGTTCCCATCAGGACCTTATCCTTTGCCTGCTCTAGGTCCATCATTTCAATCTGATTCTTTCCATTTCTTGCTGCCAGCAAGGCACCTTCATTTACCATATTTTCCAGATCTGCTCCCGTAAAACCCGGCGTCCCACGGGCCAAAATCGCGAGGTCGACATTTCGCGAAAGCGGGTTTTTTCTCGTGTGAACCCGAAGGATCGCTTCCCTTCCCTTGATATCTGGAATAGGCACTACAACTTGGCGATCGAACCTTCCCGGTCTCATAAGAGCAGGGTCTAACACATCCGGCCTGTTGGTAGCGGCAATGAGGATGACCCCCTCATTGGATTCGAAACCATCCATCTCGACCAACAGCTGATTGAGGGTTTGCTCTCTCTCATCGTGTCCCCCTCCGAGGCCGGCCCCTCGATGCCTACCCACGGCATCGATTTCATCGATGAATACGATACAAGGGGCATTTTTCTTCCCCTGGATGAAGAGATCGCGAACCCTTGAAGCCCCAACGCCGACGAACATCTCTACGAAATCGCTTCCGCTTATGGTAAAAAAGGGAACATCAGCTTCCCCAGCAATGGCTCGGGCCAAAAGGGTCTTTCCCGTGCCAGGAGCTCCTACGATGAGAACTCCCTTGGGGATTCTTCCCCCCAGCTTGGTGAACTTCTTTGGGTCTCTCAGGAAGTGGATGATCTCTTCCACTTCTTCCTTTGCCTCGTCGACACCCGCCACATCCTCAAAGGTTACCTTATGCTGTTCCTTGGAAAGGATTTTGGCGCGACTTTTTCCAAAGGCTAAGGCCTTTCCACCTCCAACCTGTACTTGTCTCATGAAGAAGATCCACACCGCTATGAGGAGGAGCATTGGGAACCAGGAAATGAGGATGGATTGCCAGAAGGGCGAATCCTCAGGCGGTTTTGCCGAGATTTCCACCCCCTTTCCCCTCAAATTCTTGACCAAGTCAGGATATTCCGGAACAAAAAGCTTAAACTGCCTTCCGTCCAAAAACCTGCCCGAGACTTTGTTCCCCTGGATGGTTACGCCGGCGATCTCCCCTCGCTCCACCGCATTGATGAATTGGCTGAAATTGATGGTTTCGGGCTTTACCTGAGGTCGATTGAGGAGGTTAAACAGCAGGACTATCATCAAGCTGATGATGAGCCAAAAGGCGATATTTCGATGAAAGGGGTTTGAAAAGGTTCCCTTGGGCATTCTTTCCCTCTATTATGAAATAAAATAATTATTACATAGGCAAAGGTTATTTTCAACTCCTAACCAGTTGGTTAAGCACCGCTCAAGGGCCGAGGTCCTCTCTGAAGAATCGATCGAGGAGTATCCCATATCTAAGACCGCGACAACTGACCCAAATTCTGTGTGATCCAAATCGTAACAGGGAATAGAGGAGGATTGTGGCTCCGGCAAGGATTACATCGGCCCGTGCGGGTGGGAGCCCAGGAATGACCTTCCTTTGCCTTAAAGGGAGGCTTTTGAACAGTTCTATTTGTCCCTCGATATCCTTTTGCTCTAATAACCCTGTTTGACGGAGTAAAGGGCCGTTATGGTTCCTCCGATGCCGACCGGGGTGACATCTGCACCCACTGGTGGGATAGTATCCAGTAATTTCCTAACCTGGGAGGCCATGGCTTGGTATTCCCGCTCCTGGACGGGATCCGAGGTGAGGAACTGTTCGGTTAACCGTACCGAGCCGATGCTCTTACTGAAGACCCGCACCTCGCCACTGGCATCCTCATAAGTCCATTCCGTACTTCCCCCTCCGATGTCGATGACCATCAATGGTCGCGAGGACCACTTTTGATCCCTCGCCACCGCCAAATGGGAAAGCCATGCCTCCTCCTGGCCCGATATGACTTCGATTTTCAAGCCACACCGTCGTCGAACCCTTTGGACAAAGTTCAATCGATTTCTCGCCTCCCTGAGAGCGCTGGTTCCGGCTGCGACAATTTCCGTTACCCCCTTTTCGCGGCAGATGGAGAGGTACCCTTCGATAACATCGATGCTCTTCTTCATGGGGTTGTAGTCTCCAGATCCACGATGGTTTGAAGTCGACCGTCGGAGGTTTTTTCGGCGATTAAGAGGAGAATGGTGTTGGTCCCGATGTCAAGGGCGGCGTATTGTTTCATTTTTCCTCAGTTGGTGTTGAACGATCCGGTGTACGGAACGTGCTTACCGGAAACATGGCTCGAGTCATGGAGAAAAGTCTCATGGTATCAGGGGAAAGAAGAGGTAAGGTGCGGGGGTAGATTCTTCCCGCTGAAGCGGACCCTCCCGCAAGGGCGACCATAACGCCGTGATAACGAGGCCTTTTAAGCGAGGGCCCCTCAGCGCCTTGGCTACCGATGTTGAGCGATAAAACGGGAAATGGATCGGTCGAATGTCCTCTCCACCTCCGGGGAAAACAGGCATCCGGGAAGCTCGCCAAGCCTCCAGTGGTACGCTATGCACTCGCAACATTTCCCCTTCTTGTCGCAGGGTTCATAGGTGCAGGTGCAGTTTGCCTTGTTCAGCTCGAGGTTGCATTCGGCCACGACTTTCTCCTCTCCAACAATGATGATCTCGTAAAAAGTCTTAATTCGATGGCAAAGTAAAAAGTCCAAATTCAAGGCGCGCAAATCCTGAGGAATGAGGCGTACTCACAGTACGTTGCAATGACGAAGGATGCAGCGCAACGCAGAAGGTGGACTTTTTACGAAGCCATCAACAATTATTGGCGTATCCCGTCTCCCAACGACAGGCCGAGCCTCAACTTACGCATTCACAGGCCTCAATCGATCTCTTCCATGACTGCTGCGGCCAAGAGGGGAAACATGATCTCGTGATGACCGATGAGCGAATAACCCTTTCCCCCCCTGCGAGTGGGCCGATTTACAACATTCTCCATTGGACGGTAGTGTTGGAGGAAGTCCATGTTGACGGTAGTGAAATGATCGACTTGATGGCCCAGGTTTCGGGCCAAGCTGAGGGCCTTAAGGAATACCTCTGGAAGGATGACGGCCGATCCCAGGTTAAGGTAGACCCCGCCCTCCAATTGGGAGATGATGGATGAAAAGATCTTAAAATCTCGGTAGCTCGCCTCCCCGATAGCACCCCCATCGGTCGAGGGATGCATGTGGATTACGTCGGTCCCAATGGCGACGTGAACCGTTATGGGAATATGCAGTCTCAAGCCAGCAGCCAGGATACTCAGGGAGGCATGGGGAAGGCTTGCGCCGAGGATCCTGCCGCCCAATGACTCACCGATCCCTGAACCCCGCGGAATTCCCTCCTGGATGGCCCCATTGATGAACTCCGCGGCTTCCCTGGCCATTCCAAAAGTTCCCTGGTTCAGTTCTTCAGCCACGTCCTCAGAAGTGTGACCCACCATGGCGAGTTCCACATCGTGGATGATGCACGCTCCGTTCATGGCCACGGCCTTGAAAACTCCCCTTTCAATGAGGCTGATAATGATGGGGCTGAGCCCGAGCTTAATAGGGTGAGCACCCATGGCCAAAACGGTCATCCTCTTTTCTCGAACGGCATCGACGAGTCTCTGGACGACCTCGCGCAAATCCCTGCCCGCCAGAATATTTGGAAGGGCATCATAGAAATCCCTGAAACTATTTCCCTTGGCATAGCTCCTACTGAAATCGTCGATCCCCACTACGGACTTTCTCTGCTTTAAGGATACGGTCCTAATCTTTCCCGGATCAATCTGATCAAACTTCAATTTCATCTTAGTTTCCTGAGGTCCGGATTCAGTAGGTCATCCTAAAGATCTGGGCCTCCACCATTTCGCAGAGGATATGCACAACGGCCAAGTGGACCTCTTGAATACACGGGGTATTGCTGGACGGGACAATGAGGGAGTGGTTGGCCACCTTGGCGAGATCGCCTCCGTCGTTGCCCGTCAGGGCGACGGTTTCGAGGCCCATCTCCTTGGCTACCTCGATGGCTCTTATAACGTTGGCGGAGTTTCCACTCGTGCTTATGCCGATGGCGACAT
>SMTZ1_10012059_pt1 | contig 10049 bp, 12 predicted proteins | sample DeeMarSWOR136_30_FD_25667 | JGI IMG/M metagenome (IMG submission 25667)
TAGATCTCAGAATCGATTTGGCTGATCTTCTTTGACCTTACCCATGTGAGGGGGATACCGAATGATGAAGAAAGAGAGCTACTGCAATACTGAAAAAACAATACGGATCTTGAGTGTATCGGTCTTGCTTTTTGCCGTCGCATTCTCTGTACCTCATGATACAAAGGCAGAGATGTACAAATGGGTTGATAAGAAGGGTGTAATACACTTTTCGGACAGACCTCCTGCAGAGAAGAAGGCTGATATACTGCCCGAAGCCCCGGTTGACAAGACCGAGAGAACTGAACAGTTGCAAAAAGCCACTGCCCCGCAGAGGCAGAAGTCAGAGAAGTCAGTTGTCTATCATGGAAATATTGTCGGTATGATTTTCCATCAGCCTGGTTGTCGATACTACAACTGCAAAAACTGCATTGCGACATTCCGTAGCCGAGAAGCGGCCATCAAGGCAGGATATAGGCCATGTAAGATCTGTAAGCCATAAAGCTGCAATACGATCAGAGGCCCATCATGGGCAGATTGGAGGATTGATCTGAAGGATGATGATTAGACGGCCAAAAGAGTGGGACCCGATTTGATACGAATCCTTGTGGGACTCTTCTTTGGTTATCCATCATAACGAACGCGATGTCGTAGAATGCATCACTTGGCGGGAGGAAAACAATGAAGCAATCTCTAAAATGGCTCTGTCTTGTTTTCGGCTTGGCGTTTGTAGCGCCTGGGTGGGGACAGGTCGAAGACAAGGGTGTCACTCGACTACCTGAGCCCGCCCATGATGGCAACGTCGCCGTGGAGCGGGCTATCAAGCAGAGGAGGACGATCCGGAGCTTCCAGGCGAAGGCCCTCAGTTTTACGCAACTATCACAACTACTATGGTCTGCTCAGGGGATAACGGATGAAGCATATAGGTTCCGAGCAGCACCATCGGCTGGTGCTCTCTATCCCCTGGATGTTTACGCTGTGGTGGGAGATAGGGGAGTCGCAGGGCTTGAGTCTGGGGTATACAGATACAACCCAGCAAGCCACAGCCTCAAGCTCATCCGAACAGGAGACAGAAGACAGGAGGTGGCCATTGCGTCTCTCGCCCAGATGTGGATGGCGGAGGCCCCAGTTATCTTTGTGATTACCTCAGAGTATGAGAGGATTATGGGGAAATACGGAGATCGCGGGATTCGCTATGCCCATATCGAGGTGGGTCATGTTGGGCAGAATATTTTCCTGCAGGCAGGGGCACTCGGGCTTGGGGCAGGAATTGTTGGAGCCTTTCATGACGAGGAGGTTGCCAAAGCCATCGGAGCACCGGCGGTTCACAGGCCGCTCATTGTTATGCCCGTGGGGCACAAAAAATAGAATTGGGCAAACGAATAGCCCCATAAAGCATCCTCGTTGGTCTGTGGCAGACCACCAGGTTTGCAGCGTCACTTCTTCTTGACTTTTTTCCATTTTGCCCTTCCAATTGGTGAAGCAGAGGTGATTTGTTGGAAGGAGAGTGTTATGTCTTTCTCACAGCCTACTATGCTCGCCTTATTGCTGGTCTCAACTTTCCTCCTACCGAGTGGGTGTACCTTCGTTTCTACCAAACCGGAGCCGGTTGCTCCCTCGCACCGGACGGTGAGTGAGTATGTCGTGTCTGACAGGCAAGTCAATTTGGTGTGGCAAGACAGTTCCTCCAATGAACTAGGCTTCAAGATAGAGAGGAAGCAGGGCGTAGAAAAAGCGTATCGTGAGATAGCTACAGTGGGCCAAAATGTAACCACATACGCGGATACTGATGTCACGAAGGGAGCAACTTATTACTATCGTGTGCGCGCCTATAACGTCCACGGGTATTCCAACTATTCTAAAGAGATTCGGGTGACAGTTGCTGGCGATTGAAGATCTGACAGGTTGCGTGTTCAGGCCTCACTTGCTTGCAGACTTTCCATTCCATGGCAGCGCCAGTGAGTATGGGTCATTGAGAACATACCCGATAACAATAGCATCCCCAGATCAAAATGCTTATATAGTCCATTCAGTCTGCACGGCTGAATTCGCCATCCGATGGAAGTGCACTCCATACTCGCCGTGAGAAGCAGGGTCATGACCGGCTATGCTTTTTCGTTGCGTTCAAGATGCAATCGACTGTCTCTAGCGATACCCAATTCTGTTGATTTGCATTTCAAATACTCAGAAGCACCAAGGCTCAGGGCACGAACAATTGCCTCCTCGTGATTCAAATCACTGTCGCGAAAGTGGTTATGTCGGTAGACTCTAACACAAGCAGTCACGAGGATTCCCTCCGAGTCACCTCCTTGAAAGGCAGGGTCACCACTGGCCCTGCTTTTTGCTATAATCTAAACTGGGGTAAGCAAAATGCCCAACCACTTGACCAAAAACAGGAACTAGCCATCTCAAATATGTATGAGATTGAGGCATTGATCGAGGCGCTCACATTGAAGCATGTGTCAATGAGGAACTGCAGGAGTGCCGCCTGTGTGACACGACAAGGGGTATCCAAGGGAGAAAAAACTGGCAATACTAGAGGAGTAGGCTAGGATCAATAAGAGAGGACTAGTGGAATGAGCCAAGTCCTGTGCTCCGTGGAAGTAGAGATGGAAGAGGAGAATGGGCAGACGTGAGAGCCAAGGGGTAGATTTCACGATTGATGTGGCGGACATTCTCTAAGCTATCTGAGTTAGGGGATACCGAATGATGAAGAAAGAGCGCCATTGCAACAGTAAGAGATTGATATGGATCTTTAGTGTGTTGGTCTTGCTCTATGCTGTCGCATCCGTGCCGCACAATGCAGGGGCACAGGTCCATAAGAAGGTCGATGAGAAGGGTGACACACATTTTTCCGACTCCACCCCTCCAGATAAGAAGGTTGATGCGCTGCCTGAAACGTCAGTCAGCGGGATCGGGGGAACTGAGCCGATGGCTTCCCGCAGATCGGCCGAACCAATACCACAGCCCAGAGGCAAGAAGGAGAGTGCGTACCTGGCAGAGAGAATCAAAGAATATGAGAGAAAGATTGGAGACTGTGAGTCGAGGATCACAGAATATGAGAGAGAGATAGAAAAACTTCGAATAAAAAAGGTGACGATGCCGCTGCATGATGCAAGCCATGAACAAGAAGGGTTCCACCGTGGTCTGAGGAAAAGCTACGATTCAATCATAAGAAGCTATCAAGATATGATAAGGGATGAAAAACAACGCCTCAATGAATACAGACTCAAAACTGCAGATTTGAAAAAGGCCTTACGCCAGGCACGACTGACAGAAAAAACTACCCCACCAACGGAGAAGCAAGTCGAACCAGTTCTCTATCACGGAAACACTCTGAGCGGCATTTTCCATCGCCCTGGTTGTGCATATTATAATCTCAAGAGCTGCAATGCCACATTTCGCAGTCGAGAAGCGGCCATCAAGGCAGGATATAGGCCATGTGAGATATGTAAGCCATAGAACTGCAATACTCAGAGGCCGATGTGGGGTAGAAATCTGGGTTTATTGTCTTCTGCCAAACCATACGCATGTGATACCGCTACCCTGGAGTGAGGAGAGTATACGCAAGGCTGTAGGAGAAGCGCTCAGACGGTATCCGAGGCGCATAAATCTTCGAGAAGGGTGGCGGGGATATTTGTGGCAAGCGCGTTTCGCCTCCTATGTGATGGATGAGGCTTATGTGATTGTGGCGGCCCGATACATTGAGTTGAACCCGGTTCGGGCAGGGCTTCGTGATGATCCGCTGGAGTATCCTTGGAGCAGTGTGAAAGCGCATGTCAGGGGTCGGGATGATGTGTTCGTGAGCGTTTCCCGGTTGTTGGAATTGGTTGCTGACTGGGAGCGTTTTTTTCAAGAAGACATAGCGGATTGGGATGGGGAAACATTTCGTCGGCATGAATGAACAGGCAGGCCTTTGGGTGCTGAGGCATTCATAACAAGGCTGGAGGGACTTTTGGGCAGGTCGTTTCGGAAACAGAAGCCTGGGCCAAAGGGGCCTTGAAAGAACACGAGAAATGATTAATGAAGTATCATGTCCCCGTGATTTCGTGGAGTTTTATCTATCTGGTAAGTGCATCCTGGTCTTCGTTGATGTTGAGAATGAGGTTTTCGAAACCGTTGAAATAAATAACGACCTCGTGATACTAATTTCCCTAGGGCTTAATCGAGAGAATCAGGAACGCGCGGCCCAGTAACTCGTAGAGATAACTCACCCACCTCTCGATGGTAAGATGATCACGAAGCTCACGATTTTCTCGATCACCGTACTACTAGTGCTGATGACGCCGTACACTGCGACTCCTGCTACGGAGTGGCATGGTAGTTTGAGCGACGGACGGACGATATCCCAAGAGGATCTGGCTGCGATATTGAAAGCCCATGCGGAATGGGTGGTCAGCGAAGGAGAACGGGGTACACGCGCAGATTTGAGCGGGGCTATGCTAGTTAAGGCAACCTTCACAGGGGTGGACCTAAGCGAGGCCGACCTTAGTAATGCTAATCTGCGAGGAGCTGACCTGCGAAACGCTAGCCTCATCGGAGCCAGATTAATCGGTGCCGAATTGAACGAAGCTGATCTCACCGATGCCAGCCTGTATCAGGCTATCGTGAGCGGGGCTCGCTTGCAGGAGGCGCGTCTAACAAAGGCATTCCTCGTGGAGACGAAGCTAGACGCAGCTACGCTATGGTCGGCGGACTTGCGCGGGGCTGACCTGCGAGACACGGATCTCAGTGGGGCTGAATTAAACAGAGCTAGATTGAACCACGCCCTGTTTGAGCCGAAGCCAGGGTCCATTACGAAGCCTGTATACATAGGCACAGCCCAGGGCCTCTGGAGTTTGTGGTTTCGGGACTCCCCCCATGGGTTGGTCGAGTTGCGTGACGGCTTTAGAAAGGCAGGCTTGCGGCGACCGGAACGCGAGGTCACGTTTGCTATCGAGCGCACTTGGCGACGCAAGATGTGGAAGGAACAGGGCTTTGTAGGCAAGCTCAAGAGTGGCGCAAAGTATCTTTTATTTGAGCTGACCTGCGACTACGGAATGTCGCCCGGTCGTCCTCTGTCGATTCTCGCGCTTCTAGTTTTTATCTTTGTGCTGCCGTATGCACTCTCGTTGACCAGCGGGGGACGAGAGGGGATTTGGAGAGTCTGGTCCCCAGACCGTGTGCGACAGGATCTTGGAGGGACCGAGCCTGAAAGCATACGTGCTGGTCCGTTTCGTGCCGTCGCCATCAGTTTGTACTTCAGCGTGCTCTCAGCTTTTCGCATGGGCTGGCGAGACATCAACGTGGGCAACTGGATCGCCCGCATTCAACCGCGAGAATACACGCTGCGAGCAACAGGGTGGGTAAGGGTTGTCTCTGGTGTGCAGTCCCTCATTAGTGTCTACCTGCTGGCTTTGTGGGCTATAACTGCCTTCGGCAGACCGTTTCAGTGAGCGACAAGGATATACAAGGATGGTTAACCCACCTGACCGGAGAGAAGTTGTCAGCATCCAGAAACTAACCATCTCGTAAAGAATGGGGCCATGCATGAATAAATGAATATCGTGTTACTTTGGTGGGGATCGGTCACCTATAGCCGTCTGTCAGAAACACATCAATTATGCATCAATACTTAAAAACTTGTCCCTGACCCTGCTTTCCCGTGATTTTTCGATTGATTGGCATGGGTGATGAATTGTGATTGAAACATAGCATAGATTGGACTGGCTAACTCCGTTCAATGCAGTTAGCATCTAACGCCCTCAATGGAGCACCAAAATTGCGATGGGATCGTGCAAAAACCTCCTCACATAGTGTGAGAATGTCATGAGGCCGCTGGCTCGATCGAACACTGAAGGAGGAATTTACTCTGTAATAACCTAAAAAGGAGCTTGACAACAAGCGGCTTCATAGAAGTATGAAAAAGCATAGTGCGCTATTCAGAATAACACCTGATACCCGCTGAATGGAACGCTCCTTTTCGTGGAAGACATAGCGGAAAATATTCTTCCATGATCCTTTGCAACTGTCTGTTTCAGGTATAGCTATGATTCACCTTCCCTCGCATATTTCTGCGTGTGTCCTATTATTTCGTTGATTGTTCTTGTCATTTCTTTGAGCACCGGGTCAGATTTTTCGGCCCACATTCTCTTGTCGTCAGTTGACCTTACTATTGAGACAAGCTTTACGCTTGATATGTAGAGCCTGTGGTAGAGGATGTTGAGTTCGCTCAGCCACTCCCACTCTGTCATCATTCTCTGGCCTTCAAGATATTCGGCAGCCAGTGAAGTCATGAACGTATGCTGAAAGAGGGAAAGCTTCAGCCACACCAGGACTTCCAGTGGGGCTATCCCTTGTTTTTTCATTCCTCCTTGGAGTATTCTGAAGAACAGATGCGGTCTGAGGTCATCTCTCAAGCCCTCCAGAGCGCTGATCCCGTACAAATATCGCTTCTTCGGTTCTTTTGTGTACGCAGCAGGATCACCTCTGAGCTTTTTCACTATCCTCTTCCGCACCAGTTCTTGTATCGTCTTTTCGTCCTTTTGAGGTTTGCCCGTCCGCAAATACACCATCGTGGTGTATCTTAGCTCTGGACGAAGTGGCTCCATACTTCTTTTGAAGTTCGACAGGGGCCGCTGCAAGTACTTCTCCATCCCAGACCACCCGGCAACTGGAACATTAAGCCACAACTTATCAGTACACCTGTCCATGCCGACGACAACGAAAGAATGTGCGTCAGGCCTGTATTCCTTTGTCAGCCCTTCCCACCAGAATCCCTGTATTCCGCTTGGGCCAACGATCTTCCCTTCCTTCTCCTCTTTTCTTTTCGGCATCCATCCCAAGTATGTCTGAACCGGCACGCCTTGTCTGAGGTATCCTTCCACCCTGTCCAAGTACTCTTTCCATGCGGCCTCCCGGCCCATCCCTTTCGGAGTGCCCTTCTTCTCGAAGGAGAGGCCGTATAGGTAGCCCAGCCACTCAAAATCCGCTCCCTTCCAAAGCGCAAATGGCAAAGCAAGGGAATGTTGGAAATAGAAAAAACCATAAGGGTTCGTGGCGTAGTACACCGACTTCGGGTATGTCATTCCTCACACGAATGAGCCAAGAACCATGGCTCTTGAGGTCAGCTCTCAATCAAGATGCGACCTTTGCACTACATAAGGCACTCCCTCAACAACTATCTTTCCCGAGTGGGCTGTGCCGACAAAAACTCCAAGTATCAGGAAAACAAAAAGCAGGAAGACGGTCCTATAACCTTGTAGCGTGACATGACCTCACCCCGTTAAAATTGCAAGGAAAAAAAATTGATAAGGCTTGACTTCATCCAAAATACAAAAGCCTCCAAAGAGATAAGAAATCCCTTAGAGGCTAGATATTGGCACCTTCTTGAAAGCTCTTTTCATAGCTTCCTCCAGAAGGTTAAAGGTGATGACAAAATTGACGATATTTATGTCCAATGTTGGACGTTTATATTTGTTTTGTCAATGTAATCTTACCTAAATTGTCACATGGGTATGGAGATACTTACCACCTTGAGAGTAGGAATGGGCTTGTGGTAGGAGGTGATGGGGATGAGTGTGGACGGTAGGTGGTAGAACGAGTGGAAGCTGCCATTTTTCCTAACCTCGGCACCTAGTGGAATACACATCCGTAGATTACAAGATGCAATTGCAACCTGGAATCGAAGGGAAAACTTTCGATTTACGATTGAAACCTACTATACATTGCTAATCTGAGAATCCGCAGGATTCAGTTGAATGAAGGAAACTTTAGGGGCTCTCTTCTCTTGTTCCAGTGTCTTCTGCTTTACCTTTTCTTGCTCTGTATGATTCCCCGTTGCAGGACTGTCTAATAGTCTGGGAAAACGCTTTTCATAGCGTCACGTTCCTGTATTATCCTTATGGTTAAAGGCACTGAGTACAGAGGAAACCCTACTACTAGCACTGTCCATGCCTGACAAATCAAGGCGATAGCGAGAAGTTCCGGAATGATACTTAAGAAATAATTCGGATGTTTCACAATCTTAAACAGTGGAGAAGTATTCAGGTTATGATGGGGAGCAATGAATAATTTGATCGTCCAAAGGTCCCTCAAGCTGAAAATCACGATCCATAGCATGACCATTGAGAAAACAAAGAGCCCGATTCCCACATACGTATATGCATTGATCGCCGGTTCTCTTAAGATTGCCTCTGTGAAGCAGCCCACATAATACAGAATATGAGATATTGTTAACACCAAAGAATTGTGCTTGCCGTATTCCTTCGCATTTTGACGTCTTAGCTTTTTTTCATTCACACGAGATTTGAACAGACTTACTGAACGAATCAACAACGCGGCGATAAAAATGACTACTATTGCCTTCATAGCTGCTACTTTTGCTTTGTCAGTTCTTGACTTCTGTCATTTCCATAATGAGAGTGGCTGGACGTCGGGGATGTCAAGATGTATTTGTACGCTTGAACGGACAGAAAAAATGTCAATTTCCAATTTAATCATTCTCCGTGAAGAATGTCCATCCACCGGATGGCTTCTGAATCGCTCACCTTCCCCAAATAAAGCTGGGTTGTCTTTAAGTTCTGGTGACTGATCTCACTGGGAACACCATTGCGACTAGCGAATGTGGCCGAGTGTCGTCTCAGATCATGAGGCTTGAGTTTTATGCCTACCCTGTCACCCATGGCAGTAATCATGGTCCAAGCACTCGTATAGGAGAGATTAAAGACCCGATCTTCCTCTGTGAGTCCTTTTTGTTGGATATAGGCTCTGAGTCTATTGGCCACTTGCTCAGGCATAAAAATAACCTCGTTCTCCTTGCCACTCTTTGGATTGCGAAGGACTATCCTTCTGCCATCGACATCTTTCACGCGAATCTTGAGTACCTCCCAATGCGAGCCCCACAGCGTGATTGCAGCTCAAAGATTAGCCGATCTCTTAGACCGTTACAGTTGAAGATCAACTCATCAATGATCTCCTTTGGGATGACTTTCCTCGGCTGTGTCTTGGGCTTGCGGAAGGTTTTTCTCATTAGCGGGGTATCTAGTGGATTAGCAAGATCCAGTTCATAATTCATGATGATGAAGTTGAAGAAGGCTTTTAGCTGTGAGTATCGGTGCCCCTTGGTGGACTTCGCATTGCCCTCGCTGATCATTTCCAGAAGAGGTTTAACACGTACCTATAGCCTATGGCTGTGCTTCGTCTGAGGTTCGCCTTCTGATAATCCCTGAACACCTTTAATGCCATTGAAACCTTCATAGCCGACCTCCTGTGGAAGAATTTTCCATTTGCAATGGATCGGCTATAAAGGAATACTGGATTAATGTATCGTGGCAAGGAAATAGAAGAATTGAATCGGTAATCGAAAGATGCCGGGGATAGAAAAACCGAAGGATTCAGTTAGAATCTAACGGGGCCAACATTGCATGGGTCACGTTTTGATATTCACATCAGATCGACCTCTTTTTGAGGTGCACATATTGGTAAAAGGTGAGATTTTGATCTCGATCGGCCCACCTCAAGGGTGAACTATGCCTCACTCTCTTTCCTACCACAACCCCATGCTCAGTACAGATGACTGTTGGCATGCGAACTGCATGAGCTCCTGTGAAGTCTGAGGCTAGAAGCCGAAGGACACAGTTTGTGCCCACACATGGTTTTGATGTGAAGGACCGAAGAGGAGCGCAAGGACCTCCCTATCGAGCCACCGACGCCGTTCGGACAGGTCTGCCGGACCGGGCGTTTCTTGAAGACAGGCTTGCCTTAGAGATAGCCCACGGAGACAACAGTGGGGGAAAGATCATCCTTGCACTACTCAACTTGGATCGCTTCGGGGAAACTGACGATGTGCTGGAGCACAAGGTAGCAGACCAGCTGCTGCAGAAGGTTGCGAATCGGCTCAGAAGCCGTCTGCGCAAGAGTGACACTGTTGCGCGATTAGGTGGTGATGAACTTCTACTGTTGCTACCGAGAATAAAGCGAAAGGAGGATGTAGAGAGCGTCGCCGAAAGAATACTCAGGAGCTTACGACAGCCGTTTCCCATCGGGGCTCTGAGATTCCGTGTCACTGGTACTGTGGGGTTTGCGGTCTA
>SMTZ1_10008843_pt1 | contig 10048 bp, 10 predicted proteins | sample DeeMarSWOR136_30_FD_25667 | JGI IMG/M metagenome (IMG submission 25667)
GCTATCTCCGCCCTCATCATATCCTTGCTTGTGAATCCGGTTTCAATGGTGAAACCATCGATCCCAAAAAATGCCTTCCGGAAGTTCATACTGTCTATGCAACTCTTAGTCATCGAGCCTATGAGACTTTCACTTTCTTTCTGGTAGATACCTCCCAGCAGAATGACGTTATTATCTCTACTCTTTCTAAATTCCCGCGTAATGAAGATGTTTGGGGTTATAACTGTTATGCCCTCTTTTTTCGCTACTTCCTTTGCGAGAATTGTATTTGTGGATCCACCCTCTATCAGAATCGTTTCACCGGATCTCACGAAAGACGATGCTTTTCTGGCGATCCTGATCTTGCTCTCATAATTAACGGCAAGCCTGCTGGAAATGTCATCGGAATCAATAGATATTACACCCCCATGAATCCTCTTCAAAAAACCCTCATGTTCAAGAAAGTCGAGATCCTGTCTGATTGTGACAGCTGATACGTTGAATCTATCAGCGAGCTCGCTCACTGTAATTTTATTGTCCCGAGATACCAATTTTAATATTTCTCTACGACGCGGATTCATTGACTTTCGAGAATAAGTGATGCCGCACCAATTATTCCTGCATCCTCTCTGAGCTTTGAAAGATTAAAATGCACGTCATCGAATAACATATCCTGTGCATAACTGTAGAAATGGTATTTGATCTGATCAAAGAAGTATTTACCAAGATACATCAGGCCTCCGCCCAGCACGAACAGAGGAGGATTGAACATCTGAAATAGATTATAGAGGCCTATCCCGAGATACCTCGCACACTGATCAACCACTTTTTTCGTCAACTCATCATTCAGCTCCAACCCCTTTTTCAAGACCTTTCCATCAATATCGCTGGCAGAAACATTTTCATCTATCTGCAGCTTTGTTACCATACCATCGAGCAGGTACTTTTTAAATATCTTTCCCAATGCATGTCCACAGGTAAAGGTCATCAGACATCCATAATTGCCGCAACCACATTTCAGCTCCCCGTGCGGGTCAACAATCATGTGCCCAAATTCACCTGCCGTCCCGGTTATTCCCCTATAAATTTTTCCATCAATTATTATTCCGGCCCCAACGCCGGAACTAATGGTCGCAAAAATCAAATTATCGTAGCCCACCCCTGCACCAAATCTGAACTCACCGTAGGCCTGGGCATTCGCGTCATTATCTGTGATCACCTCTACATCGAAATATTTTTCTATTTCCCTTTTCAAGGGAAAGTTCTTAAACCCTTTGATGTTGGAGGAGGTAATGGTAACTCCTTCCCTCGATCTGATATGTCCTGGAAAAACTACTCCAATCCCACCTATACTTTTTTCTTTAAGATTGTTACTTCGTAAAAGATTATGTATGATATCACGAATCTGTCGAATAACATCATCATCATTTTTTGTCGTGTGGTCAAAGACGATGGTTTTATCGATGACAATACCATTTGTCTCTACGAGCCCGATTGCGAGCTTTGTGCCACCTAAATCGACCCCACATAAAATTTTCTTCATCACGACCTCTTAAATCTTGTGCTCGGTCCGCGAAATGATATCTTCCTGCATTTCTGGGGCCAGGGTTGTGAAAAATGCGGAGTATCCTGCAACCCGCACAACGAGATCCCTGTAGTTTTCGGGATTCTCCTTTGCATCCACGAGGGTTTTTCTCGAGACAATATTATACTGCACATGCCATCCTTTTAAATCGTTGAAGAAGGTTCTCAGTAGCATGATCAATTTCTTCTTGGAGCTCTCATTCTGCATTGCCAGGGGAGACATTTTTTGATTGAGAAGTACGCCTCCCAGTATCTTTTCTGTCGGTAGCTTCGACACCGATTTGAATACAGCTGTAGGACCCTCTATATCTGAACCTGCCGCTGGTGAGCTTCCCTCTGCAAGGGGTGTGTATGCTTTTCTTCCATCTGGAGTTGCGGGCACAACAGAGCCGGACGGGACATTCGCAGAAATACTGGAGGTACCAGCATAATACCCTCCTCCAATGGGACCGCGATTATAACGGGTATTGTGATATTTTCCTATCTCATAGATAAAGTGTAAATATGCTTCTTTCAAAAGATGGTCAACAAAATCATCATCATTTCCGTATTTTGGCGCTGAGTACAACAGCATCTGTCTGACCCGCTCACCATCGGGTCCTTGAAAGTTATTCGAAAGATTTTCCATGAGTTGGCTCTTCGTAATCCTTTTTTCATCGAACACAAGCTTTTTGAGCGCAGCAAGAGAATTGCCAAGATTGGCGATCCCTACCTGGAGACCGGAAATAAAATCGTACTTTGCGCCACCCTCCTTTATGGTTTTCCCTTGCTCGATGCAATTATCAACGAAGGCCGAACAGACTATATCCGGCACAGTTTCTTCCAGCGCTGTGTCCACCACCGTATCAACAGTAACAGTGGCTCTGGTATAGAACTTGATCTGCTCCTTCCAGGCCTCCATGACTTCATCGAAGGATTTAAAGTCCTCGAATCTTCCAATTCCCCTGTGGTAAGTTTTACCCGATTCTGTATCATATCCGTCGTTGAGCGCTGTGAGAAAAACCCGCATGAGATTTAAAAAACTCATACCGGTACATCGATACCCCCATTTACCAGGCACAGCAACTTCTATGCAACCGATTGCTGAATAATCGTATGCATCCTCTTTCTCAACACCAATGTTAATGAGGGAGGGAACTATAATCTCATCATTTTTAAATGCAGGCATTCCAAAACCTTCTTCAATCACCTTGAGACACGCCATCATGAAATCATCGCTCATTCCACGGTGGTACCGGACGGATAGGTTCGGCTGGGTAAGTTGCATCTTGCCAACAGAGCGGAGAACAAGATAACTCAACTCATTGACCGCATCCACTCCATTCCTTTTCTGTCCTCCAATCGTTACATTCTGATATAGAGGACTCCCTGCGGAATATCTCGTATGGGACCAGGGCCTGATTTTATTGATCGAGTAGAGTTTGATCCATGTATTTTCAAGCAACTCGGAGGCAAACGCTTCAGATATAGTACTGTGATCCCTATCTGCCTTGTAAAAAACATAGAGATACTGGTCCAATCTGCCAAGGGAGACCGAATGACCGTTGCTCTCTATTTGTAAAATAAGTTGAATGAAATAAACGAGCTGGAGGGCTTCATAAAAATTCCTCGGGGGATAAAGCTTAATATTGTTACAGACATTACTGATCCGGCGAAGCTCTTCCCGCCTCTGCGTATCCTTTTCTGTTTCACTTAACAAAAGGGCGAGATTTTCGAACCTCTCTATGAATACCGTAATTCCATCCAATCCTAGTTCCAGGGCCTGATAAAACTGCTCCTTCTTTAAATCTGCCTGATTCTCGAGACGAAGTTTCTTTCTGTAATGCCGTATTTGTTCCGTGTACCCTTTGATTCCGACCCCTAATATCTTTTCGAAATTCACGGCAATATGCCCATCACCGGAGGTCAGGTTACCTTCCGCCCGTATGATCCCCGCTTCATGGATCTCCCTGATCAACTCCGGCATTAAAGCGTAACCCCTCTCGATAAGCGTTTTTCCTTGCCAGTAGGCACATATGTCCTGAAGCTCTTTCTTTACTTCTTCGGAAAGGTAAAATGCATCTCCCGGCCTTTTATCAAACTTATCAAGCTCATCCAATATCCATGACACTGCATATTCTGGAAAAATGGGAGCGGCGCGGACTGCCGAAGAGTGGTTTCCAACAATGAGCTCGCCCCCTTCAATGAAAATAGTCATCCTTTTCAACGTTTCAAAAAGAGCCAATGCACGCTTCAGCAGTAAGGGTTTTGCTTCATTTTCTCTGTAGACTTCGGTGTATATCCTCGCCCTTTCGGTACAGACCGTTGGTTTGGCATTTAATACCTTTTCTCTCAATGTATATATTCTGGGGGACAGTTGTTTAGTTGCATCCTGGCTCATGTTCATTCTACGATCCTCACTCCTATATCTTTTTTTGGCCCTCAGCACCATATTGAAAAAGCTTATGCCCGATAAAAATCAAAGATGCTTTCTCCTATGGCACATCCTGTCACCACTGACAAAACAACGAATCTCACACGTATGCCACTATATCGGTGAAAAGGCGTTTTTATAAAAGAATTTAACAAATTCTATGACAAGAACTAAAATATTTCATTCATAATATAAATTACTTACGAATGAAAGTCAAAATAATATTTTTTAAAGTATCGGGGGAATTGATCGCCTATTCACGAAAGGCTGTTATCATGCAATTCAAAGTATCAGAACAGGAGGATAAAGTAGGATGAGTGAAACGATCAAAGTTCTTTTTGTTTGAGAGACGTGGTTTGTTTTGAAGATGCACATCAAAGGGTTCGATCTCGTACCTCTGGGTGGCTATGAGAATTTCGGGAAATGGTTTGTGGAAGCTCTTTCCCAATTTGAAGAGATAGAGTTGACACACATGCCAAATCATGTCGCCCTCACCTCCTTTCCTCGGACCAAGGAATAAATCAACGTTTATGATGTTCTCATTCTCAGTGACTGCGGGAAAAATACCCTCCAGTTATATCCTGAAATGTTCGAGGTACCAATGGGCCCAGACCGTCTTGACTTAATCGAGGAATTTGTGACAATAGGGAAATCCTTTATTATGGCTGGTGGTTGGAATTCCTTTCAGGGAATAAAGGGAATTCCCGGATACCATGATACGGTTATCGAAGAAATCCTCCCCGTTGAGATAAAGCCATACGACGATAGGGTGGAGAAACCGCAGGGAGTCTATCCTGAAATTGTTGAGAAAAAGCATCCCATATTCATAGATTTGCCAGAACAATGGCCTCAATTTCTCGGTTACAATCAGGTGATTCTCAAGGAAAATGCCCACTTATTGGCGCGAATTAACAATGATCCTTTTATCGCTACAGCCGCGTATGGAAAAGGAAGAACAGTGGCTTTCACCTCTGACCTATCGAAGCATTGGGGCACAGCTTTCATTGCCTGGAATGGGTATGCAAAGTTTTGGTGCAACACATTACACTGGCTCACTGGAAAATCTTGATAGTCTTTTTCCATGATACATGGTATAATGTGGCAAATATCATCTTACGTGTGCTACTTATTTACCTTATCATCTCTTCAATTATGCGATGCAAAACCTGCATTACCAATGCAGTTTTAATCATTTCTTAAAAGGAGGGAAAGAAAATGCGTAAATTATTTATCTATGTGTCTGTTATCCTATGGATAGCAGCATTTTCCACGGCATTCGCCGGAGGCAAGGAAGTAGTGGAAAATGAATTCATCATTTTTCACTACTGGACTGCCGGCGGTGAAAAGGAAGCCATTAATGAGCTTTTTAAAATTTTCATGGCGGAGCATCCGGATGTCGAGCTCCTGGAAAACCCGGTTGCCGGGGGAGGTGGAGCATCGATGCTTGCCGTACTGATGGGAAACCTGGAATCGGGGAATCCACCGGACACATTTCAGGATCATCAAGGCAATCAGCAGAAAGACTACATCGATGCGGGGTACCTGGAATCTGTCAATGACATCTGGGAGGAGACGAATTTCGAGGGAAGAATAAACCCGATGTGGATAAAGACCCTCAAATTCGGTGGAAAAGTGTATTCGGTGCCTATCAACGCCCACAGAACAAACTGGCTCTGGTATAACAAACCGATCCTCAAAGAAGTTGGAGTCAGGCCACCGGAAACCTACGATGAATTGCTCGCTGCGTGCAAAAGGATAAAAGCAGCAAAGCCCGGCATCTGGCCTCTGGCCCTGGGAACGAGAGAGAAGGTATGGTCCACCTACCTCTATGATATGGTTCTCCTAAACACTGGAGGGCCAGATTTCTATGAAAAGGCCAATACAGGAAGAATTGATTTCAAAAACGATCGCACATTCAGAAAGGCGATGGAGCGATACGCAGAACTCATTCCCTATATCTATCCTTTCCATGCAACCAAGAGCTGGGATGAGGCAGGCGCGCTCATCAATTCGGGCGAGGCCGCCATGTACTGGATGGGAGACTGGATACTCGGTTATTATCTGGCTATTGGGATGAAACCAGAAGTAGATTTCAGTGTGACTGCGATTCCCAGCGATGTCTGGATGGGGCATGCCGATACCTTCCCGCTTGCAAAGGGTGCGCCGCATCCCGATCTGGCTCGTGACTGGATCAGGATGTGCACAACAAACGAGGCACAGAAGAATTTTAACCTGCAGAAAGGCTCGGTTACAATTGTCAAGGATGTTCCTCCGGATGTATATCCCGATCCCTATAGGCAGAGAAGTGCACGGGATTTGGCTCGCTTGAGGGCGGTTTGTGATGGCTATCACGGGGGTATGATGACACCCGCCTTTGGGGATGATTTGATGGACATACTTACGCAATTCCTCGTCGATCAAGATGTGGATTCGGCAATTGATCAGATCGCTCAATCCGCAGAGAGAAACAACATCAAGGAAAAATGCAGCTGGTTCTGGGAGTAAAAAGATGACTGTGGGGGAGGTATACTGCCTCTTTGTGCCTCCCCCACTCAATTGTATTTCATACGAAGTCAATAACGTTAATAAAATAGTGCCATCCACATATAAGCTTAATCGAATAACGCTATTGGACAATACGATCTATGAAATATAATAAAAAGGAAGGTTTTTTTTATCTTACCCCGGTCCTCATACTTGTCGCCATTCTCTACGGCATGATTATATGGAATCTTGTGGCCTCATTTACCGCCTGGGAGGGAATGAAGGCCACATGGAAGTTTGCGGGATTCCAAAACTTCATTCATCTGATACAGTTGCGACGCTTTTGGGTGAATGTTAAGAATAACTTCATCTGGCTCTTCGTCTTCATACTCCCCACTACTATACTGGGATACATTCTGGCATATCTATTTACCAATTTACGAAGAATTGAAAAGGTGTTCAGACAGATTTTCCTTTTTCCGATGGCACTATCATTTATAGTATCGGGAACTCTATGGGCATGGATGTACGATCCCAGCTCTGGTCTGATCAATTCACTGTTGAGGATCTTTGGCATCAATACCATGAATTTCGGGTGGATAGCTAATCCCAAGGGCGCTATTTTCTGTATGATATTTACGGCATTCTGGCAATACCTTGGCTTCACATTTGTTATCTATTCCGGGGCCATCCGCGGGATATCCTTTGATATGGTCGAGGCTGCAAGTATGGATGGTGCCGGGCATTTCCGAATCCTTTTCCAGATCATATTTCCAAATTTGGGTCATGGGACTCTCATCTGTACAACAATGCTTGCAATTACAACGATGAAAGTTTTTGATCTCGTATGGATCATGACACAGGGCGGTCCCGGAATAACTACAGAGGTACTGCCCTATTTAATGTATCGATTAACTTTCAGCCAGCACAATGTTGGCATGGGTGCTGCAGTCAGTATCGTGATACTCGTTTTATCCGGAGGAATTGTCATTCCTTACTCCTTATGGGCAATTAAAAAGTGGGTTAGATAAAATGAAGGATGTGAAATTTAAAACTACCTCCATAATAGTCATTGTCATTTTAACCTTTATTTGGCTTCTCCCGATTTATGCGATGCTCAACACTTCGATAAAATCACAGGAGGAGGTTGCAAGGCAGGAGTTTCTTAAATTCCCCAAAAAAATACAGGCGCAAAATTTCATCGTTGCTTTCAAAGCGCTGAAACGCGGTCTCGCGAACAGCATCATCATTACAATTCCAGCCACTTTTTTCTGTATATTTCTCGGTTCACTTGCAGGATTCTATCTCACGATGTTCGACTTCAGACAATCCAGAATCGTGTTTTTCAGCATCGTTGTCGCAACGTTCTTACCCTATCAAATTGTGCTCATCCCGATTACACGTTTTTTAAGCACGCTCAATCTCCTCAACTCATACGGCGGTTTGATCCTCATTTATGTTATTCTGAATGTTCCGATGGGAACACTGATAACAGCAACGTTTTTCATGAAGCTTCCCGTCGATTTCCAGGAGGCCGCATCCATAGAAGGCTGTACATCATTCACCTTTTATCGTAAAATACTGATCCCTCTTTCAATCCCCGGTTTGGTTTCTGCAGCCATACTCGTATTTGTGCAGATATACAACGAGTTTCTGCTTGCCATCGCACTTACCCGAGGACCCAAGGTCAAGCCGGTAATGCCCATCCTAGCTGAATTGAGGGGCTCACAGATTGCACAGTGGAACATACAGATGGCTGGAGCGCTATTTGTTGCCTTCATCCCGCTCGCGGTTTTCATCGTGCTTTCAGAATTCTTTGTCTCGGGTTTGATGGCCGGGTATGGCAAGGAGTAAACCGCTGAACGAATCACTTTATCGGGAATTATTTCCTGTCAGTTAAACCGCATGCATTGTGTCATGTGTCAGCCCCGGCACCAAAGTCCGGTGGCATATCGGGCCAGAGCTTATGGGCACATTCCGAACAGATGCCATGGCTGAAAACCAGTCCATACCGGTTCTTGAAATAGGACTCCAACCTGATCCAGGCGCCGGTAGTTGTCTTCACCTTCTTGCAGGAAGTACACAGCTGCACCATGCCATCCACCCCGAGCCATTTCCCCTGTGTGGCAGAAAGTTCATCTGCCCTCATACCGGGCTTTTCCGCCCATGCACGGGACAATGTGACCTGACTATCAGCCTCCCAGGGGTACCGTTTCAGAAGTGTTCCCAAGCGCTTACGGCGGTTCCTGCGAGGAAAGTGCGCATTCAGTGTCAGGAGCACTGCGCAATCTCCGGCATACTCAATGGCACTTCCTGAAAGGTCAGCGCGCACCTGGCTTCCCTTTCGTGCGGTTAAAGTCATGTTTCTCAAGGTTCCGCTGCCATTGGTGCACATATCTTCGAAAAACTTGAAAAACCTTGCCGGGTCCCCCCCGGCAAGGAGCTTATCCGCCTCTTTCCCGATCAGGTCATTCCTCTCGTGTCCCAGGAGCCGTGCGGCGCGCTCATTCACATCCATAATCCTGCAGTTTCGATCAATCACACAGATAGGGTCAAAGGCACGTTCCATGATCGCCCGATAGAGTTTTTCTTTATCCCTAAAGCGCTGTTCGAGCATCCTCTTGTGCAGGGCCACCTCGATGGATGCAAATATCTCCTCTTCGTGAAAGGGCTTTACGATGTACCCAAAGGGCTCAGCACGCTTTGCCCTGTCAATATGTACCCCATCAGCAAAGGCTGTAAGAAAGACAATCGGGATATCGAGCTCCGAGCGTATCATAGATGCCGCATCGATGCCGTCCATGTCTCCCGGCATGACGATATCCATGAGCACGAGGTCCGGCTTCAGCTCCCTGGCCATATGGAGCGACTCCTTACCCGACGACGCGATGCCCACAACCTCATAGCCCATTGATGCGAGCCGCTTTTCGAGCTGCATGGTGATAATGGCCTCATCGTCGGCGAGCAGGATACGCTTCATGAAGTGCCCTTTCAGAGGTGGTAACTGGTCCAACACCGCATGCAAGGTTTTATTGTATGCGAGGTACATGGAAAGATCAAGCCCTGCAGTTACAGCGTTGAGGCGTGGAAACCGCCGTCAATGGGAATGGTAGTGCCGGTGATGTAGGAAGCATTTTCACTCGCGAGAAAAAGGGCAAGCTGGGCAACTTCCTCGGGGCGGGCCATGCGCTTCATGGGTATAATCTCGACCATGCCCGCGATGACGTCGTCGACTTTACGGCTCTCCTGAGCGGCGAGCCGCCTGGCAACGTTGAGAATCCGTTCCGTCAGAGTATAGCCCGTTGCGATGTTGTTGATGGTGACTCCCCGGGAGGCAAACTGCCTCGAGAGTGTCTTCGCCCATCCTATGACCGCCATACGGATGCTGTTGGAGAGAATCAGCCCCGCCAGGGGCTGCTTGACCGAAATCGAGGTGAGGTTGATCACCCTTCCCCAACCACGCTCGGCCATCCGGGGTATGAGATGCCTGGTCAGCTACGAGGCACTCAGAAAGGTTCCCCTGAAGCTTTTCTCCCAGACGGCCCTGTCAAACTCAAAATTCTCGCCAGTCGGCGGGCCGCCCGTGTT
>SMTZ1_10013337_pt1 | contig 10047 bp, 14 predicted proteins | sample DeeMarSWOR136_30_FD_25667 | JGI IMG/M metagenome (IMG submission 25667)
ATGGCTGATGGCTTCATCATATACCCACCTATTCATCCCGATGTATCACTGGAGCATATTTGATAAGTAATTTTTATATTATATAGTTAGTCGTCATGGAATTAGAACAGTTAGTTGATAAAAGTCTTGCCCTTGTTGTCTGGGGTGAGAATAAACAGGGAAAAGACGAAGTAGTTGTATACGCAGGCACAATGAAAGTGGAAGACGGGAGTCTTTTCTTTCATCGTGATGATGAATCAGTCCATTTTGGAATACCGCTTGATGACTTGAACCGTATAAAACCAGTGCCATCAGAGCTTTCTGAGATGCTACTGAAATGTGAGTATTTTGTGAATATAAATATCCAGCCTATTCCTGAAGATGCAGATCCTGAGGATTATAGACAAACTGGTTTAAAATGGCCAGAATAGATTGTGTTAATTAGGTCAATCTCCAAACACTATAATCGGGGTGTCGAAGAGGGGCGCAGCCCCTCTTTTTTATTTGTTTCCCCTTCCCCTCTGGGGAAGGGGACTAAGGGGATGGGGCCAGCACCAATGAACATGTGGGAAACCATGCATAGACGCTTTCGTTCGGTGCTCTGTGTAATTAGAAGGGGATTCTAAGGGGGTCTCACCCTCTGGACTCCTCTTGGGGGTAGTTCGGTATCCAGCAGCCGAGATATTGCGTATTGATTAACCTACCAGGTAACCGCCATCGGCGATTATAGTAGCGCCTACCATGTAGTCCGCAGCTTCACTGGCCAGGAATAATGCTATCTTGGCGATATCATCCGGTTCACCCTGACGACCTAACGGAATATGGTCAAGAAAAGCTTTGGACATACCTTCTATCTGCTCTCTAGTCATCTTACTAAAGTCCATAGATGAAGCCCCACCAGGAGTCAGAACGGCGCCCGGAGCGATAGCATTCACAAGAATACCCATTGGTGCCCATTCTTTCCCTAATGCTTTTGTCAGCATAATCACACCGCCTTTGGAGGCATCGTAGTGAGCGAGGTTGCCCGTTGGATGGAAAGAATCAATCGAGGCAATATTGATGATTTTCCCGCCATGGTTTTTAGATAGCATTGCCTTCGCGGCGGCCTGGGCAAAGAACATGTAGCCCTTCAGATTGATGTCTATCGTCTTGTTCCATAGGGCTTCCGGCATCTCGAGAGATGGTGCAAAGGGATAAATCCCGGCGTTGTTGACCAAGATATGCAGGTCGCCAAAAGTATCAATTGTGGTAGCTATAACACGTTCAATATCGGCTAATTTGCTCGCATCAGCTTGAACTGCCTTCACCTTATAACCGGCTGCTGTCATTTCGTCAGACGTCTTGCTTGCTTCTTCGAGGTTAATGTCAGCGACGACAACACTGGCACCGGCTTCTGCCAGCCTGAGGGCAATACCCTTGCCGATTCCCATTGCGGCACCGGTTACGATACTTACCTTACCATTGAGGTTGAATAGCTCATGAATACGTTTAGCCATGCGATTCCCCCTTTTACGATTAGTGTGTTCACTCAGGTTGACCTGAATTATTATAAAGATAAGTCAAGCCTTGTCTCAAGTTTATATTTTTAAATGACTTTATAGATTATCCCTCAATTCCCTGTGGCAAAGGCGAACAAGGGGATAGAGCCAGCACCAATGAACAGACAGTGAAGCCACACGCTTGACGCCAAGCGCAGACAATTGGTACAATGATAGTTTAGTGGAGGTGGAAGATTTACGCGATAGTTGAGACCGGAGGCAAGCAGTACCGGGTGACCCAGGGACAGGTGCTTGATGTCGATAAGCTTGAAGTGGCCGAGGGGGCTACCGTCGAGCTGGACCGCGTGCTGGTTGTCGGCGAAGGCGAGAAGGTTTCCGTGGGCACGCCCACCGTTGAGGGGGCTAGGGTTGTTGCTACCTCTAAGGGTGACGGTAGAGGCGATAAGATAATTGTCTTCAAATACAAGTCGAAGGTACGGTATCGCCGGAAGACGGGCCATCGGCAGGCATATACCCGACTGGCTATTGACGAGATAGTTGCGCCGGGGATAGCACCCGAGAAACCTGCCAGGAAGAGAACCTCCCGCAAGAAAAAAGAGGAAAGCGAAAGTGGCGCATAAGAAGGGTGGTGGCCGCACCAAAAACGGTCGGGATAGCCAGGGAAAGCGTCTGGGCGTGAAACGCTATGCCGGAGAGAGTGTCCGTGCCGGAACGATACTGGTACGACAGCGCGGCACGCGGATTCACCCCGGTAATAACGTCGGCGTGGGCAGGGACTATACTCTCTTTGCCCTGGTCGATGGCATCGTTCAGTACGAACCGGCAAAGAACAACCGGAGAAAGGTCAGCGTCTACGCCGGCTAAGGCTGGCGTAGACTGTAGAATATTTATGAAAGACGACATTCATCCTACATATTACAAAGATGCCAAGGCAATCTGCTCCTGCGGCAATACCTTTACCATTGGCTCAACCAAGAAGGAGATAAAGGTAGAGCTTTGCAATAAGTGCCATCCTTTCTTCACCGGTGAGCAGAGGGTGGTTGATACCGCCGGGCGTGTTGAGCGCTTCCGGCGCCGCTACAATAGCCAGAGCTAGATTCGTGAAAGTTAATGGTGTGGGAGCGGCTACGCCGCTCCTTTTTGTTTGCTTTGAAATGGCAGGTGGATAATGGCGGAGTTTCACTACGGTGGGCAGGCGGTTATGGAGGGCGTGATGATGCGCGGTCGGAAGTACATGGCCACTGTGGTCCGCCGCCCCAATGGTGAGCTGACAAACAACACCCAGCTTGTGCCTTCACTCTATACCGGCCGACTTCGGACGTTGCCACTGGTGCGTGGTATTATCGTCCTGATTGAGACTCTGGCGCTCGGTATCAAGATACTGACATACTCTGCCAATGTAGCCCTGGAAGAAGAAGGCGAGAAAATCGAGGGCTGGCCGGTCTGGTTGATGATGGCCGTTGCTCTGGCGGCGGCCATTGCCATATTCTTCCTTACCCCGCTTTTTATTACCAGGCTATTCACCATCGAATCGACGCTGCTTTTCCACCTGGTAGAGGGCGTTATCCGGCTGGTCCTTTTTATTGCCTATCTCTGGTTAATATCGCTGATGCCGGATATCAAGCGTGTCTTTGCCTATCACGGTGCCGAGCACAAGACGATTAATGCCTATGAGGCTGGCGTACCGCTTGAGGTGGGGGCGGTAAAAGAATACGGCAAAGCCCATGTCCGCTGTGGTAGCAGCTTTATGTTCATGGTGCTGCTGATAGCCATCCTTGTCTTTTCCCTGATTGGACGGCCAACCCTCTGGCTGATGGTCCTCTCGCGAATTCTGCTGGTGCCGGTGATAGCGGCGCTCGGCTATGAGCTTGTCTACTTTGCTGCCAGGCATACGGGGAACCCTCTCGTGAAGGTGATTATTGCCCCGGGACTCTGGCTGCAGTCGATGACGACCCGCGAGCCTGATGACGGCCAGATTGAGGTGGCTATAGAGGCACTGAACCTGGTGATGGAAGCCGAACGGGCGGAGGAAGCACCGGCTGAAGCTGTCAGCCAGGAGTCTTTTCCTGTCTCGGAAGCTCCGTAAAAAAGCAGGTCTGGTTACCGGTGTGACACGTGGGTCCCATCGGACGTGCCTTTACCAAGAGACTATTATCCTCGCAGTTCTTCCAGACAGACTGCACCTTGAGGTAGTTGCCTGAGGTTTCCCCCTTGTGCCACATCTCCTGGCGACTGCGACTGTAGAACCAGACATCCTCACCGGAAAGGGTCCTGTTCAGGGCTTCCTCGTTCATGTAGCCCAGCATCAGGACGTCGCCGGTGTCGCCGTCCTGAACTACGGCTGGAATAAGTCCCTTTTCATCGAATTCGATTTCTATCTACCTCACCCCCTCAGTCCCTCTCTCCTTTTGGAGGAGAGGGGGAAGAATGGTGAAGAGGGGCTTCGCCCCTCTCAAACTCCCCCTGATTTGTGCTTTCGATGGTCTCTTTCCCAACAAGTATATAACAACGTGTCTATTATACCGCTTCTTCTCTCGTAATTGCCACGTCATAGCTGAACTTGGCTTTTCTTCCTGATGGCTCCTCTATTTTAGTAATAATCCTGTATCCTGCCTTTTGAAAGGCCTTCAGGCTCCGCGGGTTGTGGTCGCCGATATCAATGCCGAAAATAACATCAGACCTTTCGTGTTCAAAGCCGAATCTGGTCAGGGTGCGAATCACGTCGGTGCCGAGTCCTTGTCCCCAGAGTCTCTTTTCACCTATTATTAAGTCAATACGACGGCAGTCCTTTCCCGGATATTTCTCCAGAATGCATTCCAGGTTCATTTCTTGAAGCCAGCACTCGCCGATGGCGGTGTTTTCAAACTCGATAATAAAGCAGAAGGCGTTTTGTGATATTCCCCGATAGATATTCCGAATCTGTTCCAGGTCACGTGATTCAACATCGTCGCCTTCCGCGAAATAGAGCACCTCGGGGTCGTTGTTCCACTTCAGCAGGATATCCCAATCGCCCTCGGTTAGCGGGCGAAGGACAATTCTATCCCCTTGGAGTGTCCACGTGTGCTCTCTGAGTTGCATTTGCTGAGTCCTTGCTGTGCGTGTGCCGAACCGATAATAGTCAACCGACTGTTTCGATGGCTTCTTTGAGGCTGATATCCTCTGAATAGAGCGCCCGGCCGAGTATCGCTCCCTCAACGCCGAGCTGCTTCAGTATTTTGAGGTGGAGTATCGATGAGATACCACCGGCAGCGATAACGGGTAGCCCGGTGGCATTGACAATCTCGGTAATTGCGGTGAAGTTCGGCTCGGTGAGAGTGCCGTCGCGGATAATATCAGTATAAATCAGGCGCTGTACATTTGCCTGTGCCATCGATTGAGCAAGGTCTACTGCCCTGATTCCCGTGTTCTGCTGCCAGCCGTGCGTGGCTACAATTCCCTCGCGGGCATCGATACTTACAATAACATAGTCGCCATACTTGTGACAGGCCTGCCTGAGTATTTCGGGGTCTTCGACCGCGGCCGTGGTCAGGATAACACGCTCGATACCGGCGGTGAGCACCTCCTTGATGGTCTCCAGCGTGCGGATACCGCCACCAAGCTGGGTTGGCAGTAACGTAATTGCAGCTATCTGACTGGCGATGTCCAGGTTCTGCGGTTGACCAAGGGCAGCGCCGTCAAGGTCGACAATATGGATTCTCGATGCGCCCTGTGACTGCCACTTGACGGCTACCTGTAATGGGTCGTCAGAGAACCTCATTTCCCGGCTATAGTCGCCCTGATAAAGGCGAACACAGCGGCCACCACGTAGGTCTATTGCTGGAATTATCTCGATTTTTACGTCACCTCACAGATTGATATTGGCGAACTTCTTCCAGGGCTTGGCGTTGTAGGCCTTATTGTCCTTGTTCTTATCTTCGAGGACGTCCAGAGCACGGCTAATCACCTTCCTGGTATCGCCGGGCATGATGATGTCATCGATGTATCCCCGCTCCGCCCCGTGGTAGGGGTTTTCATAGAGCTCGCTGAACTCCTGTATCCTCTGATTTCGTGTCTCGTCCGGGTTGTCCGATTCGCGTATCTCGCGGGCAAAGATAACGCTGGCGGCGGTATCGGCGCCAACGATGGTGACACGGGCGGTGGGCCAGGCAAACACAAAATCGGCACCGATGCTCTTGTCCAGCATGCCGTAATGTGCCCCGGCGTAGGACTTCCTGACCATTATCGAGATAAGGGGTATGGTCGCCTCCGCCCAGGCGAAGAGCAGCTTGGAGCCGTGGCGCAGGATGCCCTTCCAGTCCTGCTCCGAGCCAATCATGTAACCGGGGCAGTCCCCCAGGGTTACCATCGGAATATTAAAGAGGTCACAGAATCGGATGAAGCGGGCGGCTTTGTCAGCGGCGTCTATATTTATCACGCCGGCGGCGTGCATTGGCTGGTTGGCAAAGATGCCCACCGGCCGACCGTTAAAGCGGGAGAAGCCGGTAATCACGCTTCGCGCATGGAGGGCCTGCGATTCGCAGAAATGGCCATTATCGACAATTGCCCTGATGACTTTCAACATGTCGTAGGGTCGGGTCGGGCTGTCAGGGATGATGGAATTCAGTTCAGGTATCTCCCGCTCGGGGTTATCATCAGTCTTGAGGCGTGGGGGTGTCTCCCGGTTGTTAGAAGGGAAGAAAGAGAGAAGCTCTTTAGCTTTGTCGATGGCAGCCTTGTCATCGTCGACCACGAAGTGAGTGCAGCCGGACTTTACGGCGTGTGCCTTGTAGCCAGAGAGCTCCTCAAGGGTAATCTTCTCACCGAGCTGGGTCTCCACAAAGGCGGAGCCGGCAATGCCCATGAAGCCGGTATCCTTGCACTGGATAAGGAAGTCCTGCATCACGGGATGATATGCCTGCCCGCCGAGGCAGGGGCCCATGAGCAGCGCAATCTGCGGCACCACTCCTGAAGCCAGGATTTGAGACCTGAAGGTCCAGCCGTAGCCTTCCAGCGTGTCTATACCCTCCTGGAGTCGGGCGCCCCCGGAGTCGTTCATGCCGATGAACGGCCAGCCCTTGTCGCGGGCAAGATTGAGGGCATTGGAGAGTTTCCGACCGTGCTGCTCGCCGAATGTACCGGCCAGCGAGGTATAGTCCTCGGCCATAGCGACCACATACCGACCGTTAACCTTACCGAAGCCGGTGATGATACCGTCGGCGGGGATTTCCCGCTTATCCAGCCCGAAAGCGGTCGTGCGGTGCTTGACGAAAAGGCCAATCTCGGTGAACGTGCCGGGGTCAAAGAGGTAGTCGATTCTCTCACGTGCTGATAGCTGTCCGCCCTCGTGTCGCTTCTCGATAGCGGCGGCACCTCCCATCTCCATTATTTTCTGTCGTTTCTGCTTATACTGCTCAATCAGGTCTTCTGTTGATGGCATCTCATGCCCCCTTTAATACCGCTAGATAAGCCTCATATTCTGCTTGACCTGGTGGAGGGTCTCCCGGGCGATGATCCGCGCCCGCTGGGCACCATCGGTAAGTACCTCGGTGATATACTCTGGCCTGGCAGCCAGTTCAGACCTCTTCTCACGCAGGGCACGGAGGCTGGAGTTGATATGTTCGGCCAGCAGCTTCTTACAGTCCACGCACCCGATTTCAGCGGCGCGGCACTGCCTGAAAATATCGGCTATCTGTGATTCGCTGAAGTAGCCATGCAGCGAATATATGTTGCACACCTCCGGGTGACCGGGGTCGTTTCGGTAGCGGCGGGCGGGGTCGGTAACCGCCGTCATAATGCGTACTTCTGTTTCCTCTGGAGTGGCTGCCAGTTCGATGGCGTTACCGCTTGTTTTACCCATCTTATCGCTGCCGTCCAGCCCGACAATACGAGGGAATGAAGTGAGCTTTGCGACCGGTTCGATGAGGGTTTCACCGAACTGATTGTTGAAGCGGCGTACAATCTCTCTGGTCAGCTCCAGGTGCGGTAACTGGTCCTCGCCAATCGGTACCACATCGGCCTTATACAGCGTGATATCGGCGGCCTGCAGTACTGGATAACCCACCAGGCCGTAGTTTACATTCTCTGGCTGTTGCTTTACCTTTTCCTTGAAGGTGGGGACGCGCATCAGCCAGCTAAGAGGTGTTACCATGCTGAGCAGGGTGTGAAGTTCCATCACCTCCGGCACATGCGACTGGATGAAGATGATGGTCCTCTCCGTGTCCATGCCGGCTGCCAGCCAGTCAAGCACTATCTCGCGGTTATATTCCTGGAGCGGTCTGGTATCCTCCATCGAGGTCAGGGCGTGGATGTCGACCACACAATAGACACATTCGTATTCTTCCTGGAGGGCAACATAGTTCTGGATTGCTCCCAGGTAGTTGCCGATGTGCTGCCTGGCGGTGGGCCGGGCGCCGGAAAAAACACGCTTTTTCATCTGGTACACCTCAGATAGAAAGTGTAACATAAAGCAGCCACACCCTCAAGGTGATGGTCGGCTTATAGAGTAATCGTACGGTTTGACTATCGGCATGGTACGTCGTTAATATAGGCGGTCGGAGGAGAAAATGATTAGAAGCTTCAACGGGAAAACACCGAGGGTAGCCGATTCCGCCTTTGTGAGCGAGGCCGCCTACGTTATCGGCGACGTCGAGATTGGAGAGGGCACTCCGGAGGGCCGGTTGAGATTGGCGATAATGTGACCATCGGTCATGGCGTGGTGGTGCACTGCTCTAAGATTGGCAATAATAATCTCATTGGTAATAATGCCACCCTGCTGGATAACGCCGATATTGGGAGTTTCTGCATTATAGGGGCGGGCTGCCTGGTAAGCCAGGGTATGGTAATCCCGGACAACTCTTTCGTGGTGGGCATCCCGGCGGAAATAAAGGGACAGGTTGCGTCGGAGCGGTGGCAGCGGAGACGAAGCGGAAGAGGTGGCGGCTACTCAGACCTGGTCAGACTGTACAAGGAGCAGGGGTTATAGCATATCTGTTTTATCTCATCCAGCTAATCGCGCAGGAGAGATATGATGTCAGTAAAGAGGCCCGGTATTGATGATATTGAAACACGTGTTGTCCAGACAAACGCTCTGGCGAAAGACGACCTCGAACTGGTGCATCAATTGTTCGACGTGTCATACCGCCAGGCCAATCATGCGTACCTGGAGAAGTCCTTTTCAAGGTTAAGGTATATTGCCATCGCTACTGTCGGTAATACACCGGTCGGATTTGCCGTGGCCGATGTGGTTGAGACCAGCCTCCCCCGCATGAGTGGGCCGCAGGTTGTTAACCTTGCAGGTATCTGCTGTGTGGCCCCGGAATTCCGCCGTATGGGGCTGTTCCGCAGACTGGAAGGCCTGGCGGCGGATGCCAGTGGTGTTTCGCGGGCTGGAAAGCGTGTCCTGGTGTGCGGACGCATGGCACACCCCGCCAGCTTTCGTACCATCAGTCGGTCACCAGCAGTCATCCCGAAGTACGGGGTGCCCTTATCCGACTGGCAGAAGGAGGTCGGACTCAGGGTGGCCGGGCTCTACGGGGTCAATATCGACCCGGAGACGATGGTGGTTATTGGCGACGGCGTGCCCATCGGCTACCCGCTTATCGAGCAGGAGGTCACCGAGGAGGAGTGGCTGCCCTTTAGGGCGGTCAACCGCGACAGGGGGGACAGTCTGCTCGGTATCACCTGGAGCCCGGATGCGCCGAAGGGGTGGTAGGGGGTAATAGCCGGGCCGATGTAATACCTACCGCCGAGAGAAGGCGATTCTTAGAGTATGAGGTGAAGATGGTATTTTCAGAAAAGAATCCCCGGGATGCAAAGAAAATTGAAGAGGCGATTATATTCCTCGTAACCCGTATGCTGGAATCGGAGTATAATCCCAAACTGGTTGTTTTACATAGTGTACGCATGGGGATGTATTTATACAACTACAACTACGGGCCTGATATTGTCAAAGCCGCTATCCTGCACGATATTATTGAGAACTCGGATACCACCGTTGATGAGATTAGAGAACAGTTCGGAGATAAGGTGGCCCAGCTGGTACAGGCGAATACACGTGATAATACTGCCGGTGACAGGACTGCCCAGGGTGAGGAGTGCCTACAAAGGTGCTTGGAGTACGGTAAAGATGCCCTCATTGTCAAAACAGCCGACATGCTGGAGAACAGTTACGATGTGGTGGACCCTATCACTGCCAAGGAATGGTCCGAGTTCTGGATTGCTGAGATGCGTCACATGCTTGATGTCTCAAGACCGGTGATTGGAGACGAACCAGTCTGGCAGGGACTCAATCAGCGATGCCTGAAACTGTAAGTTGCTATAAAACAATAAGAGACCTGAGACGGATAGGATTGACGTCTCACATCCTGTCTGGTGCTGTCATCCCCATCAGGTGGAGTGTTCTGGCGAGGACAGTCTTGGTGGCCTCAACCAGCTTGAGGCGGGCTTTGGTCAGTGCCTGGTCGTCGGAAACGACGCGGCAGAGTTTGTAGAAGCTATGGAAGCTGGTCGCCAGGTCCTGGGCATAGTAGGTGAGGTGGTGGGGCTCAAGGGTCTGGACGACGACCTCGACCATCTCCGGCAGGAGCAGCAG
>SMTZ1_10008846_pt1 | contig 10046 bp, 9 predicted proteins | sample DeeMarSWOR136_30_FD_25667 | JGI IMG/M metagenome (IMG submission 25667)
TCTTTAAATGGATAAATGTGGCCATAATTCAAGATATTTGATGCGTCCATATCAACTGCTACGGATTTAGCGATGGAATCTGATACTGACTTGTGGACTACTTACGACCCAAGCCTGATAAATTCTAAACCCATTCCACTTAATCTCGCTTCAAGTTTTAAGAATTGATTTTAGAATCAAATCTTTTTTTAGGAGAGTAATGTCTTTAGGATTCATTGCTATTACACACATCAATAGGTCTTCCGGGACTACCTTGATAATAAAGTTTTCCAGGTTTTCCTCTCCAATTTTTATGTAAAACCGTATTTGGATAAATAACATTGTCTTTAGTTGTGAGAGCTCCGCATCCCATTATTGTTCCTGGATAGAAAGTATTATTTTCACCAACTTTTATTTCAAGCATTGTAATTTTCCCGAATATAGTATTTACTGCATGGCTAGAAAGACCTGTTGTAGGATAAAAGAAAGTGTTATCTCCAATTTCAGTAAATTCCAAACCTACATAAGCATCATAATAAATAACATTTCTACCAATTTTATTATGACTAATTCTTCGAAGAACTCGGTTAATTAGCCATGGAAATGGTGATTTTGAAGTTAACCACGTAGGATATTTAATTATAAATCCTCTTTTGTGGTAATATTTCATTAATTGACCTTCTTCATTATTTAAATCATCAAGCACACGCTTGAATACACCTTGCTTAGGAGGAGATTTTTTATTCCATTTACGAGCCCATAATCCCGTAAATTCAATTAAAACAATAAGATAAATGTAGTAAAGGACAAAAAAAACTACAGGTAATATAAACAAATGAATAAGTGGAGGTATTGAGAAGAGGTTAATGAAAGCATATTCGAATAATAAGAAAAGAGCCAAACATACATAAAGAGGCACTAAAAAGCTAATAAAATTTATTTTAAAAAAATCTAAAGCAGGAAGCTCAACTGTTTTTTCTAGTTTTTCTTCAAAACTTAAATTCTCTTTTTTTTCCATGTTTATCAGCTTTTATAATAATACATCTGAATATAACCTTACAATTATTTATAAAAATTTAGAAATTTTTATAAAAATTTCTATAAAAATCCAAATTTCTATTCTAATTATCAACCTTTCCATTAAAGGAAAGGCCAACCCTAAGGTTATCAGGCTGTGCGCTCGTCACCGAGTTCAAGACATACTTCATGTGTAATATTTTTTTTATTACTTCGGAAGTCTTGAAGGATGTTATCCCACCATACTTAAAGAATCGTGAATTTAGCACCATCTACAGGAGGGACTGCCCTTTTTCAAACGAGGCTCAAAATCCTCGACTTGTGAGAACAACCACTTATAAATGATGGGAAATTTCTGGTTAAACTCGAAAGTTCTTTGAGTATTCACTTGAATAAAGAATCAATGTTTTCATAAGTCAAGTGAGTCTGATTGGTTTTGATTGATCCAATGAAAAATAAAAAATTTCATATTTTTTTTAAAATTCCCCCTTTTTTTCTTATTGAATTAAAGTAATTATTAGTTCAAATACCATATTAATTAGAAGAGAGTATGCATTTTTTAGATTTTTATAAAATTTTATAACCTTTTATAAAAATTTAACTTACAATTGATCCAATATATAAAAAATTACTTATCATTCTTCTTATAATACCCAATTTAATTATTTATAGATTAAAATCCAAAATTTTTAAGTTAATAAATAATTTGAATTTTCAATTTACAAGTTATTTCAATTCTTTTTAAGTATAACAACAGTCATGCCAATAACAATTTTTAAATATCCGAATTTATCACCGCTATGGATAGCTGTTTTTATTGATATCATTGGTTTTTCTATGATACTCCCAATGGCTCCATTTATAGCAGAAAGTTTTTCTATTCCAATTTTTATAATGGGTATCATACTTTCTATAAATGCGATATTTTCATTTGTATTTGGTCCAATCCTAGGGAAACTTAGTGATAAATACGGACGAAGACCATTACTTTTAATTTCACAAGCGGGGACATTTACAGGATTCATTTTACTTGCATTTTCAGATTCAATATGGTTATTAATAATCTCAAGAGTTATTGATGGAATTTTCGGTGGAAATTTCCCTATTGCTAAAGCTATAATTGGTGATGTGGTTCCTCCAAAAGATAGGAGCATTCAAATGGCAAATATAGGAGTAGCTCATGTTCTTGCTTCCCTTATTGGTCCAGGAATGGGAGGAATACTTTTTAGTATAGGTGGTTTATTATTGCCTGGATTGTTTGCAGCGGGATTATCCTTATTCACTATGATCATAACTATATTTATATTAGGAGAAACTTGGCCTAAGGAAACACGTGAATTGAATCTTGAATTACGGAAAGAAATAGTTATTCAAATTAGAAAAAATAAAGGCGCAATGTGGTATTTAATATTATGGGGATTTCACACAGCTTCATTTATGATTGCTATGGCTTCACTTTCATTTTTTGCACAAATTGTTTTTGGCATAAATGCATTTGAAATTGGAATTCTTTTAATGATATCTGGAATTTTTCGGGCTATAGTACGTTTCACATTGTTTAAACCAACGATTAATAAATTCGGGGAAAATAATGCGATAAAGCTTGGTTTAACAATGTTTTTAATTTCATTCTTTCTAGTGGGATTTTCTATTAACTTAGTAATGTTTTTTATTATGATAATGATAATCAGCTTTGCAGCATCTTTAACTCGCGGGCCATTAAATAGTAAGATAAGTCAGTCAGTATCACCAATGGAACAAGGAAAAATAAATGGGTATTCCTCGGGTTTAGATAGTTTTGCTCAAATTGTAGGCCCTTTACTTGGAACATTTATGCTTAACTTTTTTGCACCCTATTTTCTAAGTTTTCTTATTAGCTCTATAGCTTTAGTGCCATTCTTAATGGGTTTCAAAACAATTCAATTAAAGAAGTATGAGATGCCTAAATTAAGTCGAGAAAAATTAATTAGTGAATAATCATTTGATTATTTTTTTAAAAAGTCTATAATAAGTTTATTTACTTCAGAAGCTCTTGTTTTGGGAGATTCATGACCCGCTTTTTCAATGACTCTGAGGACACTATTAGGAATTCTTTTATGCATCTCTTCTATATTGGCTTTTGAACAAATCCTATCATGTGAAGCAGCTATTAATAAAGTGTAACTATCAATTTCATGCAATTTTTCTAAAGTATTGAATCCCTTAAGTGCTTCTATTTGGAGTTCAATATCAAGGGGCGTTGGCATAAGAATTGTGCTCTCTTTTATTTGATCTTCAGCAGACCAAATTCCAAAAAATTTTTTTTTAGGATCTACCTTTAATTCCTTCCGATATTTATGATAGAACCAAATATGAGCATTATCCCAAAAGGCTTTCTCTGGATCTTTTTTAATAAGTTCTAATTGGTCTAATCTATTTTTTTTCAGCATCTCTAATCCTACATTATCAGGGGCTCCACTTACAATGTTCACCAATATTAACTTATCAACATATTCTGAGTGTTGTAGAGCAAACTGTTGAGCAATAAGGCCTCCCATAGATATCCCCAAAATATGAGCTTTTTTAATATCAAGGAAATTTAATAATGCCTTGATATCATCAGCAAGAGTTTCCATAGTATAAGGCTCATTAACTCTTTCAGATTTTCCAGCACCTCGGTTATCAAAAGTTATTACCTTAAATTTTTTAGATAAGGAGGGGATTTGGCATTTAAAACTCTCTTTTCTTGCACCAAACCCATGAATTAATACAATTGGATAACCCTTACCAAATATTTCATAGCATACTTCTATTCCATTTATTTTTGCAAAATGTTCTGTCATTTAATTCTTGAAGTTTAGTTTTTTAAAAAATTAATGATTGTTTTATTGACTTCTGGTGCTTTTTCTTTTGATACACTATGCCGTGCATCTTTAATGATCTTAAGAATACTGTTAGACATTCGTTCATGCATCCTTTTTTGTACAGGCAGTGTTGCGATTCGATCTTTTTCTCCACAGAGCAGAAGAGTCTCACTTTTAATTTCATGGAGCCGGTCTAGGACGTTATGGCCTTTAACTGCATTTGCAATATTATTATTATCTTCAGGAGTAGGAGGGTTAGTTAAATCTATTTTTACTAAATCCTCTACTGACCATAAACCGAAAAACCTTTTCGTTGGATTTTCTCGCATCATTCTAAAAAATTCTCGAGAATAACTGGGTTTCGCTCCTTTTAAATATGTGTTAAGAGGATCTTTTTTTAGTTCTTCAAAATAAGCTATTTTACCCTTATTATATATTTCTGGTCCTTGTTCATTAGGAAAGCCTGGCCATGAATTTATCAATATGAATTTATTTACACATTTAGGATATTTTAGTATAAAATTTAGCGCAATCATACCTCCTGAAGACTCTCCTATTACATGGGTTTTCTCAATATTAAGAAATTCTAACAATCCTTTAATATCATCAGCATACATATCCATTGTATAGGGATAATTAGGTCTTGAGCTTTTACCTGCTCCTCTATTATCGAATATTATAACTTTAAAATATTTTGATAAGTCGTAAACTTGAACAAACCATCCATCTTTAGAACCACCCCATCCATGTATTAGTATAACAGGTTCTCCTTCTCCATGTATTTCATAACAGATTTTTATCCCATTAACTTCCGCATATAATTCTGTCATACAAATCAATTTATTTAATTAATTTTATTTTTAATATTTTTTAAGATTTTAAAAATTTTATAATATGTTGATTTATTATGTGCGGATATTCTAGTATTAATTGATGACCAGCGTTCTCAACAACAATAAATCGACTATTAGGGAGCTTTTCATGAATTCGTTGACTCAGCAACTTTGGAATCGATTTATCTTTAGCTGCGGCAATTATTAACACTTCATTTTTAATTTCATTTAATCGGTCATATGTATTATGTGTTTGTAAAGCTTCACCTAAGTGAATATAATCTCTTTCTGTTGGGCCATAAATAGTCTTTTCTTCTACTAGATCCTCCACTGTCCAGATATTATGAAATTTCTTTTTTGGATTCTCTTTCATTTGTTTCCAAAATTCTTTCGAATAACTTTTTTTAGCATGTTCTAGAAAAAAATTGAGTGGATCGGTTTGCCTTGCTCTAAAATCTTTAATTGCATTATTTACATACCATTCAATTCCTTGATCAGGTGGAACTCTTGGAGGGGTTACTCCGGCTATTGTACTGATTAATACTATTTTATTAATTTTTTGAGGGTATTTTAAAGCAAAATTTTGCACTATCATCCCCCCTAAACTATGTCCAATAATATGAATTTTCTTTATTTTAAGATAATCCAATAGACTAGCAATATCATCAGAAAAAAGCTCCATCGTATAAACACCATCAGGTCTGTCTGACTTTCCAGCTCCTCTATTATCAAATCTAATTACCTTGAAATGTTCGGACAAATCCCCAAATTGAGCACGCCAATGTTCTTTTCTATCACCAAAGCCGTGAACCAATAGAACAGGGTCTCCTTCACCTTTAATTTCATAGCAAATGTTAATTCCATTGACTTTAGCAAATAATTCAGTCATAGCTATTAAAAAATCGGAATAAAAATAAGTATTATTAAAAATTAATTATAAGAAATGTATTTTCTTTAATTAAATTCTCTTTAAATATAGAATTTAAGGAATAAAACTAAATAATGCATATTGGAAATCCACAAAACCTGCAATTTCCATTAACATCTAAGAACAACTCTTGAACACCTAATACTTTTCTTTTAATAACTAAATTAGAACATTTAGGACAATATGTACTATCATAATCAGTATTGGGTATATTTCCTAAATATACATATTTTAAACCAACATCTTTAGAGACATTATAAGCTTTATATAGAAGTTCTAAATTTGTTGGTTCTTTCAAACCATAATCACCAGATTTATAATGAGGAAAGAACCGGCTTATATGATATGGTGTTAAATCACCAAGTTTATTATATATTTTTCTAGCAATGGTTCTAATAATTTCTTCCTTAGAATTCAGTTCTGGTATTAAAAGTGTCGTAATTTCAACATGAACTCCTAATTCCTTCGCTAGTATAGCATTTCTCCAAACTTTTTCTACATCAGTACCGCAATATTTCTTAACCATATCAGGATCTCCTTTTATATCTATATTCATTGCATCAAGCCCAGCATTTACTAAATCTATTAAAACTTCCTTTGTCATATAGCCATTTGTAACATACGTATTATATAAACCTTCTTTTTTTGCTAGTTTAAAAACTTCTAATGAATATTCAAATAATAACGTAGGTTCATTAAAAGATATCGACGTTCCTTCACATTTTCTTCTTAAAGCAATCTCAATAGATTTCTTAGGAGAGAAAAATTCGTCTGATGTTGCAAACTGGCTAGCTCTTAAAGGATTAGTTTTTGATAAATGGTGATTTTGACACCAAAAACAAGAGAAATTACATCCGTAAGTTCCCATTGTTAAAGCTATACTTCCTGGATAAAAATGATATAATGGTTTCTTTTCGATTGGATTGAATGATATAGCAGGGATTAAACCATATACTATTGTATAGATTTCCCCATCTTTATTAATTCGAGTGTTGCAAAATCCTGTTTTACCAATTTCAATTTTACACCGTCTTTCACATGTTAAACATTGAGAATATTTTTCATCAATTTTTCTCTGATATTTAGCTTTCTTTAAGAATTTTAAATTCATATAAGATCAAGATTAACTTTAGGCAATATCTTTTATTATTTTCCCATTACAAATTATTTCATAATCACAAAACGAATTAGTTAACCTTCTTTCAAAAATTTTGTCTAATTCTCCCAAAATCCAAGCGAAGTAGAGATTTATTACTGCCCCATTCGCGATAAATAATATCTTCTTATTAAAATATTTTGAGTCAATTTCGTGAATTCTTTTTGAACATCTTTCAAATCCTTAATTCCCTGTTTCCCAATTATTAATCGATTGATTACGATTTTCGACACAAAATTTCATATTCTTGAGATAATCTTGTTTATTATCTAAAAATCTTCCTTGATCTCTATTAATCTCATTTAAGTTCTTATCTCGAATTATTTCTTTATGATGATTTTCAGACAAAGGTTTAGCAGTCTGATATGCTTTCTCCTCGTTTGAAGGAATTATTACATCAACATCATTAAATATATTCAATTTTGAAATGTTTTAGGCATCATTTTTCCCTTTTTTTGGTGAGTTTCCAATGAGAGATTTTAACATTCATATCAACTTCCGTTTCGGCGGGCCTTAAATAGATGAATATATTATTCGGCATAGAGCTAATACTTTACCTTGTTTTTAGAATATTCATTAATATTACAAAGCATTTTGAAAAAAAATATCTAATCATTGAAAGATTAAATGTATATCTTATTAATTTAAGCAATCGAAATTTCTTTGGTTTGAATGTGCTTAAATCTTTATCGTATGTAATCTTAGATATAAAGAAATTTTTCCTAACAATAGACAAAAATAAGGAATATGTCATTATAGCTATTATATCCCATGCTCTCTTAATATGATCTTGCGGATAATTTAATTTTTCTCCCATTGCCATTCTTACAATTTCTATGACATGGAAGATATCTATAGGACTCCTTCTTAGTTCTTTCGCAGCCCATAATAAATAAATACATCCCCCACAGTAGGATATTAAAGCTTTTGCTCCTGTTTCTTCTGCTTCTTTAAATTTTTTGAACCCTTCTGAAATTATATCAAAGATTATAGAGAAATTTTTTACCCATGATGCTCCTGCGCCAAACCCACAACAGAGTGCATCTTTTCTATTATGTTTCATCTCAATTATTTGACAGCCACATTTTCTTAAAATCTCTCGAGGAATCTCCCAATATCCACCGTTTAAAGTTTTAGAATAACAATTATCATGAACTGTTATTGTCATTTCTATTGGACTTATTAATTGAATTACACCTGAATTAATATTATCTAATATCCAGTGGTTAAAATTTGCAAATTCTTGAGTATGATTCACACCCATCTCTTTAGGATGAACTTCCCTAAATATATATTCAACTGCATCTAAACAAGCAACAACTTTTTTAACGCCCCAATTATCAAAATCTTCTTTTGTTCTCTGAGCAATCCTTTGAACAACATCTAAGTAGCCTCCTTGGTATAAATATGCTCCACCTTCCCATTGGTCAATTCTATCTATAGGCTTAAAGTAATTTAATAATTTGCTTCCACCAAGTATAAATGGAAACAAGTGAGTATAATTTCCAATCAATAAAACTATATCATTTGGTTTAGGTTTATAAGAAATCCAATTAAAGATCCATCTTCTTTCTTGATTTGATAAAAAAATATTTAATAGTTGCCAGATATTATTTTGTTCAGTTGGACACACAAAACGGTATAATGGTGGAGCTGCTCTCTTTTTATATAACTCATTCCATCTTTCAAGAATAAGATTATATGGATTTGCATTTTGTGGACAATATAAATTGCATGAAAAACAAGTATTGCATTTAGTTAGGGCATATTTGGATTCTTCTCCATTAATTAACTTCTTAATCTCTTCTTTTGCAATTTCAATAGGTAATCTTAAAACAGGACATAGATGTAGACATTCACCACAGAAATTGCATAATTCTCTTCTAAAACTTGATACTCTTTTAAATTTACTCATTTTACCATGCTTCTCCATATTTTGGAGGTTCTTCGGGAATTTTAGCTATTTTAAAGGTTTTTCTTGATAACAGTATCGGAACTTGCTTTCGAATTGCGCCCCAAAAAAACTTATTCCCTCTTTTCTTTTTCATTTTTGATGTCAAAGAAAGTTTTTCTCCCATTGCCATTTGTATTAATTCAATAATGTGAAAAACCTTAAGTTTTTTAAAATAAAGCTTCTTGTTTCCCATAAAGGTTGCTAAACATCCAGCACAATATACACATATAGCATCAGCTTTTGTCTTCTTAAAATCTTTAAAGTTTCTAAGAGCTGATGACCTGATTCTGAATGATTGATAGGCTGAATCTACTGAAAAACCTGCACCGATTCCACAACATCTCATATTCTCTCTAGATGATTCTGTTTCGATAACATTAACTCCCAAATTGCTTAAAATCTTGCGAGGTAAGTCCATATATTCATCTCCAAACATCTTGGAATAGCAAGAGTCCTGTAATGATACGGTCATGTCTAATTTTTCCTTGATCTTAATATCTCCTGTTTCCATTTTTTCCCATATATATTCGATATATGATTTTATCTCATCAAATTTATATGTTAATCCATAATGAGGAAGAACATTTTTGAAGATATTTTTGCCAGCAGTACATAGAACAAGTAGATTTTTTGGTTTTAGAGTATTAAACCATTTATCCAATCTCTTACTAACTTGAAAAAGTTCATTTCTATATCCTGTTCGAAATAAAGTCTCACTACAACAATACTCTAACCGTCCTCTTATATCTAAATCTTTAAAAAAACTTGCCTGAGTAAGCTCTGCAAATGTTATGATATTACAACCAGGATATGTTAATGTATCTCCTTTTAATGGTTCTAACGAGGCCCATTTAGCAACAATTTCTTTAGTATTTTTAGGTAAATGTTCCATTACATAGGAACGGAAGTTAGGATAATGTGGATACAAGGTCATATAATGTTTTGCCCTTTTTCTTAGACCATATTCATTATATTGCTCATTCCAACGTTGTAAGATTAAGCTGGTTGGATGTGCATTTTCAGGACAATAGAAATTACATGAAAAGCAACTTTGACACTTATCTAAGACTTTTTTAGTTTTTTCTCCTACTACTAGTTTGTTCATTTCTTCTATAGCAAGATCAGTAGGAAGTTGCATTACTGGACATTTATGAAAACATTCTCCACATAAAGTACATGCCTCTTGATTAAAGGTAGTAAAAAATGATATATCAATGGGTTCAATTTTTGCCATTTTCAGATTGCTTAGGATACTTTTTAAAATTTTTCAAAATTTAAAATTGTTTTATATAATATCAGCTGAAATGAATATAAACTTTTAAATCATTATGAAGTT
>SMTZ1_10008847_pt1 | contig 10046 bp, 11 predicted proteins | sample DeeMarSWOR136_30_FD_25667 | JGI IMG/M metagenome (IMG submission 25667)
CCCCTACCTCCTGCTAGAACTTGGGCTTTAACAAAACAAGGACCAATCTCTTTTGCAATGGAAAAAACTTGATCAACGGAACTTACAAGCTTACTACGAGGAACTACTACTCCAAACTCTTTTAAAAGATCTTTAGCTTCAAACTCATATAACTTCAAAACAAACCACCATATTACAAAACATAAACCTGTTTTTACGCAACTGTATAAATGATTTATGAAAATTCTATTTATATATATTAATACAATGGTTTTCAAAATAGATGCATTCAAGAAAAGAAGCTAGTTTTATCATAGTTTAAGAGTATTAGTGGTAGTAGAAAGTTAACTATTATTTATTTTCGGTTAAAGAGGATAGGTATTGGTATAGGGTCATTGCTTCGTCGAATCCTAAGATTTCTATTACTTCAAAAAGGGTTTTTCCTTTTTCAAAGAGGCTGATTATTTTATCCTTTTTTTCTTCGTTTAGACCTGTTTCGTATGTTATTCTTTTCCAGTTTATTTCGTCTTTGTTTATGTTTAGGTTTAGTGGCTCTGTTAGGGCTTTTTGTTCTTCTTTTGTTAGTTTTGTGTAGTTTTCTATCCCTACTTTCATTAGAATGAGGCTTGGATCTAGGAAGCTTTCTTCTTCCTCCTCCTCTTTTTTTTTAAAAACAGGGACTATTTCCCGTGAAAATTCGACGGAAGGTATGAATTCCCATCCTCTTAGTGTAAACTCGTGATCGAGGTATAGTAGGATTGTATGGAGGGAACCATCCTTTTTGCCGTGTACATATACCACAGATACTGGGTACCTTTTAGCAGAATGTACTACGCTTTTTTTTACAGGGATCACTGTATCTTCTGTACAAATTTGACATTTTAAAAGCAGATAAACCCTTTCTTCATCCTGCTCGATCACAGTCATTTTAAGTGATCCCCTGCCATAAAACAAAATTAAAAGAATAAAGAAATTTATATGATGTAAAACTGTTAAAATTCTGAATTTGACAGAATTACCTTTCTCTTTTAATATTACGGCTTTATAGGTTAAAAAGTAATTCCTTATTACTGGATATTTAAAAAGTCTCATGATTATAATTATGTAAATGTTTAAATTTTTTATTTTAATTTCATAATGGTAGAGATAAGAATTTTTTAGTGGGTGAAGAGTTGGAAGAGAAGTTTTTTAAGTTTAGATCTGTTGAAGAATTAGTGGGTTTGTGTTTAAATACGCCTCTTGATCTTTTAGTTTCTTTGGCTAGGAAGTTAAGAGACAGGGTTTTTGAAAAAACTGTTTCTTTTTCTAGAAATGTTTTTATTCCCTTAACAAATCTTTGCCGTAATAACTGTGCTTATTGCTGTTTTAGAGTAGAGCCTTCTGATTCTGAGTTTAAGCTGCTTTCGAGAAATGAGGTTTTATCTATTATTGATAGGGGTGTTAGATATGGGTGTACTGAAGCTTTGTTTACTTTTGGTGAAAAGCCTGAAGAAAAGTATGAAGAGGCTAAAAGATGGTTGAAAGGGGAAGGATATGATGGTACTGTTGATTTTCTTTTAGATCTTTGTTTTGAAGCTTTAGATAGGGGGATTTTACCTCATATTAATCCAGGTGTTATTGAAAGGGAGGAAATTAAAGAGTTAAAGAGGGCAGTGGTTAGTATGGGTTTAATGCTTGAAAGTTCAAGTAGTCGTTTATGCGAGAAGGGGGGTCCTCATGCGTTAAGTCCAACAAAACATCCAAGTGAAAGGTTAAAAGTTATTGAAGAAGCAGGAAAGCTTAAGATTCCTTTCACCACAGGAATCCTTGTTGGTATAGGGGAAACATGGAGGGAAAGGGTGGAAAGCCTCCTTGAAATAAAAAAAGTTCATGAAAAATACGGACACATACAAGAGATTATTATACAGAACTTTATTCCTAAAGCAGGAACGCCAATGGAGAACTATGCGCCCCCTACAGAAGATGAGCTTCTTCGTACTATAGCTTTAGCTCGTTTAATGTTTCAGGAAGAAGTTAGTATTCAGGCACCTCCAAACCTTGTCCTAGATAAAGGTAAAATTTTACAGGCAGGAATAAATGATTGGGGTGGTATTTCTCCCCTAACGATAGATTATGTAAATCCTGAGAAACCGTGGCCTTCAATAAAAGAATTGGAAAAAATTACAGTTAAACATAGTTTGAGTTTGCGAGAACGTTTGCCTGTATATCCACAATATGTTAACGGTAAATGGCTTGATGAAAGGGTTTATAATCTTGCAAAAATGTTAAAAGATAGAAAAGGTTTTGCAAGACTGTATGATGAAAGGATTTCTTTTGAGAACTTGTAAAGATATCAGAAAGGAGTCATTTTAAATGATGGAAAGAGACGTGGATTATTACAGGATTTTTTCAGAGATTGATCCGGTCATTGAGGCAATACTTGTCAAAGCATATGAGGGAAAGGAGATCTCTTCAGGTGAAGCTTACGAGCTTTTAAACCTTGAGGGTAGGTTGATTTGGCCCCTTTTGTATACTGCGGATATTATTCGACAGAGGCTTGTGGGGAAGGTTGTTACTTTCGTTGTTAATCGAAACATCAACTTTACAAACATTTGTGAAAATAGGTGTTTATTTTGCGCTTTTAGGGTTAATGAGGGGGATAAAGACGGTTATTTTTACTCTATAAATAGGATAGTTAGTATGGCAAAGGAAGCTTGGGAGAGAGGAGCAACAGAGGTATGTATTCAGGGTGGATGTAAAAAAGGATTAACAATAGAGTTTTATTCAGAGATTTTACAAACGATAAAGAAGGAGTTACCTAATATTCACATTCACGCTTTTTCTCCCCAAGAAGTTTTTCACGGATCTAGAAACTCTGGAATATCTGTTGAGGAGGGATTAAAGTTCTTGAAAGAGGAAGGTCTTGACACTATGCCTGGTACCGCTGCCGAGATTCTTGATGATGAAGTAAGGGTGAAGATTTGCCCACAAAAAGTGAAAACCAAGACTTGGATAGAAATAATAAAGACCGCTCATCGTCTCGAAATTAAAACAAGTTCAACAATTATGTACGGACATATAGAAAACAACTGGCATAGAAAAAAACATCTAAGGATTCTTCGGGATATACAAAAGGAGACAAGTGGTTTTACAGAGTTTGTTCCCCTACCCTTCATCCACATAAACACGCCATTATACGAGCAAGATGGTAACGCTTCGGGATCTACTGGGTTGGAAGATTTGAAACTTTATGCAATTGCTCGGCTATTTTTTGCAAATTATATAAACAATATTCAGGCTTCTTGGGTAAAGCTGGGGCCTAAACTAGCTCAGACAGTGTTGTGTGCTGGAGGAAATGATTTGGGTGGAACCCTTTATGGGGAAAATATTTCCAAGGCTGCTGGCGCTATTTATGGTGAAGAAAAAACCACGAAAGAATTAAGGGAAATGATAAGAGCTATGGGGAGGATACCAGCCCAAAGAACAACAGACTTTAAAATACTCAAAGAATTTAACGACTGATTTCAAAGATAATGACATAGTATTTTATAATATATAGCAAGGCTCAATACTTTTTTTCTTATATTTTATATTAATATAAAGACTTTGAAGTTTACAAATGGTAAGGTATAAAAATAAGATATCTAAACTGATGAAGAGGCTGATAGTAATGTCAACTTTTGAAGAGAAAATGGAAGCTATGAAAGGTCTCTCTCAAGAAGAAATGGCTGAGCGAATGAAAAAAATTAAAGCAGCCTGTATTTGTGCTAGTTGTCCAAGTTATGAAGGTACTGGTGAGACAGAACTAGGATTTTGTGCCACAGGTAAAAGCAGTGTTATTAAAGAAGAGAAAGGATGCACATGTGGTGGCTGTCCTGTTACGGATATGATGTCTCTAAGATGGACGTATTATTGCACTAAGGGAGCAGCAAGAGAGTTATCGGTGGCAGAAAAAAAGTAATGTAGTAATAAGAACTATTCCCTCGTTAAGAGAGGAAAAGGTGGGTGAGAGGAATATAAAAGATCTCTCTAAAACTTCCCATCTGCAACCTTTTTTTATTCGTTTTTTGGAATTATTATGATTGATTAACGTTTTTTATTGTATTTTTATTTAGCTTACTCATTTTTGAGTTAAATAAATATCTCAATCTTTGTTAGAAAATATTTATATGCTATTAATATTGAGTTAGACAGGATAAAGTTTTGTAAGGAAGGTTACTCAAAAATGAGAAACATTTCAGAAGGTTTAAACGAAATATTTCTTCAAGCGAGAAAAGTTTTAGCTCGGGGAGAGTTTGTTCTTTTGTTTGATGGTGCTGATAGGGAAGGAGAAGTGGATATGGTAACTCTTGCTGAGAATATTAAACCGGAAACTTTGCATATTCTGAGGAGGGCTGCTGGGGGACTTGTTTGTGTTGCTTTACATCCATGTATTGCGAAAACCTTTGGACTGCCTTTTCTTCACTCTATTTTTGAAGAAAGTTCTGAAAAATATTCATTTTTAGCGGAGATGGTCTATAAACAGACCGCTTATGGGTCGAGGCCTGCTTTTTCTTTACCAGTTAATCATAAGGATACTTTTACAGGGATAACTGATGTTGATAGGGCGAAAACAATTAAAAGGCTTGGTGAGCTTGGTAGGGAAGCTTGTTTTAAGGACAATGATCCCTCTATAGTAAAGAAAAAGTTTGTAGAAGAGTTTCTAACGCCTGGTCATGTGTTTTTGTTGAGAGCTGCTGATGGTCTTCTTTCTGAGAGAAGAGGGCATACTGAACTTTGTGTCTATCTTGCTGAATTATTAGGTTTTACGCCTGTTGTAGTGATTTGTGAAATGCTTGATGGGGATACAGGGAGGGCTTTAAACGTGGAAAAGGCTAAAAATTATGCTAAAGATAACGGATATCCGTTCTTAAGGGGTCAAGACCTTATTTCAACCTATTTGAGACCGTCTAATCCGTTAAAACTTCTTGAAAAGAGTAGTTGTAGTAGTATCCCTTAAACGATTTAGGGATTCTTGTTGATCAGGGGGTATAAGTACTGGTGAAATTCGGAATAGCTGATACGACGTTTGCGAGGTACGATATGGGCGGTGTTGCTATCAATACGCTTAAAGATACTTCTGCTCATGTAAGGATCGTTCGTTATACTGTTCCAGGCATCAAAGATCTTCCAGTGGCTTGCAAAAAGTTGATTGAAGAGGAGGAATGTGATATCGTTATTGCTTTTGGTATGCCTGGACCGAAACCTATCGATAAACAGTGTGCTCATGAGGCTTCTCAAGGACTTATTTTTACCCAGATTTTGACTAATAAACACATAATTGAGTGTTTTGTTTATGAGGATGAAGCAGATACTCCTAAAGAGCTAATCTCAATATGTGAGGATAGGGCAAGAAAACATGCTTTTAACGCTTTAAAACTCGTAACTGATAGAAACACGCTTATAAAACATGCAGGTAAGGGCTTAAGACAAGGAAAACCAGATGTTGGCCCCCTAAAAGCGTAAAAATCCTGAGAAAACACTAAGTTAAAAATAAAGATTGGTTGATGATAAAGATGAGTAGAGAAGAAGATGGTAAAGAAAAGATTAAGTTAGGATTTGTTGTAGCAGAATTTAATTACGATATAACTCAAATGATGCTTCAAAGGGCTAAAAGCCATGCAGAATTTTTAGGAGCAGAAGTTATCGACGTTATCTGGACACCTGGTTCTTTTGATATGCCTCTCGCCATTGAAAAACTACTTAAAAGAGAAGATGTTGATGCCGTTGTTACTTTGGGATGTGTTATTCAAGGAGAAACTAAACATGATGAAGTAGTTGCCCAGCATTCTGCTCGAAAGATTATGGATCTTTCGTTGCATTATGGGAAACCTGTGGCTTTAGGGGTTTCTGGTCCTGGTGAAACCTATCTGCAAGCTAAACAAAGAATTGATGGCTACGCTAAAAGAAGTGTGGAAGCTGCAGTTAAAATGGTGAAAAGATTAAAATGAAAAGAAGCGTAAAAACCAAATCAAAAAATATTTTTTTGTTTTCTTTTTTCAGGGTGGTGTTTTTTGCCAATACAAATGACCTTGGTTCAGATCGATAACTATGGTCCTTGGACTGAATCTTTAGGCGTTAATAGGGAAGCAGATCTTCAGATCTTACAGGGAGAGCTTTATACTGATCTTCAACGCTTGTTCTCTGTAAAGGGTGGATTACTGTTTTACAGCAGATTTGATAACATGGTAGCAGTAACGAATGGAATAGGTTATAGCCATCATAATGGCATAATAAATAGTATTCAGAATAGATATCCTATAACCATTTCTATTGGAGTTGGTATAGGAAAAAACCCGCTTTCAGCTCAAAATAAAGCGAGTAAGCTTTTGCAAGAAAGGGGAAGTGCAAGATCTAAGAAAAGGAAAAGTATTCTTGCCCATAATGGATTCCTTTCACCGGGAGAGGGTATGGTACATATGGTGCATGCGGATATAGATGATTTTACAAAGAATCTTACAGATTCTGTTTCTGCTTATGAAGCTTTTCTTAAGGTTAATGAGATCTTTTTAGAGTTATCTAAGAGGTTTATGAAGAAAAAAGCCCTTGTATTCTTCACGGGAGGCGATAATTTTCTTATCGTTTGTAACGGTATTTCTAATAAGGAGATAGAGGAGATTTTGAGGAATGTGAGCGAGGATTTAGGCCTTGCTATAATAGGGGCTTTTGGTCGAGGTAAAACAGCCCTTGAAGCCCTTAGAATGGCTAACAGGGGATTACATCTTTCCCGGGAAGGAAAAGCTAAGGGAATACTTGTATCACCTATATAAAAAAAGATTAAGAATATTTGTAGACTAGTTATGGATTAAAAGAGTGAGAGAATAAATGCCTGTTTTTTTTGCTGAAAAAGCGTTGGTTGGAAGCGATTTAAACCTTAAGGAAAATGTTTACATTATTACTACTACTGATTTTTCTAATACTCCAGGTTTAATTAAGAGTGTGACGGAAGAGAAACCTAAGATATCGGTTGATGAAGAGTTTTGTGATGTTTTATTGATACCAGGGTTTGTTAACGGTCATACACACATAGGGGACAGTGTGGCTAAAGATCTTGGTTATGGTGTGGAAATCGAGGATGTTGTAGGTCCTCAAGGAATGAAGTTTAAAATCTTTGAAAAAATTGAAAGGGAAGATTTGGTAAAGGCTATGAGGGATGCTGTTTTTGAGATGCTTTCTGGCGGGATCACTACTTTTGCAGATTTTCGGGAGTCGGGGATTTTTGGTTTAGAACTTTTAAAGGAAGCTGTTAGGGATCTTCCAATTAAAGCTATTGTTTTAGGAAGGCCTTCAAACAGTTTAGAGGATTCTGTAAAAGTTTTAGATTCTTGCGATGGATTTGGTCTTCCCTCTGTTTATCAATATACTGAGGAGGAGATTAAAACCCTTTCAGAAATGTGCTTAAAAAAAGGAAAATTATTGGCTACACACGTCTTAGAAACAAAGAATAATTACAGTAATTCAAAGATAGCTCCTGGAGACGAGTTAAACCAGGTTTTAAGGTATTTTAAAAAGCCAAGTTTTTTAGTTCACTTAACACATGCAAATTCCGACCAATTAAGAAAGGTTGCTGAGTATGGTATTGGCGTTGTTTGTTGTCCTCGGGGTAATGCTTATTTCGGGATTGGTTTTCCACCTGTAGCGGAAATGTTAAAGGCGGGTATAAAACCTAGCCTAGGGACTGATAACCAGATAAGTTGTTCAGCAAACATGTTTAGCGAGATGGAGTTTTTAATAAGGGGTTCACGTCTTTTTCGAAAAAAAGTTTTGAATCCAAAAGAAGTTTTAAAGATGGCCACGGTTAATGGGGGCAAGATTTTAAAAAGGAATATAGGTGTTATCGAAGAAGGAGCTAGTGCGGATTTTATCTTAATAGACTTAAAAGCCCCGAATATCAAGTATTCAAGCGATATTTATAAGGGTTTAACTTTGCGTACGAACCCGAAAAATGTGAAACAGGTTTTTATAGAGGGAACGGAGGTAAAAAAATTCCAGGAGGATTAGAATCTCTTGAGCGAAGTTTGTATGAGGCCTTACGTGATTTTGAGTGCTTGTATGTCTATTGATGGTAAAATAGCTACAGTTAAGGGGGATTCTAGGCTTTCTGATGAGCGGGATTTTAGGAGGGTTAATAAACTTAGGTCTGAGGTTGATGGTATTATAGTAGGGGTAGGAACACTGCTTGCAGATGATCCAAAACTTACAGTTAAATATATAGAAAATCCAAAAAATCCTACAAGAATTGTGGTTGATAGTAATGCTAGAACTCCGAAAAATGCGTTGATTTTAACTTATAAACCTGAAGTACCTACAATAATTGCTGTAACAGAAAATGCTCCAAAAGAAAAAATTGAAGAATTAAAAGAAGCTGGAGCTAATATCCTTATATGTGGCAGTGATAATTTGGTGGATCTAAAACTATTAATGGAAAAACTTTACGATATGAATATTAATAGATTGATGCTTGAGGGGGGTGGAGAACTTAATTGGAGCATGATTAAGAACAGCTTAGTAGATGAGATAAGATTAACTATTTCCCCAAAAATTCTAGGAGGAAATGAAGCGATAAGCTTGGTTAGAGGTGTTGGATTTCAAACGATAGATGAAGCTCCGAAATTTTCTTTAATAGTATGTAATAAAGATGGAGATTATATAGTTCTAATATACAAACGGATATAATCTAGCTGTTTTAATCTATGAGTACGATAGAGTACCAGTTTGGTTCTTCAGACTTATCTTTTAAGGTTTCTATGTAAAATCCTTGTTGTTTAACCGTTGCAAATATGCTAATACCTACGCTTGAGAGAGATGGTCTAGCCTTATCTGGATAGTGGCATGGATCAGGGTATTTACATTGTTCACAAAGGGTACAATTGGCGATAGAAAATGCAAGGTTATGCCCGTCTAAAAATGCTTTTTTCTCAACTTCGAAAGCAATTCTTTGCATTTCTTTTGGAGTATAAGTATGGATTAATAAAGCCCAATTATAACAGGGTAGAATTTTTTCTTTGAAAATCCAAGGAGTTATATCATGTTGACCAGGGCACGTCCAATGGGTAAAATAATTTGGACATCCATACCTGCACTTGAGCCTGATCCTATTTTCAACTATGATAGCGGAAACAGGAATTATTTTAGCGTTAACCGCTCCTATCTCTTTTGCAAAATTTTCATATTTCAAAAACTCTATTATAGAAGTCATTTTCAGCCCTTTATTATTTCTGATTTTTAAAAAATAGTTTAAAATTAGAATTAAAAAAAAGAGATCGATTTTTCAAGTTTTTTCATTCTTAAAACATTTTTGGGGCTTGAAATTTTGAAGTAATATGGTTCGTTATAGCTTCTATAGATATGTTTAAGAGGAGTTCGCCTTTTTCTGCTGATGATTGTTCTATATTTGATGCAAGAACACCGCTTTCACTTAGCAATGTCCAAGGGAGGTCATCTAAATTGTCTATAACACGGTCATCCCATTCGTTTACAGCTAAGTTTAAGCGTACTAATTCTGGTCGAATATATAATAGGAGAGAGGTTTCAATAGCACCTGCGTGTAGATCTTTTTTACCAAAAAGTTCTATAAACTGTTTTTTGAGGAGTTTCCAGGGATTCAGAAAATCGACTTCAAGCTTTTCTCTTTTTTCTATTCCGCTTTGTTCTAAAACATGTTTTCTAATGGACTTTGTGGTAGCTTCATACTTTTTGAAAACTTGGACGTTACCGCCGTGCCAGTAAACGATTCCGAGATATTTTACACCACTTTGTTCAAGAGATTGAACAATATCAACAAGTAAAACAAGCAACGTTTTTGGTCTAAGAGAGATGGTTCCTGGAACGCCTAAATGCTCCTTTGAACAGCTATAGGGAAGGGGGGGTAAAAGGTAGGCATCTACTTGTTCGCTGACTTTTTTCGCTATCTCTTCAGCGATTATTAGGTCTGTGGCTAGGGGTAAATGGGGTCCGTGTTGTTCGATCGAGCCTATAGGTAATATAGCTATCTTGGACTCGATTTTTTCAAGATCATACCATGTTTGGGTTTCCCAAAGCTTCAAACT
>SMTZ1_10008848_pt1 | contig 10046 bp, 10 predicted proteins | sample DeeMarSWOR136_30_FD_25667 | JGI IMG/M metagenome (IMG submission 25667)
GACCCAAATTGACAATATGTTGAAAGCCAATCTTTGGGAATAAAACCATATTCAGCAAGAGTGCTATAATAGACGGCAGCGGCATGTCCCTTACTAATAATCAAACGATCACGCTCCGGATCATTCACTCTATCCGGTGAAACATTTAACCATCCATCGTATAGAACAGCGAGAATGTCGGCGCAGGACAATCCGCTGCCAATATGACTGGATTGACTCTTATAAACACATTTCAGAGCATTACATCGAATATTATTAGCGATACGGTAAATGTTTCTCATTACACTCATTTGCTATCGTTTAGGATTCCACAAATAGAGTTACAAATATATTCGACCTGTTCTCTCTTGAGACAAACTCCGCTTGGCAAATTAATTGCCTGATTCCCAATTCTAAATGCAGTAGGCTGGGGTTCCTGCTCCCTCGGCCAAATAGAGAATTGGCTAATTGCGGGAAATACCGGACGCGTATCAATATTTCTCTCCTTGAGTTTTCGCATTAATTCATTGCGCGTACAAGGAGAATCCTCACTCAAACAGAGACTGCTCATCCAATAAGTGCTGTGTGCCCATGGCATTTCCTTATTTAGTGTTACGCATGAAAGACCTTTTAGATTCTCTTCATACCAAGAAAATATACGCCGTTTAGCCTCTACCATGATATCATTACGCTCAAGCTGCGCTAGACCTATTGCTGCCTGTACATTTGACATTTTATACTTCAAGCCGTTCTTCTCAATCCGGAAAGTGCCAGGTTGTCTGCCCTGATCCCATATTTGTCTCGCCCTTTTGTATAGCTCATTGTCACTGGTAACAAGCATTCCCCCTTCTCCAGTAACAACAAGTTTTGCACCTTGAAAACTAAACGCAGCAAAATGACCAAAAGAACCTGTGCGATGCCCTTTGTATTCAGCCCCAATAGAAGGGGCGGCGTCTTCAACGACATAGAGACCATGCTTTTCAGCAATACTTAAAATAGATTCCATATCACAAGGATGCCCATATAAGTGCACCGGGATGACAGCTTTAGTCATAGGGGTTATACAGGATTCAAATGAATTCGGGTCAAGGCACCAACTACCAGCTTCCACATCAGCAAAAATCGGCGTTGCTCCAACGTAGAGAACTGCGTTTGCAGTGGCTACCCACGTCAAATCCGGAACAATAACTTCATCTCCCGGACCTATGCCTAATGCGGCCAGCGCGATATGCAACGCCCCTGTACAACAGGACGTTGCCAAAGCTTGTTCTGTATGGATGTAGTGAGCAAAATTCGATTCAAACCTGCCTAAATACTCGTTCCAGCTATTGTTCCAGCCATACTTTGCTGCATCCCATGCGTAGTAGCCCTCCCTCGCTGAAATAGATGGACCAGCCGTTAGAATCATAGAATCACCTATGATCTCAGAATGTTCCTGCCATTTCATCTTAATGAAATGAGCGTCTGGTTCGGCATTATCACCAGCTTCAATAGGATCCAACCTGATAATGTCTCCTGCAACGTGCTTCCGTAGGGGTTCCCTGTCAACTTCAATAAAACCAATATTCTTATAAAATCGTTGAGCGTGTTCATTGTCATCCAACACTCTAAGAAAAATGCTATCAGGCCAAAGTGTAGTATTAGCCCAGCTAATGAGCTTCAGCAGACAAACCGACATTATTCCAGGAGCCATTTCGGTAATACCACGCACCACGTTATCTACTTCCATGGCCAATTCATCATTAAAACAGTTAGCGAAGCCCATATGGCCCACTATCCGGCCTATATTATCAAGTACTAAGAATAGAATGCGATCAGAAACATTCAGAACTTTTTCTTCGAGCCATAAACGTGTCCCCTCAAAACTAACGGGGAAGCGGCTTGGATAAGCAAATGCATATTTCTCTCGCCAGTCACTAAGCTGCTGAATCAAACATTCATCCTGCAGATGTAAACGGCAAACTGGAAGCAGTGCTCCTTCTCCACCGGCAACATAAATGGCTTTTCCAAGAGCCTCTTCTAATGTTGATGATTCCTTGAGAAATGAAAAATCATTGGTAATGGCATCATGATAGGTTTGCACTCGACGACTCATGTCATTCCTTCCACGCTTTCTTAAGAGGGCGTCTATACTAATGCTTTGTACACATCATCAGTATTACTCACTCAAGTCATCAACTCTTATGTTTTTTTTATCTGAAATTTCATAATCTTTTCTCAGCCGATTAGAAAACATAGTAATCATTTATAGTGGTCCACAAAGATAAAATATCGTATTTGTAACATCACATAGCTCTTTACAGACTGTATCAATGTCAATTCTACCATTGCTCAATCCTTCGCCAGCACCTTGTTCAACATAATACTTACAGTTAAAGTCTGAAAAGGCATTTTTACAAGATTCTGCAACACCCCTAAATAGAAGCAGCTCGGCGGTTCAAGCTCCATAGTGCAGCCAAATACTACCGTCAAGACCTTTTACCAAAGAATCTTCCATGAACACCACAAAGGGAGCCACTCCCGTTCCTTCTGCAATTAAAACAACCACCCACAGGGATCTGTTTTACGATAAATTTTCCATAAGGTCCTTTCATCCATACTTGCTTACAAATCTCAAGTTCATCTAAAATGCGGCTTCTGAACTTGCCTTTGGCTGATACGGACAATCGTATAAATTCTCGATTCATGGCACCATTGGCAATAGTAAATACGCGAGATTCCGGCCAATGCATTGAAGGATCATACGAATCCAAAGCCAAATGCAAGAATTGCCCACCTTTATACTTGGGACGTCTCCCATGACATCTGAATTCATACGTAGCTACATCACCACTGTGTCGGAGTATATTTGTAACTTCTGCCTTGAATTCAACGGGTATCCCCATCCAGCATGCTCCCTCATGAAAGATTCGAAAACTTCAGAAATATATTGGATATGTTTTTCTGTACATCCAGGATAAACACCAATAAAAAAGGTGTTGTTCATAATCAGATCTGTATTGGTCAACTCTCCATGTATACGATATTGAGTATTAGCATAAGCAGGCTGATGTATGATATTTCCACAAAAAAGATTCCGTGTTTCGATCTTGGCTTTTTCTAAAAAATCGGTGAGTTCATTACGAGTGAAACGAGCTTTTTTAGAAACTGTGATGACATAGCCGAAATAACAAGGCTCACAATTCAACGGAGCTTTGTGAAGAATAAGTTGATCCTTATAGGGTTCTAGTTTTTCCGTGAGAGCAGCCCAATTACGATGTCTAACTTCAATGAATTTTCCGAGCTTTTTAAATTGAGCACATCCAATAGCTGCTTGAATATCTGTAATTTTTAAATTATACCCAATGTGCGAATACACATACTTATGATCAAATCCGAGAGGTAACGTCCCGAATTGCTGTGTAAACCGCTTTCCACATGTATTATTCTCTCCTCCACTACAATAGCAATCCCTTCCCCAATCGCGAAAAGAACGTGCAATACGTGCAAGTTCTTTGTTATTGGTCAAGACTGCCCCCCCCTCACCCATTGTCATTTGATGGGCCGGATAAAATGACAATGTTGCTATATCACCAAATGTACCCAAAAGTCGACCATTTAGTTTTGAGCCTAATGCGTCACAACAATCTTCAATAAGCCATAATCCTTTTTGCTTACAAAGATCTTTAACTGCGGCTGCGTCATAGGGCATCCCCATCGTATGTGCAATCATAATAGCTTTAGTACGTGATGTTATCGCAGATTGAATAGCCTCTACAGTCGGAACATAAGTACCTAATTCTACATCAATGAAAACTGGAATCGCATTGTTCTGAATAATAGGATTAACTGTCGTAGGGAACCCTGCAGCTACAGTGATCACTTCGTCTCCTGGGCATACTCGCCTATCGCCTAACGTTGGAGATGTTAAAGCACTGAAAGCAACCAAATTAGCAGAAGAGCCTGAATTAACCAAAAGTGCGGTATCAGAATCAAAATAGTCCGTAAGATAACCTTCAAGTTCTTCTGAAAAACGTCCAGCAGTCAGCCAGAAATCTAGGCTTGCTTCAACAGCATAACGTAATTCCTCATCGTCAAACACCCGTCCTGCATAACGAACCGGTGTTTCACCGGGTATGAATTCTATAGGCGGAAAGTTCTGATTGTAGTATTCACTTACCAGCTGTAGAATTTCCCTTCTCTTTTCTGTTAAATTAGTCATTTATGATGATCCTTATGTAAAAGGGTAAATTTGTAATGATCCGCTGAATAGACAGTAGCAAGTCATATCCCTCTGTTTTCAACATTCAATCGTCGCAAGCCCATCGGTGTTTCTGTTGTTTGGCCTGATCATGGTAGGCCAGAATCTGATTCTTTGTTATTGCAGCAGCATGTTCACTATCCGGTCGTAACCGTATGATGTCACGGTACCATTGCATGGTTTGTTGGATGGTCGTATCAAAGTCCCACACAGGCCGCCATTGCAAGTTATGCCAAGCTTTGTCGGTTGTGAGATTCAGGAGTCCGGCTTCGTGCAGTGCTTGGGGATCACTATCATCCTGCCAGGTCCCTGGCCAATGGGTTAGCATTTTCTCGACCAGATATGCAACCGTTTGATTGGAATGCACATTCGGGCCAAAATTATAGGCCCCGCACAGACCCTCAGTTTCATTGGTATGTCCAGGGTAAAGAAGCTGCCCCAAGAGAAGATACCCGGATAACGGCTCCAGCACATGTTGCCAGGGACGTGTGGCATAAGGATTCCGAACAGAAATCGGCTGGCTCTTTGACAAAGCCCGGACGGAATCCGGTACAATTCGATCTTCGGACCAATCACCCCCTCCTATCACGTTACCAGCACGCGCGCTGGCAATTGCGACGCGGGGATTAGATTTTGTTTCAAAATATGATTTCCTATAAGACTGAACCGCCAATTCTGCGCAGGCCTTGCTGGCACTATATGGATCATGGCCTCCCAAAGGATCATTTTCACGATACCCAAAATGCCACCCGCGATTTTCGTAGCATTTGTCCGTCGTAACGATCACAACGGAGCATGGCTTATTCACGAATCGTAAAGCCTCAAGGAGGTATATTGTGCCAAGAACATTTGTCTCATATGTTACGATCGGCTCATCATAAGACCGCCTGACGAGCGGTTGCGCTGCAAGATGAAAAACAACATCAGTTTGTGCTGCTTGCAGTGCCTCTGTTAATGTTCTTGCATTTCGAATGTCACTAATATGATGGTCAACGCGTTTTTCCAATCCTAATTGAATAAAAAGTGATGGAGTTGTCTCTGGAACAAGACTATAACCAATAGGATGAGCTCCAAGCAAAAGAAGCCATTCTGAGAGCCAACTACCCTTAAATCCTGTGTGACCAGTTATAAAGACTCGCTTGCCGTTGTAGAAGTCTTTAAACATGAAACTAAGCTTACAAGATGGTCTTTTTTAGATTTTACATGTATTGCTTCTATTGGGGCACTTGCTTCGTTGCCCCATTGTTTCCAAGGGGCTTTGCCAGCATCCCAAAGATCGTTGAGCCTAATCTTGTCTCTGAGTGTATCCATAGCTTGCCAAAAACCTTCATGCTTATATGCGTAAAGCTGGTCCTCTGCTGCCAAACGTTCAAGTGGTTCCCGTTCCCATACAGTTTTGTCATCTTGAATGTAATCTATTACTTTAGGATCAAGCACGAAAAAGCCTCCATTAATCCACCCCCCCTCACCTTTAGGTTTTTCTTCAAAACAATTAATCTTAGATCCTTCAATCTCTAAAACCCCAAACCTTGCTGGAGGTTGAACCGCAGTCATAGTGGCCAAGGCCCCATGTTCCATGTGACTACGGATCAATTCATTAATGCTCACATCACTAAGTCCATCACCATATGTGAAACAAAAAGGTTCATCATCAAGATATGGAGCTACATATTTTAGACGTCCCCCTGTCATTGTGTTAAGCCCAGTATCAAGCACGGTCACTTTCCAGGGTTCACAATGAATAGTGTGAACTTCCATTTCATTCTTTCGTATATCAAAGGTAACATCAGACATGTGCAGAAAGTAATTAGCAAAGTACTCTTTTATATAGTAGCCCTTGTATCCAAGGCATATTATGAAATCTTTAATTCCAAAGCACGTATAGTATTTCATAATATGCCAAAGAATCGGCTTGCCACCTATTTCAACCATCGGCTTAGGTCGAAAATCAGTTTCTTCGGAAATTCGTGTTCCAAAGCCACCTGCAAGAATGACTGCTTTCATTTTGCTCTCACCGTAAATCAATAAGAATAATTAGAAAGAAGTGAAGAAACACTTTCGCGGAATCTCTTTCCTCATTAGAAATCTCGTACTCATCATTTAATTTGAACTTGTTCTTATGATTTCTTCCGGCCAAAGTTTATTAATCATCTAAGTTTTCCGCCCTCAGATGCTCATTAAAAAAATAGGACGGCCAAGCTCCCTGTGTACATACTTATTACCCAGCATTTCCGCAGGTGAGGCTTAAGTTCGTTTTTTTCAAGGTGCGACGTACCGTCTGGTCGCTGATTGTATCAACGATATCTTATTCTACCAGCCTCTCCCCCAGCATTTTCAGAGTCCACTTGGCGCATCCGGCAGGCGGCTCACTACAAGCGATAGCAATAAGTTGCGCCTCTTTTTCGTCATCAATTGTAAGCTCTCGTAGTGGTTTGTCCCGCCTTTTTCGTTCAAGGGCTACCTTAATGCCTTGTTCGACAAATCTTTGGCGAACATTTCAGACAGTATTCTGATGACAACCAAATATTTGGGCACTGTCCTCGTCGGATAAATTTGGTCCGTCAGCATCCACCGCCAATAAAATATTAGCATGTTTTATTCGATACGCCTGAGTTTTTCCTTTCTTCACTAAAATTTCCAGTTCTTTGCGTTCTTCAGCCGTAAGCCGGACAATATATTTCTTGTTCATGCCGATTCCTTTCAGATAAATAATATTCTGAAAGCTATACCGCCAGATACCTACAAGCTGCTAAAATTAAGAGTCATAAAGTACTATAGCTTTATTTGTCTTATCCGGTCAGATTCGCAACACTGTGTTTTTCAAGCAGCCGTCTAAACAGCGTTAGGCGACGGCTGGCAGATTCAAGAGAGCCGTTTGCGTGGACCTGGACTTCCATGTTCAGTGCTGAATCGGCGCGGCGGTCATGGATCGGGACAGTCATTTTGACAATCTCTTCTGCCCCAATATTATTTGAGTCTTTTTCCCAAACTAACTTTCGTTCAGTCCCATCACGATTAGTCAAAGGCAACAAGCCCCTCGCAAAGTCCAACTCATCTGCTGCAATACATACTGCCTGCCACCCCTGGTCGAAGATTTTGGCCTGGCGGAAGTGCAGTCCGATTCTATCGAAATTTTCTATTTCCTGCTTCTTCTGGTTGGATATGGTGTACTTTTGCTTCAAATCGGCTATCGTTTCCCGCAGCCGGACTGAGCCTACGACAACGACCTGCGCTCGAGAAACCGTCGCAGCATAGAAAACAGAGTATCAAGAATAGGTAGGTGTAGGTTTTAGTGGATGGGCTCCAGGAGAGTGGATGGGTTCCAGGAGATCAGCCTCTATTTCCATAACAGCGCCCTGGCCGAGGGTAGTAACCTCCAAGACCATCCGGGCCTTTTCATTTTTTCTTTCAATAACCACACCTTCGGTGCCCATCATAGGGCCTGAGATAATCCTGGTGCGGGTACCGACGGGACGATACGGGTAAGGTTCGAAACCGGCTTCGCACGAAAGCCCTTTTTCAATTGTCATGAGTTGCGATATTAAGCCTAACTGGTCTGCCACGTCAATGACCTGTAACAATCGATTGGTCGTCAAAGCAGTATGACGATCCTCATTGCTGCCACAAAAAAATACATAAGACGGAAACAGGAGCTTCATGCCGCGTCGATTGCGGCCGCTGGAAGAAATAACGTACTCACACATCGGAAGGAAGTACCCAATGCCACGGCTGTATAGGTCCCAGGCAAAAGACTTCTCGAAATGGGTTTTTGTATATGCCACCCACCAGGTGCCGTCAAGATCGGTTAGCGACTCGACATCAGGAGTCAAAATCGGAGGATTGTCAGCAAGTTTAAGCATTTCTTATAATCCTCAGCAATTAGCTATCAGCATTAAGTTATTAATTCTGCGTGCACTGTGTACACATCGGTGTTCAAAAAATATCAGAAACTTATGCTAATCATCTTAGAATGGATCTGGGCGGATTCTCAAGTCATGGATGGTCTTGCACTGGCTGGGTAATTTGCCCAATCCGTGATACTTACGGGCCGTCTTTTCGCTCATGCCAGCCTTGGTAGAGGCTGTTTTGAGCGTTTTTTCCTTATTGGTCAGCTTCATCAGAATTCTTACCTGATTGTCTGTGACCATTCGGAACTCCTTAAACAAAGGAAATCCAGACAGCCTAAGGGCAATAATTTGGCTTTTGGGTGATTCTGGAAGCAAGATTTGTAAAAAGAGACTTCAACTGGTTGCAATTCGAAGGAGATTTTGACATTATCGTGGAATTGGAAGGCTTGGTTGCGTAACCAAGCGTTTAATATGGGAAATATCGAATAAGGAAGTCGCTTGTAGCTTGCAATTGCCAAATCGGTCAATAAGCCAACAATAAATGCCCCATATTTCCTTGCCTCACGTATAATATTCAAGTGGCCGGGATGAATCAAATCCGCACTCGTAGCCACGTAAACCGTTTTTATTTTCGAGGTTCTGCACAATCAGACTTGTTTATTAACCATTTAACCTTAACTTTTGCGAATAAGCTATTTACTGTGAACAAACTCCGTCCCCGTCAGGTGCAACAAGACCCGAGAAAATTGCGTCCTGTTATCAACGTTACAACTCTTGGGACACGCATAACTGTCCTAATTGCTTTATCGGACAGATATTAGGTGCATCTCGCCTATGAAATTCCTTGTTATGTCCCTAGGTAACTCTTTGTCAGGGGCCAGGCAATTCCTGGTTGTAAGATTCAGAAAAACCTGATGTAAAGGGGCGGTTTATAAGATTGGGTCTATGGCTTTGATTATTCGAGATACACTTTGGTTACGACCAAGAATATATTCATAATCTCTCTGGGCAGGTCTGTGCATCCTTCGCCGGGGCTGAAGAAAGACTCTGGGTTCGCCGGAAATTCGATTCAGAGCCAGGCGCTGTTTGCGAAGCCTGCAAAGAGTATCGTGACCGGCAAACACGGTACTTATAGTATAGAATATGACGCTTCAACGTGGGTGTTACAAAGAGAAGTAAGCAACACAGACGCAGAGTACGAGTTTCAAGATGATAACGGTGACGCGTATGCAATCATCCCCAAAAGGCCTACGACCCCGACTCCGCAGGCTACATATTGCATCAAAGATTTCATCACAGCTGTCGGAAATATCTATGCTGATAAGGACAGGCCCGACTGGGTCTTTGATTCCCCGCCAAAGCAGCAGGAACTAATCAGGTACCAAGTGTGGCTAGCAATGAAAATGTTCAAACCGATTGTATTTGCCAGGCAAATTTGGTATTTCATTGAACGAAAAGTTTAACATCACAGTTAAATTAACATTGAAAATGGAAGTATAAGAGGAAGCTTAACAGCAACTGAATACCTATGAGCAAGCCTTATGACGCAATTTTAGTTCCAGGTGGAGGCCTCACAAAAGAGGGCCAACTTCCAGAGTGGACCAAGACACGGCTTGATAGGGCTATTGAGATGCAAACCACCGAACACATAATTGCTTTAAGCGCCGGAACAGTGCACAAGCCACCCATATTGGATAGGGAGGGGTTTCCTCTATTTGAATGCAGCGTTGCAACAGAGTATTTAGTCGAAAAAGGGATAGATTCCCAAAAAATACTCAGAGAACAAGCGTCCTACGATACTATCGAAAACGCTTATCTCACAAGAGTAATACATACCCACCCTCGCCAATGGCGAAAACTTTTAATCATAACTTCTGAATTCCACTATACCCCTACCCATTGTCAAGACAAAAAACAGGGTTTTTTAAGGTGGACTCATCGCCGTATGTTAAAGTAGTTGGAACGGAGGGAGCCCGGAG
>SMTZ1_10025207_pt1 | contig 10046 bp, 8 predicted proteins | sample DeeMarSWOR136_30_FD_25667 | JGI IMG/M metagenome (IMG submission 25667)
CGTGGGATCTCGATGTTCAGCGCGCCGTTGTGACGCACCACGCGGCAGGATGGGGCTTCCAGGGAGAGGGCGATCTCTTCGGAGAGGGCCTTGATCTTTGCCAGGCGGGTGCCCATGCGGGTAGCGAGTTGGAAGCGCACCGTGTGCGGGGTGACGGTGCCGCCGACCACGCGCGAGGGAATCTTGTGGCTGGCGAGCACCATCTCGATCTGGTTGGCTTGAAAGTCAAGCAATCGTCGCAAGAAAAGGCCTCCTGCATATCAGAACATACGTTCTACCCTATTATAGTAGAACAAATGTTCTAATGTCAAGAGGCTTTGCGCCAAACTTTAAGGTTTCTTATGGAATGTTCTCGGGCCTAGAGTTGTCGGATGACTGCGATAACTTTGCCCTGGATCTCCACGTTGGAAGGGTGAACGTATATAGGTTCCATGGTAGGATTGGCTGGCTGCAGGCGCACTTGCTTCTTGCTCTCCCGGTAGAAACGCTTAAGGGTCGTTTCTTTCTCTGCCTTGAGCCAGGCCGCGACCAGGTCGCCATTCCTGTATTCAGCTTGACGCTTCATGACCACGACATGGAATCCCCTTTGACCTGCAAGGCGTACATAGGCCCCTGTTCTTGCATGATGTCACGCGTCAAGGCGATGCTTTCATCCACGTCCAGCGGCGAGAAGTTCTCGTCGGGAATGGGAACTGGCTCGCTGGCCACGATGCGCCCCAGGACCGGCACCCTCACTATAACCGCCCCGGACCCCACCTTCTGCATTTCTACGCCTTTGTCAAGCAGCTTCACGCCTCGCGATACCTCCCGATCACGCTGGATGAATCCTTTGGCCTGCAGGACATTGAGATTATAGTCCACGACCGATGTAGAAGAGATGCTCGCTGCCCGACCAATCTCCCGGATCGTCGGGGGATAACCCTTCTCCTCTACAAACCTCCTGATGAAACTCAACATGTTTCTCTGCCTAGGAGACAGGTCCATTTGAGTACCTCCTTTCCAGATGACATCCCACTGAATGTGTCCTCACCTAGCACTATTATACACGAACATTTGTTCTGTGTCAAATCACGAAATACATTGTGCAGAAGTTGCAAAATTCACATAAATATGGTATAATATGCATAATCTTCGGGCCGCGCTAATGGATAAGATAGAAGGGAGGACACAACATGTCAGCAAGAAAGACTTGGCGGACAGTCACTCACCTAGCAACCGCTGCACTAGTGTTCATAGCTTGCTTAGGCGCCATGCTGCCCTCTGCGTCCACCGCCCAGACACCCGTGGTTTGGCGAGCTGAGTACTTTGAAAATCGAAACCTCACTGGCAGTCCGGTTGTAGTGGTCGAAGAAAACGCTATCAACCATCGCTGGTACGACCATGGCCCGGGCTATGGCATCCGACGCAACCATTTCTCCGCGCGCTGGACAACTTACCACGAGTTTTCCGAAGGCACCTACGTCTTCAAGGCCTACACCGACGATGGCGTGCGCCTAGTTGTGGACGGGCAGGTGCTCATTGACGAGTGGCGCGATCAAATCGCCACCCTGTTTGAACAGCGGATTCGCCTCGGTGCGGGCTTCCACAGCGTGCTCGTGGAGTACTATCAAGACATTGGGGACGCCACAGCCATAGTATGGTGGGAATGGCTATCTGGGCCGGTCACTCCCCTATGGCGTGCAGAGTACTTCAACAACCCCTATCTGGTTGGTGCACCAGTACTCATTCGTGACGAGGGAGACATCAACTACGACTGGGGATCTGGCGCGCCAGCTCCTGGCGTCGCGGCTGACAATTTCTCCATCCGCTGGACCAGCAGCGCCTACTTTGACGTATCCACCGCCTACACCTTTACCCTCACTGCAGATGATGGTGCGCGAGCGTGGGTAGACGGTGTGCTGCTGCTTGACCAGTGGAGTGGCCAGGCTGGAGCCACCGGTTCCGCTTCGCGCTATGTGACGCAAGGACCGCATCCCGTAATTGTCGAATACTACGAGGGCCCTGGCAACGCTTCTATCACGTTGTCGTGGGTGGGCGGCCCCGCCCCAGAACCAGAACCGGGAATTACACCTGGCCTGACACTAACGCCATCCACTCCAACACCACCCGCGGAAATCATCGTAGACGACCAGGACGCTGGGTTCCAAAAGGGAGGCCCCAGCAGTAGCTGGTACGATCAGTCAGTGGGCTACGAGGGTCACACCTACTGGACGTACAATAGCGACACTCAAGTGTACAACTTCGCCAAGTGGGTTCCGCAGCTGCCACAGGCTGGCAACTACCAGGTCTATGTGTTCATCCCCAGGGAACGTGCTGACGCCAAGAGCGCTCGCTATCGGATCTACCACAACGGTGAAGAACACTCCTTCTGGGTTAACCAGTCAGCTCTCTTCGACGAATGGGTCTCCATTGGCATCTACTATTTTGCCGCGACCGGCACCGAGCACGTATACCTGGACGACGTCACAAGCGAGCCATACGCCTCGCGGAAGATTGGCTTCGACGCCGTCAAGTTCGTGAGCACTGAGGGGCCAGTGCCCACGCCTACTGGGCCCACTGCCACACCCACAGCAACGTCAGTCGCACCCACGGCCACACCCACGACACCACCAGGTGCACCTACACCCACGCCTACTCCACCAGCCTGTTCCATCACGCCTATACTCGGCTTTGGCCAAATCTGGAATACATACCCGGAGGTGCGTACCCGTCTTAGGTGCCCAGTCGAGCAAGAGTTGAACACTTGGAGCGCTGAAGAGACCTTCATCGGCGGGTACATGTTCTGGCGCGGAGACCTAGGGCTCATCTACGCCGTATACAACGGTGGCACATGGCAGAGCTTCGTCGACACCTGGACTGAAGGTGACCTAGAGTGGGATCCTACGATTGTACCACCAGCTGGCTACTACCAGCCCAAGCGTGGCTTCGGCAAAGTCTGGCGCGAGCAGGCCGGAGTCAGGGACAAGCTCAGCTGGGCTACGACGGAGGAACGCGGCCTTGGCGCATCCTGGCAGGCCTACCAAGGAGGTCTGATGTTGTGGAGCGATGTGCAGGGCACCTTCGTTCTGTACAACGACGGTACCTGGAGCAAGTATTAGTGAGCGTCAGTGCATAATCGCGCAAAAGGCCTTGGCGGGACAGCCAAGGCCTTTTCTTATCTCCATAGCTTGCGTACGTCACGGTTGCCAATGGATACCCAATCTGCCCAGCGCGGCGCTTTGCACGCGCCACATCGCCCCTCTGTCATCCACCTCTTCGTGATCGTAGCCCAAGAGGTGCAGCACGCCATGAACAACCAGAACCGATAGCTCCCTTTCGGTCGAATGGCCATACTCAGCGGCCTGCTCGACTGCCCGCGGATACGAAATCACGATGTCACCCAAATACAGATCGGCTTCCGGAGATGGGACAAATGCACCTGCCTCACCGGCATCGCCAAAGGCAAGTACATCTGTAGAGGCATCCACACCGCGATAGACGCGATTCAATTCTTTGACCTCGGTATCATCGGTGATTACCACGGTCAATTCACCGGTGCGTTCTCTTCCAGCGCTCTCGAATGCTGCCTGTGCAGCTCGGTGCAAACTGGCCTGCTTTACTTTTGGGGCAAAGGCAAGGGCAATTTGCAGATGGATCTTGAGGGCTTGAGTCCCAGTGTTTTTCATGCTGAACGCTGAGTCATGCTATCTTTTTCGGGATACTCAAGGCGTAGATGGAAAACCCCCCGCAAGACGTCTATGAATGCGCCGCGGATGCTATCAAGGTCTCGCAAGGTCAAGTCACATTCATCGAGTTCACCACTCACCAGCCTGTCGTTGGTGATCTTGCGCACGATGCGTTCCATCTCGCCAGAAGACCCAGGAGCCGAAGCGCGAACGGCTGCTTCCACACTGTCAGCAAGCATAACGATTGCAGCTTCTTTGCTGCGAGGCCGCGGACCAGGGTAGTGAAAATCGGCTTCATTGATCTCTTCCCCCTCCGCCTCCTTACAAGCCTGCTGATAGAAGTAGCCAAAGCCAACGCTGGTCGTACCATGGTGCTGCGCAATAATATCGAACACTTTCTTGGGGAAACGGTGCTTCCGTGCCAGTTCCAGACTGTCTTTCACATGGCTGATAATGATTTCGGCGCTGGTCTTTGGGTCCAGTTGTTGGTGGTAGTTCTCGCCGCTGGCCTGGTTCTCAACAAAGAAGTAAGGACGCAACACTTTGCCGACGTCATGATGGAGCGCCGCTACACGGACGAGCAATGGATCCGCGCCCACCAACTGAGCAGCACGCTCTCCTAGATTCCCCACAATTAGGCTGTGGTGATAAGTGCCAGGAGCTTCCAGCAAGAGCCGGCGTGTGAGAGGATGGGTTGGGCGGGCCAACTCCAGCAATTGCAGTGGTGTAGTGATGCCAAATATCCCGCCAAGCCAGAAAAAAGAGGTGAATGTCAAGCTGGCAGAGAGAATGCCGTTGGCAATGCTGGCGCCGAGCAGTTGCAGCAGGCCTACAGGGTCGTAACCCCACCCGAACAACCGGAAAGATAAGACTACAATGCTGTTCACAACTGCGATGGCCACGGCAGCCCAGGCGAAGGTGCTCAGACGTTCCAGGCGTGACACAACCAGTGCGGCAACCAGGCTGCCCAGCAGAGTGTAGACCGTGAGATCCAGAGAGCCTCCGATGACAAACCCAACGAAAAGGCCGAGCGTGGCAGTAACCATGATAGATAACTGAGTATCCAGCAGCACTGACACCAGCATGGCGATTGCAGCCAGGGGGAAGAAATACGGCAGCAGAACATGCCCTGGGATTGTGAACTTGGCTGCCGCTCCTGTCACCACAATCAGCAGGCTCAGCAATATCATGCGTCCTCGGTGATGCAGCATTTCCCGATGTGCCTGCCACATATAGAGGCTCAGCGTGGAGACAAGCGCCACAACAAAGAGTGCCATGCTCACCAGACGATGCCACTCTGGATCCGTAGGCTGCAAACCAAGTGCCGCCAACTGTTCAAGATGTAGCGGCGCAACAATATCCCCTTGGCGTAGAACAGCCTGGCCCCTCTCGATGACATACTGCACAGGTTGGACCGCATCGCGCGCTTGCCGCCGTTTCTCTCCAGTCTGTTGTTCATCAAAGAAGCTATTCGGCTTAAGAAGGGACCGCACGAAAGCAGCAACTACGTCAACCTGTTCAGGGGAAAGTGCATAGCTGACAAGTTGCGGCACTTTGGCCCGAACTCCGCTCAACTGATCCTCTTGCACCCCATCGCGCATCAGGCGATCGAGCAAATAGAGGACTTCGCTGGAGACTCCCTGCCAAGCCAACTCGTCCAACGTGAGCACGTTAGTGATCACCGAAGCCGGCAGGACGAGGTCAGAGATCTTGGCAATCCATCGGGCCTTGTCTTCAGAGGAGGCATGAGCATCTTGTCTGATGGATGTGATATAGGAAAGTATCTGCCGTACTCGGGTCAACTGTTGACGGGCAACATTGCCATCCACAGTGAAGATAGGCTCCACAGCAGCCTCCGCACGTGCTTGCTCGGCCTCTGTCAACAGACGGCTGATGTACGTTACACGCCGCGGTGCGAGTACGTCATGCGTGCAAACCATCCCTGTAGCCAGCGGCGCGCTCCTTGGAATGGATGGAAGTGCCAAGGTGACGCTCAAGCCTGCGACCACGAACAGGGCACAGAGGAGCAATGGCATCCAGGCTCTAGGTGAACTCTTTGCTATTGAAACAAGCGGGGCCTTCTGACGGGCCCCGCTCGACTGTGATTGTGACATCTACTACTGCCCCGTGGAATCTAATAGGGATCCAGTCTCGCTCTATTCCCTAGCGAAAAGTAATTCCCTCACTACCTGGTTCACCATTTTACCATCAGCCCTTCCATTCAGGCGAGACATCAAGAGACGCATTACCTGCCCCAGATGTTGTGGACCCTTGGCATTCGTCTCCGCGATGGCCTGCTGAGCGGCAAGCACAATCTCTTCCCGGCTCATCTGCGGAGGCAAATAAGAGAGCAAGACCTCCAACTGAGCTTTTTCCTCAGCAACTAGATCTGTGCGTCCCGCTTTCTCAAACTCTGACAGCGATTCCCGATGTTGTTTGACCTCTCTACGAATGAGTTCGAGAACCTCTTCGTCATCCAGTTCATGCTGTCGGGCGATTTACAAGCCGAATAGCTGACTTGCATTGGGCATCACGGTCCCTGATTGCCTGGTGCAAATCCTGTTGTAGCCGCTCCTTTAGGGTCATTGCCTGTTCCTGATCTTGAGGGCCTCGGGCCTAGCCAATGCCCAACAAACAAATATCGGACACCCAGGTCGTCCACGTGTCTAGTCGTACTGGCGCTTGAACGTTTGCTTCCGACTCTTCCGGCGCTTGGCAGCCTTTTTCTTCTTGCGCAAGACGCTAGGCTTCTCATAGAAACGCCGACGGCGAACCTCAGACAGCACGCGTGCTTTCTGAACCTTCTTTTTGAAACGCTTCAGCGCGCTCTCAAAGGACTCGTCCTTTTCAACGATAACACGCGTCACATACTCCCCTCCTCTCTTACCAGTCAATGGCTCACAACAACGTGAGAGCCATCCACTGTTACTTGCAAGGTTAGATTATAGCTGCCAGCCACAGAATGTCAAATCTGCAAATCGCTTTACCATAAATTGGTCTTTGGAGCACAGGAGACGGGGGGAAATGAGGCAATGATGGTGGGCTAGGCAAACGAGAACGACGAGACACAGGCTGCCCTCGGCATTGCACAGCAAGACGAGCTGGGAAGAAGCGCATCCTGGTTAAGGTGGCAGGGCAAAACAATCCAAGCGTTAATCGCGCATGTCGAAGCTGCTCGAGGTGAAGGCCCATGGGGACCGTATCTATCGCTTGGGGGACACCTGGGGAGCACGTCAGGGAATAAGCATCTGCTCCTGACGTGCTCTCTGCACCTCATCCGGTTGGAACAGGGGGGACATCATCCACTTCGGAGTAACAGTAACACCCCATCAGGCAAGAGAAGAATGACACCTCAAGGGCTGTCGAGATCTACTCAACCGGCATCTCAAGCCATTTGTTCTCGACGAGGAAATCCGTGAGAAGTGGGATCTTGAAATACAAGCCCTGATAGGCCTGGTACGCATAATACAAAGCGGGTATCACAGGCAACAGGAAAAGCCACCACAGCACGCATCCCAGGCAAGGGTCTATAATGGCCAAGAGCCCGCAGAAGATGATCCCCGCCAGCACTTGGTAGATAACAGCAGCGACCAGGAACCCCAGCGACTGAATGGCATGGTATCTCTGGAACGGACGCTCCTTGCTCTCCTCAGCCAGCAACATGATAGCAGGTACAACCAGCGGGATCACAACCTGGCTGGCGTAGGCTAGACCAGCCATCAAGCGGTCATTATCCGTCACGTCCTTCGCTGGCCAAGCCCCGGCTGGCATGGCGGCGGTCTCTGGCACCTCTTCGGTCGGCTCCTCTTGTACTTCCGCCTCAGCTTCCGGCACGCTCCCTGGAGTTGCTGCCTCCTCAGGCGCACCCTTCACTTCTGCACTTTCTTCAGCACTCATGTTTTCATCACCTCCTCCCTAATATGGATACGCAGAAACGAGTCCCCGGTTTCGCGGTATGGGAGCAGTTTTGCTTTTCGTGAAAAATTCTACTATAATATCCACGCAGCTTGATCAATTCGGTTGAAAGCGTCAAAATCCACCCAAGGGGGAAGTGGCTATGAGACGAGCACTGTGGCTTGCGTTGATCACTCTTGTGTTTTTAACTGCGGGGTGTGGAGGGCCACCAGCTACTTCGCCCACAGCCGAATTGGGTCCTACGCCCACGGAAACACCCCTACCTGTGACCGTAACCGTACCCACCGTAATGGAGGTCCTGCCCACCCCCACACCAGTCCCGCCCCCACCAACCCCTACGCCAGAACCAGTCCCCAGCGCCACACCTGCAGCGGACGTCACCACTGCGCCCACTAAGGAGATCACAGAAGTCCCCATGATCGCCATACCCGCTGGCGATTTCATGATGGGCAACAACGCCGGGGATGACGACGAGAAACCAGCTCATACAGTCTTTGTGGATGCCTTCGAGATGGATCAATTCGAAGTAACCAACGAGCAATTCCAGGCCTTTTTTGAGGAAACTGGTTACGTAAGCGAAGCGGAGCAGGCAGGTGAGAGCTATAACTGGCGCGCTTTTGCCGAAGGGAAGCCCAAGCATCCGGTGGTCCTGGTCACTTGGAACGACGCCATAGCCTATTGCGAGTGGCAGGGCAAGCGACTCCCCACCGAGGCCGAGTGGGAGAAAGCGGCAAAGGGCACTGAAGGGTTCGTCTATCCTTGGGGCAACGAATGGGCGCCGGACAAAGCCAACACCGAAGAATCAGGTTATCGCGGCACGACAATTGTAGGCAGTTTCCCAGCTGGGGCCAGCCCCTATGGAGTAATGGACATGGCCGGGAATGTCTCTGAGTGGACAAGCGATTGGTATGAAGCCTATCCCGGCAGCACCTTCAGATCGTCGTATTTTGGAAAGAAGTACCGGGTGATACGGGGCGGGGGGTGGTTCACCGAGGCACATCTAGTGCGCACCACCGAGCGAAGCGCCAGCAGCGTGGACCTGCGCAATGATGATGTTGGTTTCCGTTGCGTCCGGTAATCGTCCGCAGCGCTCTGCGTCTGTCAGTTCATGCTAAGCGTCATCCGTTCATCGCGACCTAGATAACAGAGTAACCAAGAAAGGAGGGGACTATCGCACGACCAGTTCATTGAACATTTGGCAGAGTAGGATTGTCAGATTGATTCTAAGCCAAAGAGGAGGCAAAAAATGTCTAGGAGGACGATCAGTTGTCTATTGCTGGTGTTGGTCATGCTCCTGACTCTGGGGACAACGACAGCAAGCGCCCAGGCAGAAGTGACCTACACGATCAAGCTGGGCGACAATCTGTGGACGCTGGCGAACAAGTACCTGGGCAGTGGTACCGCCTGGCCAGCCATCATGGCCACTACCAACCAGAAGAACATTGAAGACCCCACCTTTGCTCACATCACCAACGCTGACCTGATCCACCCTGGCTGGAAGCTAGCGATCCCCAGCGCAGAGGAAGCGGAGGCCTTCCTGGCCACCTACGACCCCGGCAAACCCGAGATGCTGTTTGGCAAACGTGCTGAGGGCCAGCTTGTGATAGGAAGCTGGTGGACAGCAGGCGGTGAGGCCGAGGGCCTGGCCGGGATGTTCCGCATCTACAAGGAGAAGTACCCCGACGTCGAAATAGTCAATGCCACCGTGGCCGGAGGCGCAGGCTCTGTCTTCAAGGGCGTGCTCAAGACTCGCCTGATCGGCGGCGATCCGCCCGACACCTTCCAACTGCACGCTGGTCTCGAGGTTGAAGGCTACAGCCCAGAGCAGTACCTGCAGTCACTAGATGACATCTATGCGGCTGAGGGATTGGAACAGGCCTTCCCGACGGATCTGCTCACTCTGCTCAAGTACAAGGATCACTATTGGGGGGTTCCGGTCAACATCCACCGCTCCAATGTGCTGTGGTACAACAAGGCGCTCTTTGAGCAGGCCGGCCAGACGCCGCCGACCAACTTTGACGAGTTCTTCGCTGTGTGCGAGGCAATGAAAGCCCAGGGCATGGCACCGTACATCATGGGCACCAGCGGCGGCTGGGAGGGCCCGCATGTATTCGAGGATGTCCTGGCCGGAACGTGCGGGGCCGAGAAGTATAGGGGCCTGTGGACCGGCGAGGTTCCGTGGACCGATCCTTGCGTCGCTACCGCTCTGGAGAACTTCAAGAAGATGGTCAGCTTCGCCAACGCCGACCACCCGGCCCTCGACTGGGCCGCAGCTGCCCAGTACATCGTTGATGGCAAGGGCGCCATGTACATCATGGGTGACTGGTCCGACGGCTACTTCACCTCCAAGGCCTTCACGGACTATGGCTGGACATCGCCACCAGGTACCAAGGGTATTTTTGTCGCCCTGTCGGACAGCTTCTCCCTGACGGCGCAGGCCCCGAACCTGGAAAACGCCCGCAACTG
>SMTZ1_10035138_pt1 | contig 10046 bp, 8 predicted proteins | sample DeeMarSWOR136_30_FD_25667 | JGI IMG/M metagenome (IMG submission 25667)
AATGGAAATATTTGTTCAATTTTTAATGAGTTCTGCAAAATTGAGGTTAGGCATACTTTGAAAAGAAAAAAATCGTTTTTTGTTTTTTCTTTTCAAACAGTAAGTTATTATGTAATAAGTAGTTGGCCGATTATTTAAGAAAATCAAAAAAACAGATTTTCTTAAATAATATATGCCTAACCTCAATTTTGCAGAAGCCTTCATAATTCCAGACAAAAGGCGAAAAACGATAACCGCCTTTTATGACATGTGCTTTTCCAGCACCTTGCGTTCATTTTTGTTGAGGGGTTGCGCTTCGCGGGCGGCCGAGATGTTGACCCGGAGATGTTCGAGCGAACCCATTCCAACAACAGCCGCCGAAATTGGTAATCCGAGGGCATAACGAATCAGCATCCCCGCCTGTGCCTGGCGTGGCGCCTCATCGTGGTACCAGACGTCGTCATTCTTAATCGGATTGCCAACGGCCAGCGAGCCATAGCCACCACCCATTACCTTCATAGCCAGGATTCCCATCTTTTTCTTCCGAGCCAGATCAAGCACAAGCTCCTGGTATGGACGACGCCTCATGGTAGGATTGAATGTAGTGAGGACCGTGTCGAAATCGAACAGCTCAATCGCGCGGCGCATCGACTCGGCGCTTTCGTGCCCTGTTACACCAATGTACCGTGTGACCTTTTCATCCCGCAGTTTGTGCAAGGCCTTCAAGACACCATCGGTCTTGTCCCATTTCTTGAAATCTTCTTCGGCCTTAACGCCGTGTATCTGGAGAAGATCCAAACGGTCGGTGCGCAGGCGTTTAAGACTGGCCTCCACGTCCCGCATAGCGCCATCGTACGAGCGGCTGACGGTCTTGGTCGCAAGAAAGACCTCCTTGCGCCGGGTCGCGAGCACTTCACCATAGTTCCGTTCCGACTGGCCATTGGCATACGCCGGTGCCGTGTCGAAGTAGTTTATCCCCGCATCGAGCGCCGCGTCTGCCAGCTCCGCGGGATGAAACTTTGGGGCCGGTGCATTTTTCATCGCCGCGACACCGCCCAGAATCAAAACGCTCACCTCGACACCAGTTTTGCCCAAAACACGTTTCGGAATGGCCCGCCCCCCCGGTTCTTCCTGTTTCTCTGACTTGTCTGCATAACACACACGTGCGCGTGTTGTCCCGACGGCAACCGTCGTAACCAGGGCTGTTATGAATTGCCGTCTATCCATTTTCTTCTCCTGCTGGATTCGGTTCGTTTTGTGACCGTAAAACGCCATTTAATCTTTGCCCTAACGGTTCACTGCGTCGAAAATCTCACTGCCAGCGTAAGCCGCATTAAAAAAACGCTGGACGCAGTAGATAATATCGTAGCCTGCACCGCTTGTTCACGCAACGTTTTTCTTTGGTAGAATCGTACGCTTGACATGGAGAATATTGCCAATTACAATTAACAACATCACTGTACAATTCTCCAATTTATTGCTGAAAGGATAAGGTGAAACAAATGTATAATAATCTTTTCAAAGCAAGGACCATGAGACAATTTTGTATTATCTTTCTCAGCGTATTGTCTCTCTTTACGGCAGGAGTCTATGCCGAAAGCGCGCCCCAGGCTGATTTTGGCTTGCATTTTTGGGATGTGCGTGATTTCGGCGCCGTGGGGGATGGGAAAACAGATGACACGGCAGCGTTTCAAAAAGCCCTGAATGCGGCGGGAGAAGCCGAAGGGGGGATTGTTTATGCTTCTCGCGGCAACTATTTCTTCGCCGGCCATCTGAACGTTCCCAATGCTGTCACGCTGGCGGGACTCTGGCAGTCGGTGCCTGCCCATAACGGCATCCGGAACCGCGGACTTCCCAAACCTACGGACGACGGCACCACGTTTCTGGTGACAGAAGGAGCCGACAGCGAGAAAGGACCCGCATTTATTACCCTCAACACAAACAGCACTCTAAAGGGCGTGGTAATATACTATCCTCAGCAAAATGTAGATGACATACCCAAACCGTATCCATGGGCAATTGCTATGCGAGGCAAAAATCCCGCCGTCCTTGCAGTGGAGATGCTCAATCCATACAACGGCATCGACGCTTCGCGGAACGAGCGTCACCTCATCCGTGACGTGCACGGTCAGCCGATCCGGCGAGGCATCATGGTGGACGCCATCTACGACATCGGACGAATTGAAAATGTTCACTTCAATCCGTGGTGGAGTATGAAACCCAAGCTGTTTCAATGGCAGATGGAAAACGGGGAGGCGTTTATCTTCGGCAAGTCCGACTGGCAGTATGTCTATAATACCTTCTGCTTCGGTTACAAAATCGGCTATAAGTTCATAAGAGGCAAAAGGGGAGTATGCAACGGCAATTTCCTCGGTATCGGAGCCGATGATTGTTATACGGCTCTTGTCGTGGAACAATGTGCTCCATACGGGCTGTTGATAACGAATGGCGAGTTTGTGTCTTTTCATGGTCCGGACCCCACGATGATTGAAATCGCAAACAGCAACAGGGGAAGTGTTCGTTTCGTAAACTGCGCATTCTGGGGTCCGTGCAATCAGATAGCGAAGATTGGGGGGACTGGAACCGTTGGTTTCGGAGATTGTACGTTTGTCCAATGGGGCGGCAAAGAGGCCAATCGCCCGGCAATCCAGGCCCAGAGCGGCACTGTTCTAATCCGGGGATGTGAATTCCGACAGGATAAGCCGCAGATTCAACTCGGCAAAGACATTAGCCGGGCTATAATCGCTGAAAATATATTCACAGGCTCCGAACAAATCATCAATCAATCCAAAGGAAAAATACAAATCGGACTGAATGTAAGCAATTAGTGCAGATGAGTTAAATTGTTGCCTGCTTTTCAAAATCTTTTGAATCCATCCTGCCGGAATATTCAAACCTGCGCACGCACAAAACTTGTTTTATCTGGATTCGCTTGACATTCGACTGATTTTCGGCCAATTGTCAGAAATAACCGTTGATACTGATTTCACCTCAATTTTCGTAAAACTTGGAAAAGCCAACATCTATCCTATTCGTTATCGGCTCGTGACTTGACAATGGTCGTTCTATATCGAAGTGATGGCGAGACAGGACTACGCTGCCAAAGTTGGTACAAAAAAACCGCGGCGTTTCGTTTGCACCTACACGTTATGTATTTGTGTTTGCCTGTGAAATTCGTTATCATAGCAATGGTTGGAGTCATAATAATCTGTTTAGATTCTCCAAGACGGCAATATCAGATTAACAGAGGATATGTATTATGCACGGTACACGGGTTGCTCTTCTAATTGTTTTCGTGACCTTTTCCATCCCGCGAACAGCAGTTTCAATACCCGCTTTTCCGGGGGCTGAAGGGTTTGGCGCCGAATCAGTTGGAGGTAGGGGGGGCAAGGTTCTTTTTGTAACAAATCTCAATGACAGTGGGCCGGGCAGCTTGCGTGCAGCGGTGGAAGCTGAGGGCCCAAGAACGGTGATTTTTCGCGTATCCGGCACTATAGCTATGAAATCGAGATTGGCTGTTACCAAGCCATATATTACCATAGCAGGCCAAACCGCTCCCGGTGACGCAAGCCATATATTACCATAGCAGGCCAAACCGCTCCCGGTGACGGTATATGTTTGAAAGACCATTCCTTTGCTATCTCAGCCGACCATGTAATTATCCGCTATATTCGATGTAGGCCCGGAGACAATGCAAAGTCCGAGAGCGATGCTCTATCTATATCATCAGGTAGAGACATTATAGTTGACCATTGTTCAACAAGCTGGTCCGTTGATGAGACACTTTCGGCCTCAACAGGCGGCCAACTGGGCAATGTTACCGTCCAATGGTGTATTATATCCGAAAGCCTGCATGATTCAATTCACCACAAGGGTCCTCACGGCTACGGCTCGTTAATCCGCGGGGGCTGGGGCAACGGATACAGCTTTCACCATAATCTTTACGCTCATCATTATGCCCGACTTCCGCGTCCCGGTAATTACAATGACCGCAGTAAGGACCCGGACGGTTTCACCCTCGATTTCCGAAACAATGTGATTTACAACTGGGCCGGTCGCGCCGCGGGCTATAACGCCGACGGCTCAAACAATACGAACAGCATTACCAAAATGAACTTTGTCGGCAATTATTATCAAACGGGCATCAATTCAAAAGGAAGCCTTGCTTTTTCAGAAAGTACTAAGTCCGCCAAAGCATATTTTAGCGACAATTGTATGGATGGCAGTTACCCCGACGATCCATGGTCTCTGGTAGCCTTCAGTAATTTTTCACGGGCAGATTTAGAATCTTATAAACAATCAAGCCCGATACCGGCTCCACCGGTTCGGACGGAGGATGCAATAACGGCTTATGAGTGGGTCCTGGCAGAGGCCGGTGCGACGCTCCCACCTGTACCCGCGTTTTCTGTGCGGGCAGCACAGGTGCGGGCAAATCGTGACGCCGTGGACATCCGCATCGTGAACGACGTAAAAAACAAAACGGGAAAAATCATAAATGATGAAGAAGAAGTCGGGGGCTGGCCTGAGCTGAAATCCACCGAACCGCCTCAAGATTCCGACCGGGACGGTATGCCGGATGACTGGGAAAAACAATATGGATTCGACCCAGATGAGCCCGCTGATAGAAATGGCGATGCGGACGGGGACGGTTATACAAATCTTGAAGAATACCTAAACGACACAATATGAACGCTATTATAATTGAAAATCATGTTTCTCTTTTGATAATCTTCCTGGTGAGTGCCATATCTACCGGTTCCGGTGCTGCTCTTGAACGGGTGAACCCCGCCCATAAGATGGGCCGGGTGAAGTATAACAATCCCGGCTTGATTGTGGATTTGGGAGTAGGGCTTTGGGCATGGCCGCTGCCCATGGATTATGATAGTGACGGTGACTACGACATAGTTGTTTCCTGTCCCGACAAGCCTTACAACGGAATGTATTTCTTCGAAAATACGAGCGGCAATATCAAAATGCCGGTATTTAAGCCGGCTGTTCGGATTGGCGTAGGAAATAGGAATATTCGGCCGAGTTATGTTAATGGTAAGGTCCGCTTGCTGCTGCCGGGCAGGGAAATTGTAGATTTCCGTGAGCTGGGGAATCAGTTCAAAAAAACTCGAGCAATTTATCCTTCAACTAATGTGCATCGCTCAAAAGAACGCGTGCGTGCCAACCAGTGGCAGTATTGTGACTACGATGGAGATGGAGCTCTGGACCTGATCGTAGGCGTTGGTGACTGGGGAGACTATGGATGGGATAATGCTTTTGACAATCAAGGCCGCTGGATACGCGGTCCGTTGCACGGGTACGTGTATCTGATTCGCAACACTGGGACTAATGAGAACCCACAGTACGGCAAAGCCGAAAAAATATTGGCCGGCGGCAAACCGGTGGACGTCTATGGTATGCCTTCTCCAAATTTTGCCGATTTTGATGGAGATGGTGACCTGGACCTGATATGCGGTGAGTTTGTTGACAAATTCACCTGGTTCGAAAACATCGGCACCCGTAAGCATCCTCGGTATGCTGCAGGCCGATACCTGACCTATATGGGCAAACCGCTTCAGATGGATCTGTGTATGATTGTACCGGTGGCGCTGGACTGGGACAAGGACCGAGACGTTGACTTAATTGTAGGCCAGGAAGATGGACGTGTGGCTCTGGTGGAAAATACAGGCAAAATGATTGATGGCATGCCGCAATTTTTGCCACCGCATTTTTTTCAGCAGCAGGCGGATGAGGTCAAATTCGGTGTGCTTGTTACGCCGTATAGTTTTGATTGGGACAACGATGGGGACGAGGACCTAATTTGTGGCAATAGCGCCGGCTATGTTGGATTTATCGAGAACCTCGACGGGGGCAATCCGCCAAAATGGGCCGCCCCGGTATATCTCAGGGCCGATGGAAAGACCATCCGCATTATGGCTGGTCCCAACGGCTCAATCCAGGGACCCTGTGAGGCCAAGTGGGGCTATACGACACTGAATGTGGCCGATTGGGACCATGATGGCCTGCCGGATATAATTATCAATTCTATTTGGGGAAAAGTCCTCTGGTACAGGAACATCGGGACCCGGCAAAATCCAAAACTCACAGCGGCACAATCCGTTGAAGTCGAGTGGGCCGGCAAGCCTCCTAAACCAGCCTGGAACTGGTGGGAGCCGAAAGGCAAAAACCTCGCTACCCAATGGCGAACCACGCCCGTAGTTATCGACTATGACTTGGATGGATTGAACGATTTGATTATGCTAGACCACGAGGGATATCTGGCTCTGTTTCAGCGTGCGAAAAGAAATCAAGAATTAATTCTATTGCCGGGTAAGCGTCTATTTGCCAGTGAGCATGCCTCGGTATTTGATTCGATACACCATCCCAGGAATAAAACCAGTGGTCTGCTGAGAATGAACGACGGCGTTGCAGGCAAAAGCGGCAGACGCAAGTTTTGTTTTGCGGATTGGGACCTTGACGGCCGATTGGACCTCTTGGTGAATAGTCGAAACATAAGTTTCCTTCGAAACATTTCAACAGAGCGAAAAAGACATCTTTTCAGTGAACAGGGGATGGTCGATAGTCGAATCCTGGCCGGTCATACGACCAGCCCAACCGTTGTTGACTGGAACAAAGATGGCATTGTTGATCTTTTGGTGGGTGCCGAAGATGGATTTCTTTATTATATGAAGAAATAGTAATCAGGGAGCAAAAAGTATGGTAGGGCGATTATCCAGACGAGATTTCGTGAAATACGTGGCATGGCTCACAGCGAACACTGCTTTGTCAGCCAGCGCGCACGGAGCAACAAAGGTATCTTCCTCACGTCCCAATTTTGTCTTTATCCTCGCCGACGACCTCGGCTGGGCGGATGTGGGATGCTATGGCAGCGACCTGCACGAGACGCCCAATATCGATGAGCTGGCCCGGCAAGGCATGCGGTTCACCGATGCTTATGCTGCGGCGCCGGTTTGCTCGCCGACGCGTGCTTCGATTATGACGGGCAAATACCCGGCCCGGCTGCACATGACCATCTGGTACGAAAGCTCAGCGAATCCACCACGCAACCGAAGGCTTATCCCACCGGTCACGCAGGGCAATATGCCTCATGAGCAGGTAACCATAGCTGAGGTGCTTAAAAATGCTGGCTACTTTACGGCACACATTGGTAAGTGGCATCTTGGTGACGCTGCTCACTACCCCCAAACCCAGGGCTTCGACGTCAATATCGGCGGGACTTTCTGGGGCGCCCCGACCACGTTCTTCTATCCGTACGGCGGCTCGAGCAGGTGGGGTGGAGAGTTCCGATATGTGCCGCACCTCGAATTCGGCAGCGAAGGCGAGTACTTAACCGACCGCCTAACCGACGAGGCCCTTCGGGTCATCGAAAGGACAACAAGCCTGAGCTGGTCGAACATTACAAAAAGAAGGTCAAGACGGGTATGCATCATCAGAATTACGAATACGCTGCAATGGTACATAGTCTCGATGAAAACCTCGGCCGTATCATAGACAAGATAGGCGAACTTGGCATTGCCGAGCGTACTGTTATCATTTTCTTCTCTGACAACGGCGGTTATATCAACAAGTTTAATAAAAAGACCGTCACTAACAACTACCCGCTTCGTTCCGGCAAGGGGTCACTATATGAAGGGGGTACCCGTGCACCGTTAATTGTTCGATGGCCCGGCGTCACTAAAGCCGGCAGCGTCTGCCGTCAACCGGTTAGCTCTATCGATTTCTACCCGACCATTCTCGATATCACCGGTCTGGCCGGCGACCCGAAGCACAACGCCGATAGGGACGGCTTGAGTCTCGTGCCTCTATTGAAAAATCCAACCGCCAACCTGAAACGCGACGCCCTTTATTGGCACTATCCTCACTATTACCCCACGACCAGTCCGGTGAGCTCGATTCGCCAAGATGACTGGAAGCTGTTAGAGTATTTCGAGGATAAGCACATCGAGCTGTATAACCTCAAGGAGGACATTGGTGAGGAGAACAACCTTGCAGAAAAAATGCCCGGAAAAGCCGATGAGTTAAGGAAGCTTCTTAACGCCTGGCGCAAGGCCGTAGATGCCCAGATGCCCACACCGAATCTAAAATACAGTTCCAGGGTCGGAAGATAGGACAGCAGGCATAACATCAGAACTGACAAAAATTTATTTTTGCTGGTGGTAATCAATCTCCAGGGCTGATGCGTTGCTCAAGAATATAACTGGCGATTTCTTCTACGGTATCGAGCCACAAACCATTGGCCGGGTCTTGAGCATATTCGCAAATAGCCTTGAGAGTTGACGAGCGAGTAGTCTGGCGTCCTCCTTCGCCGATATCATGGCCGCAAAAAACCAGCCATCCACCGTTTACTAACGTTCTGTCGAACAACTGTTTTACCTGCTCGAAATCCTTTCCGTCCAGCTCCACGCCCATCAGTTGTGCCATATCGCAAAAGGCCGGGTCGTTCGCCCACTCGTCCATCCAGCCGCGTCCAGCTAAAAATTCCTCTGCTACCAGCGGTACATAGCTTTTGAGATTTCGTCCCCGTCCTACATATTTCTGTCCACAGGGATAGGCAAAGGTAACGGGCCTAACGCCGAGCAAACGCTCGATAATATTGTTTGACTCCTCTAATTCATTCCGCATTTTATCAAGAGTGTAATTTTCCAAGGCCCTTTCACGAGCGAACGGGAAATTGCCCGAGCAGGGATGAGTCATTGTATGATTTCCGATTTCATGGCCGTTGGCTGCTGCTTTCTTCCAGTCACTCAGCCGTTCTTCCAAAGGGCGAATCAAAACATAAAAAGTGGCTTTGGTCCCGTATTCATCCAGGAGCGGCAAGCCATTGTCAATCTGACTAAATCGGGCATCGTCAAAAGTCAGACTGATGGCGGCACGCTTTCCTGCAGGCCAAGAAAAATCCCACCGTCCTTCAAGAGAAGATGGCTCTTTGCTTTGCAAATTAGATGGCGAGCAGCCTGTGGAGGTAACAATAACACAACAACACATAATGATTAGACAAATGGGAACAGTTCTCATTTATACTCTCCTTCTCTACCAAATCTTGACCTTTCGTTCAGGTTTCTTGAGTCCAGGTCCAGCGGCGACAGCCTTCCTGCGAAGTTCATCGCCCGCAGGAAAAGGACTGTGAAAGAACAGAACTTGAACCACTTTAGGATAACGGTTTAGCGCTTTTAGAGCTTTTAGCCATTGTTCAGGGTAGTTTTGCTGAAGGTCCTGGGCCAAATCAAGACAGATTGCGGAATAGGCGGCAAAAGCAAGTTTTTGGTCATCGTTTTCATCCCGCCCCTCCGAGGGGCTGGATTCATCCCGTCCCGTCTTTGACGGGCGGGATTCGTTTGCTATTGTTGTTTCGATGGCGGATTTCATTTCGAACTGCAGGCTGGCAATCTGCTCAGCAAGGTTGGACAACGGGAATATATTTGTCGGTTTTTCCAGGTGTATATGATAAACGATTTGGCCATCGATGTTTTGTCTCCGTCCTCCCTGTTCAGTTATCACCTTCTCAGCCAGGTCAATAATCCGGTCGGCAAAACTGCTAATCGTCTCATCCATCGGCATATCCTCTCGGGTCGTATTATGGTAACGGTCAACAATTTTCCAGTTCTGCTTCATCATCCAGCGATAGCCCTTGATGACACCGATGATGGTGCCGACGGTGGCTGCATTGTTGTCGGCATCCCAGCCGAAATTGAACGCGGTCATAAGGGTTTTGACAAAGTCCCCCTCACCGTAAAGCAGGGCCGCAATGGTCGAGGCGGTATTAAGCTCATATCCGTTTCTATCGCGCATAGCGCCGCCATGCCGGCTATACTTTTCTTTAACGAGCCGGCGGGTAGTACGCCAATCACTTGGATATAAGCGATGCCATTGACAGACATCGATGATGATTTGCCGAATAGCGCAGTTTTCATCAACGGCCTTAAGGCCGGCCTCAAGAATATTATCAATCTCATCTGTTATAAAAGCCGTAGCTATCATGCTCGTGAACAACTGTGTTGTCTGGGCAGGCTCGGCATCGATAGTAACACGGGTATAATTCAAACCAATTCTCGCCGCAG
>SMTZ1_10008851_pt1 | contig 10044 bp, 10 predicted proteins | sample DeeMarSWOR136_30_FD_25667 | JGI IMG/M metagenome (IMG submission 25667)
TGGCCAAGATTCCCAGAGAAGCCGCACGCACAAAGGATATCACGGGTGGACTGCCTAGAGCGGAAGAACTCTTCGAAGCGCGGAGGCCGAAGAATCCTGCAGTCATTTCAGAGATAGATGGTGTTGTGAAGTTTGGAGGCTTGATCAGAGGACACAGAAAGCTGACGGTTCACAATGAACGGGGAGGAGAAAAGGAGTATTTCATTCCCAAGGGAGCTCATATCAACGTGGGCGAGGGAGAGCGGGTCAAGGCTGGAACACCCCTAATGGATGGGCCTGTGAATCCTCATGATATCCTGCGTGTCCTTGGAGAAAAAGAGCTGGCTCAGTATCTCCTGAGGGAGATCCAGGAGGTTTACAGACTCCAAGGCGTTGTCATCAACGACAAGCACATAGAAACCATCATCCGTCAGATGCTGAGGTGGATTAAGGTGGAAGAAGTGGGAGATACAGAATTCTTGGTGGATGAGCAGATCGATAAATTTGTTTTCCAGGAGGAAAATGAGAAAGTGGTCAAGGAAAGAGGCAAGCCGGCTAAGGCAAGACCCCTTCTTCTTGGGATAACAAAGAGCGCATTGAGCACAGAGAGCTTCATTGCAGCTGCATCTTTCCAGGAAACGACAAGAGTCCTCACAGAGGCGAGTCTCTACGGAAAAATCGACTATCTGAGGCGCCTCAAAGAGAATATCATCATGGGAAGACTCATACCTGCTGGGACGGGATACAGGTATTACCGAGATGTGGAATTGAAGGAGGAAAAGGGAGAAAGGGTCATCGAAGAAATGGACCTCTCGCTTGGCGACCAAAATTGATGCTAAGTCCCTTTAAATCCTTGACATAGCATATTGATTTTGCTATTATCCACACACTTGCCTTGAGGAGGACTTCCTCAGCAAGGCGAGGAAACCTTTTATTTAATAAAGAGAGGAGTTTTTTATTGCCTACGGTCAACCAGTTAGTGAAGAAAGGGAGATCGGCGAAAAAGTACAAAAGCAAATCTCCTGCTTTGGATCGCTGTCCTCAGAAGAGAGGAGTTTGCACGCGTGTTTTCACGACAACGCCAAAGAAGCCCAACTCTGCCATGAGAAAAGTGGCGAGAATCAGGTTAACAAACAATATAGAGGTGACCGGATACATCCCGGGCATAGGTCATAATCTTCAGGAACATTCGATTGTTCTGATCCGAGGAGGACGCGTGAAAGACCTCCCCGGTGTTCGCTATCACATCGTTCGCGGTTCATTGGATTGCGAAGGTGTTACGGACAGATCACAGGGCAGATCGAAATATGGGAGCAGGCAGCAAAAACACAGGAAGGTAGCGGAATAGAGGGGAAAAGAATGCCGAGAAGAGGAACAATCAAGAAAAGGAAACTGAAGCCGGATCATTATTACAACAGCACTCTCATTTCCAAGTTCATCAACGCAGTGATGAAGAAGGGAAAGAAAAGCCTGGCTGAAAAGATTATCTATGGGGCCATGGAACATGTAAAACAGAAGGCCAAAGAGGATCCTTTGAAGATGTTCGAAAAAGCTGTCGAGAATGTACGCCCGCTGCTTGAAACAAAATCAAGACGGGTCGGAGGAGCCACCTATCAGGTTCCCATAGAGGTTCCTATGAACCGTTCCACTTCCCTTGCTGTGAGGTGGCTGCTGCATTATGCGCGGGAAAGGTCGGGGAAGAGCATGGTCGATAAGTTGGGAGCAGAAGTCATGGATGCTGTCAACAATCGAGGAGGAGCGCTGAAAAAGAAAGAAGATACGCACAAAATGGCGGAGGCCAATAGAGCTTTTGCTCATTATAGATGGTAGTCACCCGTATTTTGACTATTCAGACCACAATGGAGAGAAGTGTTGGAACGAAGAATTCCTATCGAACGAGTCAGAAACATCGGAATCATGGCTCATATCGATGCGGGGAAGACTACCACAACGGAGCGTATTCTCTTCTACACTGGGATCACGTACAAGATGGGAGAAGTAGATGAGGGTACCGCTGTTATGGACTGGATGGCTCAGGAGCAAGAGCGTGGTATAACCATCACCTCTGCCGCAACCACGTGCTTCTGGAATAATCACCAGGTCAACATCATCGACACCCCTGGGCATGTCGATTTCACGGTGGAGGTGGAGCGCTCTCTCAGAGTGCTGGATGGTGCCATCGTCATCCTTTGTGGCGTTGGGGGTGTTGAAGCCCAGTCTGAGACTGTTTGGCGCCAAGCTGACAGGTACAGAGTTCCTCGGGTCGTTTACATCAATAAGATGGATAGGATCGGAGTTAATCCTGAGAAAGCTATGAAAGAAATGGAGGAGAGACTTTCTGCCCGTCCCTTGATCATCCAGATACCTCTGGGTAGCGAAGAGCATTTCAGGGGAGTGATCGATCTGGTTGAGATGAAAGAAATCGACTGGGGCAGTGATCTTTTAGGTACGACATTCAAAACGACAGATATATCTGAAGAGCATAGAGAAGAAGCTCAAGTCAAGAGGACCGAAATGCTGGAGAAACTCAGTGATGTAGACGACAGCCTGATGGAGAGATATCTGGATGAAAAAGAGATCTCCGCTGCAGAGATAAAAAGAGTTATTAGGAAGGGAACTGTTTCTCTTCGGCATGTTCCTGTGCTTTATGGCGCGTCTTTCAGGAACAAAGGAGTGCATCCACTGCTGGATGCTGTTGTGGATTATCTCCCTTCCCCTCTTGATGTTCCCCCTGTGAACGGGTATCATCCGCGGACACTCAAGGAAGAGACAAGATTGGCATCAGATGCTGAACCATTCTCAGCCCTTGTGTTTAAGATAATGAACGATCCCTACGTGGGTACTCTCTCCTTTTTCCGAGTTTATTCGGGAAAGGCGAGCGTGGGATCCTCGGTCTATAATTCCTCAAAGCAGGAAGAAGGACGGATCACAAGACTCTTAGAAATGCATTCCAATAAGAGAAAGGATATCAAGGAAGTCTATGCGGGTGATATCGCAGCCCTTGGGGCCATGAGAAATCTTACCACAGGTGATACCCTGTGTGCGAGAAATCGTCCTCTGGTGCTTGAGCCCATCAAATTTCCAGAGCCTGTTGTGTCTGCGCACATCGAGCCCAAGTCCCGTTCTGAACATCCAAAATTGGCAGAAGCGCTGAACAAGCTCACTAAAGAAGATCCCACATTCCTCGTAAAGCAAGATCCTTTGACCGGCCAGACTTTAATCTACGGGATGGGAGAGCTTCATCTTGAAATTCTGATGGACCGTATGGCCAGAGAATTTGGCGTTATGGCTAACCTGGGGAAACCCCAAGTCGCTTATAGAGAGACAATCACCCTACCCTCTGAAGGAGAAGGAAAATACATCCGGCAGTCAGGGGGAAGGGGGCAGTACGGACACTGCAGAATCGCTGTCGAACCCTTGAAGACAGCAGAGGGATTCGAGTTTATCGACAGGGTAAAAGGCGGAGCTATTCCCAGAGAATTCATTCGCTCTGTTGAGGCGGGCATCAAGGAAGCAATGGAAATGGGAGTTCTGGCCGGTTTTCCCATGTCCGGAGTCAAAGCGACACTCACGGATGGATCTTTCCATGAAGTTGATTCCTCGGCCATCGCCTTCAAGATAGCAGGTTCCAGAGCATTCAAGGACGCAGCCTCGAAAGCTGAACCCGTTCTTCTTGAACCTTTCATGAACTTGGTTGTGATTTCGCCGGACGCTTACTTGGGAGACATTGTCAGCGACGTCAGGTCGAGACGCGGGAGAGTCGAGGAGATGGATATGAGAGGAGGCTCCAGGATCATAAAGACCATCGTTCCCCTTGCGGAGATGTTCGGCTACGCCACAGCGATCCGCACTCTGACCCAGGGACGGGGGATTTTCTCCATGGAGTTTTTCCGCTATGAACCATGCACTCCAGAGATCATGAAAGAGATCATTGCAAGGATCGAGGGGAGAGTTCCTCTCCAGAGTTAATAAATGAAGCAAGCTGGAAAAAGCAAGAAATAATAAAATGAAAAGATTAAACGCAACAACGAATAGGAGGTAAGGGAATGGCGAAGGCGAAGTTTGAGCGGACAAAGCCGCATTTGAACATAGGGACGATAGGGCATGTGGATCATGGGAAGACGACGTTGACGTCAGCGATAACGAAGGTATTGAACAAGAAGATGGGGACAGTGGAGTATGTGGAGTTTGATCGGATAGACAATGCGCCTGAGGAGAAGGAGCGTGGTTTGACGATACAGATAGCGCACATTGAGTATGAGACATCAAAGAGGCACTATGCGCACATTGATTGTCCTGGGCATGCGGATTACATCAAGAACATGGTGACTGGGGCGGCGCAGATGGATGGTGCGATATTGGTTGTGGCTGCAGATGATGGGCCGATGCCGCAGACGCGGGAGCACATATTATTGGCGCGGCAGGTGAATGTCCCGGCGATAGTAGTATTTATGAACAAGGTAGATTTGGTGGATGATCCTGAGATATTGGATTTGGTGGAGTTGGAGGTGAGGGAGTTATTGACGAAGTATGAGTTTCCTGGGGACAAGTTGCCTGTGGTGAGGGGTAGTGCGTTGAAGTCGATGGAGTCAGATGGGGATCCGGGAGCTGAGGTGAACAAGTCGATATTGGAGTTGATGGATGCGGTGGATGAGTTTATACCGGAGCCTGTGAGGTTGGTGGATCAGCCGTTTTTGATGCCGATAGAGGACATATTTACGATAAGCGGGCGAGGGACAGTGGTGACAGGGCGAGTAGAGCGGGGGAAGGTGAAGGTAGGAGAGGAGATAGAGATAGTGGGATTTGGAGATACGCGGAAGCGGGTAGTGACAGGGGTAGAGATGTTTCGCAAGATATTGGATGAGGGGATAGCAGGAGACAATGTGGGGGTGTTATTGAGAGGTACGGATAAGGAGGAGGTAGAGAGAGGGATGGTGTTGGCCAAGCCAGGGACGATCACGCCGCACACGAAGTTTAAGGCGGAGATATATGCGTTGACGAAGGAGGAAGGAGGGAGGCACACGCCGTTTTTTTCTGGGTACAGGCCGCAGTTTTATTTTTCGACGACGGATGTGACTGGGTCGGTGAAGTTGGTAGGAGGAGTGGAGATGGTGATGCCTGGGGACAATGTGAATTTGGAGATAGGGTTGATAACGAACGTTGCGATGGAGAAGGGGATGCGGTTTGCGATCCGAGAAGGAGGCCGTACAGTCGGAGCTGGAACTGTCACCGATATCCTGGAATAGATAAAAAACTTCAGGTGAATTGTGAGAGAGAGAAGAGCGGATGAGAGAGATCGTCACACTCCAATGCACAGAGTGCAGGAGGAGAAACTACACGACCACAAGGAATAAAAAATTACAACAGGAAAAAATACAGCAGAAAAAATACTGTAAATTCTGCAGGAAGCATACGGTTCATAAAGAAATAAAATAGGAAACCAAGAGCGTATGCTACCTTTATTGTCATCTGAAAAAGGAGGAACTCAAGCCAGAGGAGGAAGAGATACACAGGTGAGTAGCTCAACTGGTTAGAGCATCGGTCTCCAAAACCGAAGGTTGCGGGTTCGAGTCCTGCCTCACCTGCCATGCCTTCTTTAGGAAGGGCTAACAAAGATCTCCTGATGTATTGGGGAGGAAGGAAGCAAGGCATGGGGGAGCTGATAGAAGATAATTTCTTCAAAAAAAAGGAATTCAAATGAGTCAAAAAGCCAAATGGTATAGACGTCTTTTTTCTTTTTTGAGGGATGTCAGGAGTGAACTCAAAAAGGTAACCTGGCCATCGAGAAATGAAGTGTACAGCACAACAATCGTAGTCATTCTGGCGACGATCTTCTTCGGCTTCTATCTTTTTTTTATGGATGTTATTTTTTCTTGGATTATGTCTCATATTAAATCAATTTTCTGATGCAATGAGTTTAAAAATGGCTAAAGACTGGTACGTTGTTCATACTTATTCGGGATTTGAAAAGTTTGTGGCAGAATCTATCCGCCAGAGGGCTCTTGAATTGAATATCGAGGATCAGATCGGGAAGATCATCATCCCTACCGAAGGGATAGTTGAGATTAAGGGGGGGAAAAAGGTCGTTTCCACAAAGAGGTCCTATCCAGGCTATATCCTCGTGGAGATGGAAATGTCCGATCAGAACTGGCATATCATCCGGGAAACGCCAAAAGTGACGGGTTTTGTTGGGTCTGGAAAGCGGCCTTCGCCCTTGAACAAAGACGAAGTTAAGCAGATCGTGGAGCATATGGAAACAACATCCGAGAAACCCAAGCCCAAACATACCTTTGACAAAGGTGAAGCAGTTCGGATTATCGATGGCCCTTTTTTCAATTTCAATGGAATTGTTGAAGAAGTCAATCACGAGAGGAACACCCTGAAAGTCCTGGTGACGATTTTCGGACGTTCCACTCCTGTGGAGTTGGAATTTTTGCAGGTAGAGAAAATCTAGGAGGAAAAATGGCAAAAGAGATCACAGCGAAAATCAGACTTCAAATTGAAGCCGGTCAAGCAAGCCCTGCTCCGCCTGTTGGCCCTGCTCTGGGTCAGCACAATGTCAACATCATGGATTTCGTCCGCCAGTTCAATGACAAAACGAACAAGATGGAAGCAGGGACTGTGGTGCCTGTTATCATCAGCGTCTATAAAGACAGAAGTTTTGATTTCATCATGAAATCTCCTCCAGCCTCCTTTTTATTGAAAAAAGCCGCCGGGATTGCCAAAGGTTCTGGAACGCCGAACAAGGAAAAGGTAGGAAAGGTGACCAAGAAGCAGATCCAGGAGATAGCGAGGTTAAAAATGTCTGATCTAAATGCCTATGATATAGAAGCCGCAGCAAAGATCATCGAGGGAACGGCTAAGAATATGGGATTGGAGATAATCAGTGGCTAAAAGAGGAAGGAATTACACAAAGGCAAAAGGCTCATTGGAGAAAAATGAGTTTTCCTTGCAGGAAGCTGTCAAGCACATCAAGGAACTCCATTTTGCCAAATTCGATGAATCCGTGGATATCGCTGTACGCTTGGGAGTCGATCCAAAGCATTCCGATCAAATGGTAAGGGGAACAGTTGTTCTTCCCCACGGAACGGGAAAATCGAAGAAGGTCTGTGTCATCGCTTCTGGAGAGAAAGTCAAGGAAGCTGAGGAGGCGGGAGCTGATTTTGTGGGCAGCGAGGATATAGTGGAGAAAATCTCCAAAGGCTGGGCCGATTTTGATTCTGTTGTAGCGACTCCAGATATGATGAGAAGCGTTGGGAAATTGGGACGTGTTCTGGGTCCCAAGGGCCTTATGCCCAATCCCAAATCCGGAACCGTGACTTTTGATCTAAAAAAAGCCATCGATGAGATCAAGGCAGGCCGTGTAGAGTTTAGAGTAGATAAAAGCGCCATTGTGCACTCGTCTGTGGGCAAAGTGTCTTTTCCGGAAAAAAAGCTCGTTGAGAACGTAAGGGCATTTATTCAGGCAATTTTTCATGCAAAACCCCCTGCGGCAAAGGGGAAATACGTCAGGAGTGTCTACCTTTCTTCCACAATGGGTCCTTCTCTTGAGATTCAGGAGGGAGATTTGGAGCAATAGGAGAGGAAAGTGAACATAAATCGAGAAAAGAAAGAGAATCTGGTCAGCGAGATAAGCAAGGTTTTCAAACAGAATGAGAGCTTTTATCTCATTGACTTTATCAATCTGCCAGTTTCCAAGTCTATAGAACTGCGAAAGCAGCTGCGTGACAATTCTTGCAGCTTAAAAGTCATTAAAAACAGACTTGCTCTCAGGGCATTATCAGAAGAATTGCCCGATGATCTGAGGGGAAATTTCAGAGGACCAACTGCCATCGCTTTTACTTCAGAAAATCCTCTTCATCTTGCTCGTTTGTTGAGGGATTTTTCCGTACAACACAAGGTCCTGAGGATTAAGGCTGGTTTGATCGAAGGGCAATACCTTGCTGAGGAAAGATTCAGCGAGATCGCCGCAATTTCCTCTCGAGAAGATCTTTTAGCCAAGATGGGATTTCTCTTGGCCTATCCGCTGTCAAAACTATTGAGAACTTGGCAGGCCCCTTTGAATAGTATCGGTAGTCTGTTGTCTCAATTAAAAACAAAAAAATAGGGTTGGAGGTAAAAATGCCAAAAGCACAAACAAAGGAAGCAAAGGATGTTACTCAAGGAAAAAAGGAGAAAGCAAAATTGACCAAGAAAGAGTTCTTTGAACATCTGGATGGATTGACTGTCTTAGAACTGGCTGATTACATCAAGGAGTTTGAGGAAAGATATGGAGTGAGTGCAGCTGCAGCTGTCCCCATAGCGGCTCCTGGTGTTGCCCCTCAAAGTGAGGTTCCAGCAGAAGAAGTAAAGACTGAATTCACCGTAGTCCTGAAAAGCATCGGCGACAAAAAGATCAACGTGATCAAGACTGTCCGTGAAGTCACGAGCCTGGGCTTGAAAGAGGCAAAAGACCTGGTTGATAATGCACCCAAGCCTGTCAAGGAGAATGTCTCCAAGGATGTAGCAGAGGAAATCAAGAAAAAGTTCGAAGAAGTGGGGGCCCAAGTCGAGCTGCAATAAGGGAAAAATTGTCAGGCCATCTGTATCTATTGAAGAAACGAAAACTCTCCGGGGGGAGATATCATGCAAAATGAATTAGAGAACATTTATCGTCAGAGACTCGACTATTCCAAGATTAAAAGCGTCTTTCCCATGCCCGACCTTCTTGCTATCCAGAAGCAATCTTACGAAGAATTCCTTCAAATGGATTTGCTTCCTGATGAGAGAAAGGAAACAGGGCTTCAGGCTGCTTTTAAAGATGTATTTCCAGTCTCAGACTTTAAGGAAACCACACAGCTGGATTTTATCAGCTACTCTATCGGGAATTGGGAGTGCAAATGTGGACGTTTGACCGGTGTAGAGAACTCCCGCCGACGCTGCAACGGTTGCGGCACACTCCTTCCGCCGGAGATTGTGCTCACAGAAAAGGAGGTCTGTCCCTATTGCAATGCAGCTGAGAAGATAGAGATCCCCCTCTGTGATCAATGCGGAGATAGAGTGACACTGAAGATGAAGTACTCTTCAATGGAGTGCCTCCAAAAAGGGTATACATATTCTGTGCCGCTAAGAATCAAGGTGAACCTGGTTTCCTGGGAGAAGGACCCCGCCACAAAGGCGAAAAGACTGAAGCACATCAAGCAGCAGGAGGTCTATTTTGGCGATATTCCCCTGATGACCGATAAAGGGACTTTCATCTTCAATGGTATCGAGAGAGTCGTGGTGAGCCAGCTTCAGAGATCTCCCGGAGTCTTCTACAGGCCAGGAGATGGAAAGGGATTTTTCATCGGAAAGATCATCCCTTATAGAGGAGCTTGGGTTGAGTTTGAGTACGATTCAAAGAATTCCCTTTTTGTCCGTCTTGACAGAAAAAAGAAATTTCTGGCAACGGTGTTCTTGAGGGCCCTTGGGTTTGGTTCAGATGAAGAAATCCTGCGTCTCTTTTATAGAATTTTTAAGGTCCATCCAGTCGGAGGGAAACTCAAGTGGGAGCTGACAGAGGATCTCGTCGGAAAAACTGTAGGAGAAAATGTGCTGGCCCCCGGTTCAAAGAAAGTGATTCTCAAAGCTAACAGCAAGATAAAAAAGGATGATTTTGAAGCCATGAAGAAGCTCGGGATCAAAAGACTTGCTTTAGCCCGCAAGGAATTCAAGGAAGCAGTTGCAGCATCCTCCATCGAAGATCTGATCAAGACGAATGAAAAAATAGAAGAGAAGACGGTCGATGAGCTGAGTGCACAGAAGGAATCTTTCGAGATATTTTTCCCGCACCAGGATAGAGCCGGGGATCTCATTTCGAACACAATAAGAAAGGATAGTACTGAAAATACAAATCAGGCCCTTGGCGAGATCTACAAGAAATTGAGGCCAGGAGAACCGCATACATTAGAGAGCGCTCACAATCTGTTCCACAACCTCTTCTTTAATCCGCAAAAGTACAACTTTTCCCGAATCGGCCGGCTCAAGATGAACATCAAGCTGGGCCTTGACATATCTCTGGAGGAAAAGACCCTGACTCCAATGGAT
>SMTZ1_10008852_pt1 | contig 10043 bp, 11 predicted proteins | sample DeeMarSWOR136_30_FD_25667 | JGI IMG/M metagenome (IMG submission 25667)
ATAAGTTAATGGTCTCCAGCACACTACGACGAGAGGGTAAATGATGAAAGTTTCTTAATTTCCCCATAACCTCAGGAAGGTCTCTTGTCAATTCTCCCCTTCCCCATTAACTCAAGCATTTTAGCAAAGCTCAAGGGACTTTTCTTCGGTTCCATTTTATTATTTCGTGGATTGGTATTGGCATTTCTCCAATAAAAGAGCTTATCAATTTTAAGCAGCACCCAGCTAAAAAATCCGGACCACTTAACCGCAGTTGATGCGATCCAATGATACCAGGTAGTGTCCTTATTCCAGGGACACACCAGCAGACAGAGGCCGCAGCCATCATTGGCTACAAAATAGGGCCAACATCGTTTGCTGTTTAATTTCCATTTTAAGGTGCCCCGCCAGTCTACTTTATAAGGGGCAAGTGCCCCAGCAGGACATATATCGACGCACCTCATACACGTTCGGCAAAGATCATCCACACCCAGATCGCAGGGTTCAGTAACCCTAAGAGGTGCATCTGTGGTGATAGCTGCAAAGCGCTGCCGGGGACCATACTTTCTTGTCAATACCAACCCATTTGCACCCAACTGCCCTAATCCAGCCTTAACTGCATGGGCTGAGTAAAGGAAATCTCCTGCATAGGGATGATGACCTCGAGCCTGAAAGCCAAGCTTCCTGATAAACTCGGTAATCCTCTCAACTGCTTCACCCAGCCTCGCATAGGTTTGAAGAACCTCAAACAAGGTTTCAACATCAGGAAAGTGATTGATATTCAAAATCTCATAGCTCATCTCCATTCCAAGGGAAATTACATGATTGTATTTTATGGGCTGGTGGGTCTGAGGATAGGTCCAGTTATCCGAAGAAGGGAAAACCCAGGCAGGCTCCAGAGTAGTAAAGCCTACCAGATCAATACCCTGACTTTTAGAAAACTCCTTAATCTTTAGGTTAATAGCTGCTGCTTCCCTCGTGGGGTGAAAGGGTTCCCTTGGAACTTCTTCAAGCCTTCTGATTGAATCATAAATCCTCTCTAGGGTTCTTAACAAGGGTAAATACTGACTGGGTTCACAACCAGCAATAGAGGGCATCTTCTCTTCTGGTGTATTCTTAGCCAGATGAACAAGGTTATGAAACATGATCATTTCCTCCTTAAAGGAGAGATAGGTGGTATCCCAGTCATAGGGTAAAAGCTCATCATACATCTTTTGTTCATATTCATTGACCATGCACCCTGCTATATTTCTTATGTACATCCTTCTTTTATGCATACCACTCACTTTCGAGAATTTTTGATAGGACTCACTTTCTTGATGAAAGCAAGTATAGGAAATGATCTTTTGTGAGTCAATAAAAAATGACCGCAGGATATGCAACTGCGCCAGAGTGAAAATAATAATTTACTAAGAGAGGGATATTTAGATCATGTCTAATGAGAACATAACTGAATGGAATACCCACTCTACTGTTATTAGAGAAATTATATCAACTGTGAAAGAGCACTGTGAAAAAGAATTGCAAAATTTTGTTCACTTTTTCACATATTAAAAAAGTGAGTGGTGATAAATTTGTATTTGTTAACTGAGTTATTTTACCACAGCTGGGGCAGTAGTGCTTCAATAGAGAAAATTATTTGAGCTAAGTAAATATCCCAATTATGTAATGTTAGTAAACACAATATAATGTATTAATTAAGTGAAAAAATACAATATATTGATTATTTTATTGACAAAGGACATATATATTATTTAAAATACAGCTGTATGAATATTAAATCGATGAAAAATACTTCGGAAAACATTTATTCCCGATTTCGAGAAGGGCAGATAGTCTTATATGAGGGAGAAGAAGCTGAAGTAATTGGCGTAAAGCCTCTGCTCGTTATAAAAGTTGAAGATCGGATTATATGTGGTGCTTTACATGCACGCATTGAATTCATAAAAGAATGAATTAAAACATCTTTCTCAAAAGATATCACACCACAGGATAGGGATAGTGTTATTAAAGGTATGAATAAAAAAAGACCCTCACGAGGAGGGTTCATCACAATGGGTCTGAGATGATTACATATCTTCCTTAGAGAGTTCTTCCAACAAACTACGCTGTCTCTTATCCAGTTTCCTGGGAATTCTCACAGTAACCCTCACATAGAGATCACCTTTCCCCTTCCCTTGGAAGTGAGGGAGTCCATATCCTTTCAATCTAATTTTACTATGGCTCTGAGTTCCCGGTGGAACTTTCACCCTACGTACTCCCTCGAGTGTGGGTACCTCAATAGTTGATCCCAGTGCAGCGTGAGTAAACTGTATTCCCTTATCCAGATGAAGGTCACTGCCTTCTCTTTTAAACACAGGGTGATCCTTCACAGTTATTCTAATATATAAATCTCCAGATGGTCCCTCTGCTTCTCCTCTAAGACCCCTCCCAGGAATTCTCAGTTTTTTACCCGTTAGGATCCCTGGAGGGATTTTCACATTTACCTTTGCTAATTCTCCATCCTCCTTACGAAAAGCAATTTTTTTAGAAGTCCCCGAAGCAACTTCTTCTAATGTCACTGAGAGATCATAAATTAGATCAGCACCCTTCTGAGGTGCTGCATACCTTTCATGCGCTGTTCTGCCGAAACCTGACTGCGTATAGTGATTAAAATAGTCCTTAAAATCCATCCTTCGAGAGGTCCTTCTGCCACCCCCGAAGAGAGTACTAAAGATATCTTCTTTCCCCAATCCAAAATCCTTAAAAATATCTCCAATATCAAATCCCCTAAAAATGTCTTCCTGAGTATACCGTCTATGAAAACCTGTTTGTCCAAAGGTATCATATTCCTGTCTCTTCTTCTTATCGCTTAAAACCGCGTAAGCCTCATTGACCTCCTTGAACCTCTCCTCAGCCTCTTTTTTATCAGGGTTCCTGTCAGGATGATACTGCATAGCCAGCTTACGGTATGCCTTTTTGATCTCTTCCTCAGAAGCCCCCTTTTTAACACCTAATATACCATAGTAGTCTCTTGTAGCAGCCATATTCTCTCAATCAATTCTCGTATGATTCTTTAATCAGTCTATTAAGGAATCTCTCTGGATTTTTTAAGGCCTCTCTTGTTATTATAAATTCATTCCTACCATTCTTTTCCCTTATGAGCTTAAGACCATGTTGGTAATTTTTGAGTATGGTACTACATAAAACCTCTACCGGAGTTCCCTCTTCAAAGGCTCTCCCTATTAATTGATCAACAACGCACTCCTCAAATCTTATTTTTATCCCACTTTCTTCAAAAAACGCTTTCTCATACTCCTTCACAGCTTCATCAATCGAAAGGATTTCTTCAAGCACCACACTCATTTCAATCCCTGTATTCACAACTCTCTCAACAATTAGGTTAAGACGAGCACCCTTTAAAACATCCCTGTATTTTTCAGGAAAATTCTTTTTTTGCTTCTTGATATACTCCTCCAATTCCACCTTCTCCTGCTTGATTACACGATGGTATCTCTCTTTCCTCTCTCTATTCTCAGCATTCTCCAAAAGCAACGCTAACTCTCCTACAGGGTTTTCAACCATCTCCTTAGTTACTAGTAATCTTTTAATATTAGTTGAGGGCAGCTTTTTCTCAAACTTCATTAAAACTTTTTCAATAACACTAACCAAACCACGGGCTCCGGTATTTTGATCATATGCCTTCTCAGCTATCTTACCGAGGGCTTCATCTTCAAAACGAAGATCAATACCGTAAGCCTTAAAATCACGTTTTTTTCCATTAATGACAGTGCTATTCCTATTCTTCAGTATCTGATATAAATCACTGATATCTAACCTCTCAAACACACTGATTACTGGCAATCTTCCAATAAACTCTGATTCAAAACCATACTGGATTAAATCATCCGAGGTCACCATCTTCAAATAATCTGACTCACCATCCTTTTTCTTCAAATCAGCTCCAAAACCGATACCCTGATTACTAACCCTTTTCCTAACGATTTCACTCAAACTATTAAAAGCCCCACTGACAATAAAAAGTATATTTTTTGTATTAACGATTCTCTTTTCTTTCTTACCAGTTCTACGATAGTGTTCCATAGCCTCCATTTGAGAAACAATGTCGTGAGGAACCTTCAAATCAACCTCAGTCTCTTCCATTGGTTTAAGAAGACCTCTTTGTACTCCGGTGCGAGAAACATCAATTCCAATGACGTTGTTGCCTGATGCAATCTTATCTATCTCATCAATATAGATAATGCCATACTGGGCGAGCTCAATATCTCCGTCTGCCTCTTGTACCAAGTCCCTCACCAGGTCTTCTACATCTCCTCCCACATAACCTGTCTCACTAAACTTAGTGGCATCACCTTTTACAAAAGGAACCCCAATCTTCTTTGCTATAAGCTTAATCAGATAGGTCTTCCCCACTCCAGTAGGGCCAATCATAATAATATTATTTTTAATCATTCCAACTCTATCATACTTTTCTCTTTCCTTGTGCTCTTCCCAATACTCTATCCTATTAAAATGGGTGCAAATCTTAGTTGCGAGAATCTCCTTGGCATCATCTTGTTTAACTATAAATTCATTGAGATACGTTTCTAACTGCTCTGGCTTCAGATCAAACCTTAACTTCCTTGATTTCTTTTGCTTCTCAAATTCTTTTTCAATGAGTCCCTCATCCTTTTGAGGAATTACCATAGGCATGGCCAATTTAATCCTACTCCCATACTTTTTAGTAAGATACTCATTAAGCTCTTTTTCTAATTCTTTTGGATCTGGCAAACTCTCAAACATGCTAATCAGTCCCTTCTCATAGTATACATATTAATTACTATATCACATTTACTCGCACTCTGCAAATCAATCCGCTATGAGGCGATTCATTAAATACCTATTGGCTGCAAAATAACCTCTCCAATTACCTACGTCAAATCCCTTGCCTTTGAGCACACATCCCAATAGTGCTTTCTCCCTGATCATTTGCTGTAATACAGGAACATCATCTTGTTCTCCTCCTTCTCTATCCCTCACTCTCTCCATATAATCAAAATAATCTGGAAAGAAAATCTGTCTTGAAAACATCCTCATGGCAACCTCACCTTCTTTCACCAAAAAGGCTCCAGGTTTTTTTCTATAGAGTTTATTAAGCTGATAGACATTTCTACCTTTATGTGTACACGAAATCTTACCACAATTTCCAAATCTCTTTGCTTCACGAGCACTCACCTTTATTAAGCCTAAAACCCCCTTTTGGTATTGATAAAAAGCGGGCAGCATCTGCTTAAGCGATGGTGTGGAAGAAAAGAATACATTATCAGGAAGAGCAATGATGAAAGGTTCATTGCTTACAAAACCCTTACATCGATAAAGGGCATCAGCCACACCTCGTGGTTCAGGCTGGCATATGAACGTAAGGTTGCACGATAAAACCAATTTTTTTAACTCGGTACAGTACCGAGATTTTATCTGCTTCTCACTCGCGCTACCTAGAATGTAATCATGAATCGCTGCTTTCTTTTTTGCATTAACTATTACACATACATCCTTAATACCCACTTCTAGAGCCTCTTCCCAGGCATATTGAAACATTGGTTTATATCCAACTGGTAACAGTTCTTTAGGTAGTGAGCGCGTTAAGGGCATCATCCGTGTTCCTTCCCCAGCCATGGGTATTAAAATCTTTTTCACTTTTAATGTTTTGTTCTTCATCAGACTACGCAGCCTCCCTAAGTAAGAAAATACCATCATATACACCCATTAGCTACTATACTATAAAAAGGATTCCCATAAAATAGAGAAGTATTTGTGCGATTACATCTCTTCCGAAACATCCCAGGCATATAAAAAGCATAGAGGTGCTCATTGATAAAGATAAACTTAAAGATGAGCAGCAGTATTTATGATTGACAACATACCTCCTCTTATGCTTTATATTACTGCATTAGAATTCCCTACCTTTTTTCAAAGATTATTAGAAGCATCGTGTTCATTTTTTCCTATCAGAAGTGAAAATGGTGGGCTGAGAATTCTTATCACTAATATAGTACGGGAGAAGGATTTCTAATGGCGAGATCTAAGTTCAAACACAAGAGGAAAAGACATAGGCTTAATTTGAGACTAAAAAGAAGCAAAGAAAAAAAGAAGGCAGAAAAGAATGAGTAAACCCCTCCTTAATCCTTGAGGGCTCTCACCTTATCTTGAGCTAACTCTGAAAAGATTGAATTACTTTTGTCATCAATAACCTTTTTATAGAACTGAAGGGCGTGAGCTTTATCATTTAAAGCCTCATAACATCGTGCTATATTAAGATAGTGTAATTCTTCTATATCAACTTCACTTGCTTCCATTGATTTTTTGAAATATTCCAATGCCTGTTCGTAATCTCCCTTTTCTTCATAACAGTATCCTAACCCTTCAAAAGCAAAACATGCCAAATAATCACCTTTTCTCGATCTATTAATGAATTGCGTGTAGTAATCAATAGCTTTATCGTAGTCTCTTAAATGGTAGTAGCACTCTCCTATATAAAATAAAGCCTTGAGAGCTGATGAAGTCCCTGAGTATTTTTTCATAATATCTTCAAATTTTCTTAAAGCCACGCTATATCTCTCTTCAACAGGTTGATTAGCAGTGTGGCTATATCTATCACTTTTGTAAAATTGCTCTGATTGATAGAATAGAAGTGATGCTTCTTTCTTCTTCTCTCTGGTATAGTAAATCCACCCATATGTTAAAAAGGAAATAATAAGCACTACTACCGCTATTTGAATAACAAGCTGGGAATTGTTCCTCACATACCCTATGATTAAGCTAGAGGTGGATATGAATTCATCAGGTTCTTTTACCTTTTTCTTAATAACCCTTCTTTTCCTAGGCATGAATTCCTCTCATAACATCTCGGAGATTCTATAACGTAGTAAAATTAAAAGATTTTGTAGCGAGTACTTTGCCCTTGCTAACGGAACACACGTTTTCCTTTTTGCTCATTAGCCAGTTAACAGGTCAATCAGAAAATGGGCAAAACGTCAATAAAGTAACCGATCATCCCACTATTCCCTCCAGGACGTAGGACCCATGGATCGGAGGTCAATTGGGGTGAAGCCTCTATGTTCTGTTGGTGTAAGTCTACATAGTGCTCGTCTTTTTGTCAACTTTTTGTTATACTATTTGAAAACTACCACCATAGCATCAGTCACAACCCAATGGAAAAACTAAAGTTCATCGACGTTCATGTTCACGGCTTTCTTAAACCAACTGATGAAAAGCGTTTCAAAAATAACATACGAACACTGAGAGGGCAAGGTCTTGAAAAAATTATTATCACATCTCTTCCCTATCACAATTTCGAATATCAACTCAAACTCAGTCTAGCTCCTCAAAATATCCATCCTGCGATTGGCAAAGATAATGTTGATGAAACAATCTTGCTCACTGATTGGAACAAAAGATATGGATTTCAGCAAATCGTCGTTCCTTTTTTTGACGTCAGGTTCCTCACAGAAAAAATCAGAGAGAAAATAATCTTTTGCAAAGAATTAGGGTTTATGGGAATTAAAGGTGCGTTCATCCCTGAACCGGATAGGATTCTAAACATCCAGGGTATTCCACACGCATTGGGTATATCTATCGAGAGCTACTGTCAAATCCAGCGAGAAATTTTCAGGTGTGCACATGAATTAAATCTCCCCCTTCTCTATCATATTAATCTCTCACAGTATTTTGACTGGGCTTCCACATTGCTTCAAAGATTCCCCACTCTAAAGGTGAATATCCCTCATCTGGGATACAGCCTAAGAAAAATCGTAGAGATACTAAACCGTTTTGAAAATACCTATACTGATCCTGCCTTCCTCATTTCTCTCCTTCGTAAGAATAACCCACGCTACCTCAATTTTATCAATAAGTACCATACAAGAATAATGATGGGATCAGACGCCATTATTTCACATCCTACAAAAGAAATTATCTCGTATGTGGATTATTTTGCTCATCTCTCAATGCCAGAGCAGGTTAAGAACGCCATTCTTAGAGAAAACGCCTATACCTTCCTTTCCCTCGCCACTTAAATGGAGGATGAAAGTTTCTCTTCGTACCTCTTCTCTCGCTTCTTGCTTCACTATGGTGCGAAGGCATACCATGACAAACCAATTGTAACTCATAGCACTCCTAAAAATGCTAACCCATCCAGTAGGAATTTTACAGAAAATGCCAATAATAGGACACCCAGAAATCTAATCATATAACTATAGATGGTACTTTTTATGAAGAAACGTGATCTCTCAACCGCTGTGGCTACTATTACTTTTGATCCTACAATACAGGTATAGAAACCCCCTACAAATAGCAGTGCTGAGAAAAGATTAATATCCAATGCTTTTATCGCAGTCGGTGCACCAACTACAAACCAAAACATATATGGATGGGGGTTTAGAAAGTTAGTGACTATACCCTTTTTAAAGGATTGTGGTTCTATACTCTGAGTAGCGGTCTCAACTCCTTTTGCAGTAATAGCTTCATATCCTAAATAACCAATAAAGAGTGCACCGCACAGTGAAACCACACCCATAAGTGGTTTAAAATGAAAAAGCCGTAAAAAAATGAACGTAGTTGCTAAAACAATAGGAACATCTGTTATGAGCGGTACACACGCAACTTTAATTCCTTCTTTTATGTTGTAGTGTAATGTTTCACTAATAACCAAGATTAACAATGGTCCGGGAGAAATTCCTGCACCTAAACCAAACACAATTCCCGAAATCAAAAAGGTAAGTTCACTATGCACCCTTTTTTTACCCTACAGTTAAAGTACAATTTATATATACTAGTAGTGCGTGTTAAAAGAAAATTGTCATTTAAGAAAAATAGTAGCGACAACACAATCCCTTGAGATTATTTCCCTTCACTCGCAATGAGAGCAATAAATCAACTTATTATGCTGCTTACTATAATTGAGAAGATACTACTGGAAAAAAATTTAAAATTTACTTCACGCTACCATATGAATTTTCTTAAAGAAAGCAACGGGTAGTGAAGCTAAATCGTCAGATAATCCTTCATTCTTTTGAAGTTATAATGTCCGATTCCGGGCACCTCCTTCAATTCACCCAACTTTGAAAAATTACCATGCTGCTGACGATGACGTATGATGGCACGAGCAGTTTTTTCACCAATACCACTGACAACTATCAACTCATCTAAGCTCGCAGTGTTAATATTTATAGGTATAAAATAGAGGAGTCGTGTTTCAGGTGCCATCATCTCCATTGCAAAGGAAAAGGGATCACTCCCAATAGTAATCTTAGCACCGTGTGATACTTCAACTGAAAAGTATCTTTGTGCTAAAACCACGTTACGTTTAAGCCCCCCTGCTCTCTCTATCACCTCACCAAGGTTAACCTCATGTTCAAAACAATAGATACCAGGCTTTTGAACATCTCCCACTATCTCTATGGCACTAGAGGGAGACGTTTCTCCTTCAATCTTCTTCGGGGTGGTCAAAAAAGAGAGGTCACGTAAGGGAGTGTATTTGAGGAAGAAAAGAATAAGTAAGCACAATATAATGACAAGGATAACTTGTTGCTGCTTTAGAGTGAAGTTTCTCATTGCATAGGAAATTATAAAATCCAAACATAGATAAACATATCCACCTACGCATTGTTTTAAACCCAGAATGTACAGTAGGCATCGAAGCGAGATGAAAAAAAACCATAGCGAAACGCGGTCTAAAGCTATGCCCACACTTTCTAACGGAATTTACTTCCTTTCATCCTTATAGAGCTTATAGTTTATACTATCAACTAGTGCCTGCCAGCTTGCCTCAATGATGTTCTCTGAAACTCCTACCGTCCCCCACCTATGTTTTCTGTCTCCGGTCTCTACAAGAACTCGAACCTTGGATGCCGTTCCCTCACCACTTGAAAGTACCCTTACCTTATAATCAACGAGCTCAGCCTCTTTCAATTGCGGGTAAAATTTCTCCAGCGCTTTCCGCAAAGCATTATCAAGTGCATTCACTGGTCCATTGCCCAGTGCAGCGGTATGTTCTGTCTTACCCCCTACTTTAACCATAATTGTTG
>SMTZ1_10008853_pt1 | contig 10042 bp, 7 predicted proteins | sample DeeMarSWOR136_30_FD_25667 | JGI IMG/M metagenome (IMG submission 25667)
CCTTTGTATATTTTAACCAGCCGATCCTTTCAATCTTCTTTGGTACAATGATCGTGTCTCCGGGATCAAGTTCAATAGAATTGAAAGAACCAAATCTCCATCTTTTTTTCTGGGAATCCCAGCTGAAGAGGCCCAGTTTCTCCTGCCTTTTACTGTTGACGGTACCGTCTGCCTTGATAATATATATCTGCTTTTTATCGGCGCGATCAGTCAGACCGCCTACAAGGCTGAGGTAGTAGGAGACATCCTTGCCCTTTTCAAGCAATAGGGCATTAGGATTATAGACCTCCCCCATGACATTCACGGAATCAGGCCTTTTGCCTATGATCAGCCTGTCACCGGGCTTGAGCTCCATATCATAATCTGACGACGGCATTAACATGATGTCGGATATCTTGATTACCATGCGGCCTGTCGGTTCGGAGGCCTTCAATTTTGCGATCAGATCCTTTTGTGAATTTAAGGCCTGCTGTATCATGGCGGCCTGAGAGGGATCTAGAGAGGTTTGCGCGGAGGCCGTGCTTAAGGTAAGGATATCCTCCTCCAGCCTGCTAATATATTCCCTCTGTCGTTCTTTTTGTATCTCCTTCACGGAATTACGCAAAAAAACAGCGCTGGCCGGATAGGCCTCCTTGGTCAGTCCCCCGGCCCTTGAAATAACAGAGGAGAGCCTCTCTCCTTCGGAGAAGGAATATATCCCGGGAAACATGAACTCGCCCTCCAAAATCATTTTCCGTTCGATGGCCTGCGCGTATTTTGGTATTTCCCTGATCTGTACGTGATCGTCTTCCTGCAATACTATGTTATCCTGAGGATCGCCCTCCAGAGCCCGCTGCGGCGAAAATATCAATTTGATCGTATCCGTGCCCGTAGGGCTTTGAATAATCCTGGTCAATTCGGCATGATCCATATATGCAGTGTTTGTAAGGTTGCCTGCTAGGAATATCAGGTCCTTGATAGTCATACCTTTGTAAAGGCGGTATTCGCCGGGATTACGCAGTGATCCGGTAATACTAACCTGAGGCATATCGCTTTTTTCCCAGAGTCCGTAAATCTTTATACGGTCCTGATCCTGGAGAACGAGATTCTGGTTATCATCTCCAGCAAGGAGAGAACCGAGGTTAAATTCCATGATCTCTGGATGAAGATCGGGCGGTATCAACCTTATGATCTCGGCCTGGGGCAGGTATGGTTCGGGAAGTAAAGAATCATAAGAAGGGATGATATCCGCCAGTCTCATCCCAGGCCTTAATTCATATTCTCTGGGATATTTGACGTGTCCCTCCAGATAGACTACCTGTTCCATCCTTTCATATATTGGGTAGATCTTGATTACATCACCGTCTTTAACCGGTGTTTTCAGATTAATGTCTGATCCCTGATAAGAAGGATCCAGATTAAAACTGTTGATAACTCTCCTTTCGTGCCCTATTATTCTTTCTACAACTACATTTTGAAGGTGCCCTGTTGGCATGACGCCACCGGCAAGCTCTATGACCTCGCCGATTGTCTGCTCGCCCTTCATCTCGTAGATTGCTGGGCGCTTTACCTGACCGGCGATTCCAACGACAGGACCTATTACCGGGACAAAGATAGTATATCCCTGCTGGAGCCGGATATCATTTCCCTTTGTACCCTTAATAAAGAATTCATATAGATCAATTGCTTTAACAAGTTCCCCTTTATCAAAGACACTGATATCTCTGAGACTGCCGTTCTTACTGGGGCCGCCTGATACAAAAAGGGCCGAGATTACAGAGGAGAGGGGGCTCAAGGAATAGGTTCCAGGATTTTCTAATTCCCCGATCAAAAAGACCTCCATGGTCCTTAATGCCTCCATGGTAATGCTCATTTCGAAATCAGGATAGAATTCCTTGAATTTATGGAGCAGAAAATCTTTTAATTCCGAAAAAGATAGGCCGGTGATATCAAGCGTCCCGACACGCGGCAGCGTTATGGAACCATCTCTTGATACAGTGACAGGATATGATTCTTCAACACCTCCCCAAAGATATATAATAAATTTATCGTCAGGGCCTATGATATAGTCAGGACCAACAGGCACTATGGTCTCAGGGACAAATGAGGCAGGCCCCTTTTTAAAGAAATCATAACCGAATTGACGGAGTATCCTATCTATATCTGTAGGGAACTGGCCTGACAGGGTCTTCTCGATATCTGAGAGAGGAGGACCCTCTATCTCGATTTTCTCGGTTGGTGCAAGTTCAACAAAAGTGCTTATCTCCTTTAACTCGGGATATTTAATAAACAGTCTGATTCTTTCTTCCTCTTCTTCCTCAGGGAAGTTATTAATAAGCCTTATCATTTCAAAAGAGTTATAGCTGTTTAATATTGCATCTTTGTCTTTTTCGTCAAGAATCAGAAATAGTTTGACTTTTTCTTGAATATCAAGGGTATTAAAATAATCAATCTTTTCAGCATCGGAAAAAATCCCAAACAGATTACCCTTCTCTTTATCGTCAAGGATTTTAAAAAAAAGACCTTTCTCCTCATCTGTAAAGGAGTTAAAAACCTTCTTCTTATCCGTATCACTCAGAACTTTAAATAGGCTAGTTTTCTCGGTATATGTAAGGCTCTTAAATAGGGTTAGCCTGTCTTCATCGCTGAGGCCTTGAAAGATTTTTAATTTCTGCTCGGGGCTCAGCCCTTCAGTAAGCCTCTGTTTTTCCGTATTGGTAAGGAATCTGTAATATTTCTGGTCTTCAGACCTCAAGCTTCGTGTCCCGAGCGTTGAAGTCTCGAACATCTCTTTCTTTTTTTCGGCTGATAATTGTGTAAAGTCGATTCCTTCCTGTGCAAAGACGTAGGGTCGGATATTAGGTAAAAGTGCAGCGCTGAATAGGAGAAACATTATGATAGATATGAAATATTTGCTCTTCATCTTCCAATGCCTTTCTCTTACTTATAAATCAATATATAAATATCCACCTAATTGTTATCGTTCACTCTATATATCATATCCCTTATTTAATCAAGCATAACGAGGAAAACTCCCCCAGGGTATATTTCCCATTTCCCCTTTTTGATCCCGATCTTAACCTTGATAAAAGGCTTTTGCAAGATTATTGGATTGATACCATAATTAACGAAGCTGGTTGATTTTATCATCTCTGTGATATAATCATAAGATCATGATAGCGATAATAGATTATAAGGCAGGTAATCTGACGAGCGTAAAGAGGGCCCTGGACTTCCTGGGGCAGGATTCTGTAGTCACCAGTGATTATTCAGAGGTTATCAAGGCCGAAAGGATAATCTTTCCGGGGGTGGGGGCTGCGGGAAAGGCTATGTTTGACCTGAAGAGACATGGAATGGATCAGACCATACGGGAGGCCTTTGGCAATAAAAAGCCGATACTCGGGATCTGCCTGGGGACACAGATAATTATGGAAATGAGCCGGGAGAGTGATACCCGTTGTCTGGGCCTGATCAAGGGAGAGGTCCAAAGGTTTCCGGATCATCTTTCGGATAACAATGGAAAGAGATTAAAGGTGCCTCATATGGGCTGGAACAGTGTTAGGCTTAGAAGGAGACATCCTATATTTGATGGGGTGCCACCGGACAGTGAATTCTATTTTGTCCATTCCTATTATCCGGTTCCCAGCCTTTCCGAAATAATACTCGGAGAGACATATTACGGAGACTGGTTCGTGTCAGTCCTTTTGTCAAAAAACCTTGTGGCAGTGCAATTTCACCCTGAAAAGAGCGGGAGGCCGGGATTAAAGATCCTGTCTAACTTCTGCAAATGGGGAGGGGAAGATGTTGAGTAAAAGGATCATACCGTGCCTTGACGTGCGTGACGGGAGGTTGACGAAAGGGATTAAGTTCAAGGGGAATGTGGATATCGGGGACCCTGTCCAGATGGCCTTTAATTATTACGAGGAAGGGGCCGATGAGATCGTCTTTTATGATATTACAGCATCGAGCGAGTGCCGGGATATCATGATCGACACGGTAAGGAGGGTGGCAGAAAAGATCTTTATACCGTTCTGCGTAGGAGGGGGCATAAGGTCTGTAGAAGATATGCGTCAGGTTTTGCTGGCCGGCGCTGAAAAGGTCAGCGTGAATTCAGCAGCTGTCAGGGATCCGCAGATCATATCCAGGGGTACCGAGTCTTTCGGCAGTCAATGCATTGTGCTAGGCATGGATGTTAAAAAGGTCCAGACTACGGATCATATTCCAAGCGGGTACGAGATCGTTATCGATGGCGGCAGGAGCTATACGGGGATCGATGCGCTTGCATGGGCCAGGAGGGGAGAGAGCCTGGGCGCGGGAGAAATATGTCTTAATTCCATTGATGCGGACGGCACAAAAGACGGTTATGAATTGGAACTAAATAGATTGATATCATCCAATGTTAAGATACCGGTTATTGCATCGGGCGGGGCAGGGAGTCCGGAACATCTGTTTGAGGTCCTGTCGGGTGACAGAGCGGACGCGGCGCTTATAGCATCCATGACGCATTACGGTACATATTCCATAAAAGAAATCAAGAAATATCTCCATAATAAGGGCATCAAGGTGCGGATGAATTGGTAGGTATTATTTGCACCTTTTTACATTTTATGATAAAAATATAAGCTGTCCAAAAACAATTTCACCATAAAGCCGTCCGCCTTCACTAAGACTAAAGCGTGACAGCCAAAAGGCGCAGAGAAAAATAGCATTCCTTTTTTGTTTTTACTCAAATGTTTTGCTTTTAGACATTTGAATTTGTCATTTAGAGGAGCAACAGCGACGATAAATCTTAACGATCCCTCGCTCTGCTCGGGAGATGGATTTCTCCCTTCGGTCGAAATGACAGAAAAACTGTATTATCCAAACCAGGTCTCGTTTTGTTAACAACCTGGATACTTATTTAAGAACAATTAGCAGGGAGAAGGGATTATGGCGAAGATATTGATTGTTGATGATGAAGAACATATCCGTTTCCTGTATTCCGAGGAGCTAACAGAGGCCGGATATGAGGTAATAACGGCTGACAGCGGATATAAGTTGTTAGAGAGGATAGATGAGGAAGGGCCTGACGTGGTAGTGCTGGATATAAAGATGGTGGATTATAACGGCCTCGACCTGTTACAGGACATACGCAATAAATATTATAACCTCCCTGTTATCCTATGCACGGCCTATGATACCTTCAAGGAGGATATGAAGTCCATCGCGGCCGACTTCTATGTCATAAAATCATTTGATTTGACGGAACTTAAGAACAAGATAAAAATCGCATTGGAGGCAAACGCGGGCAGTTAGTGCACCTACCATCTGAATTTCCTCAAAGTCGTACTATCTTTTATCATCCCGGCACGGGATTTATTCAGAAATCCTCCCCTTATCCGCCTTCGCGGAAGACCATGAGCTTGCCCGTGGTCCCATTAAAAGGGGAAATGAGGAGGGGTTATATCTTATCTGTGATACCTGTGGCCTTCTATAATGGTAAAGGCCCTGTATAGCTGTTCAATCAGAAAAAGCCGGCTCATTTCATGTGTAAGGGTCAGCCTTGAAAGGGATAGGATGGTGTCGGCCTTATCCAAGATATCCTTTGAAAGCCCTACAGGGCCTCCAACGAGAAAGCATGCCTTGCCTCTAATTCTGGTGCGCAGGTCTTTCAGCCAGGAGGCAAGCCCCTCTGAATCATATTGTTTTCCGGACAGCTCAAGCGCGATGAGATAATCGCTTGGATCTAACCTTTTTGTTATTTCGCGGCCCTCAGTATCAAGGATCTCCTGTTTGGATCTACCCTTAACAATCCTTGAGGATTTAATCTCAATCCATTCGATCTGTGCATACCTTTTCAGGCGGTCCAGGTAATGGGCCTCACCCTCTCTAAGAAAAAGAGATCTCGTGCGGTCAACAACTATGAATTTGATCTTCAGCATTATCTGTTTTCAGAAAGGAGTTTTTTCACAAGGGACCTAACAGCCAATGTGATCTGGGATCGGGCAAGTCTATAATAATACGGGGACTTCCCGAACGGGTCGATGATATTGTCCTCCGACCCATCCTGGGCAATATATCTTCCGAGAAGTTCCACCTTTCCCTTTGAATCAGGCCATTGATCTTCTATTATTCTTAGATGGGGCTTTTCCATGACCAGGATAAGGTCCGCGCTGTCTACGTCCTCTTTTGTGATAGGCCTTGAAGCGAACTTCTCAGAGGGCACTCCTATTTGAGAAAGGTAATTCACCATCTCCGGATCAGCCACCATGCCGTTAAAGGCTGAAACGCCCGCGGATGAGACAATGACATCTTTCAATTGAAGCCGTTTTGCCTCATTCTTCAACAGCATTTCCGCAAGAAAGCTCCTGCTGACGTTTCCGGTGCATACAAAAAGTATGTTCATCTGTGTTTTTTAAGATTCAGGATCCCGGCGATCTCAGAACTCATCATCTGTATAAATCTCTTCATATCTTGACCCTTGAGAGGTCTGCCCGGTTCCGGATATTTTTTAAGTCCTTTAGGCCTTACCAATATAGGGGCGTTTTTCAACTCTTTCCTGGGCTTAACACCGTATTCGGGGTTGAAGTTATCATTGAAGTACATCTCCTGAAAGGCCAGAAACTTGAGCAAATGGGCGGTGGAATCGAGCAGCCCGATCTCTCCCGGCCTGACATGCCCCAGTTCTACCGCCTTTTTGAGCCCGGCCATGGATTCGCCCCCCTGGGTGCATGCGATATTGCCGTTTCTGTTGGCTATGATCATGGAATCCATGATCTCCTGCTCCGTCACCCGGACCACAAAGATCCTTTTTTCCCCGGCGATATTATCGTATTCATCGGCCACGGCGATAACCCGCGGGATGCTTACCGGGTTGCCGATCATAGCGGCCTGCGCGACGCTGGGCCTGACATCAACGGGCTTAAACCTGCGTTTTCCGGGGTCGTCCTCCAGATAATATCGATAGACTGGGTCGGCATGTTCGGACTGCACCCCTATAATCTTAGGGAGATGATCGATAACCCCGGCTTTATGGAACTTTATGAAACCATTCATTACCGCGGTGATATTTCCGGCGTTGCCTATGGGTAAAACCACCGCCTTATTCTTTACATTATAATCGAAATCCTGAGCGATTTCATAGGAGAATGACTCCTGCCCGAGGATACGCCAGCCATTTTTTGAATTAAGAAGCGCGACCTGATAATTATCCGCGAGGGCCTCTACGACCTTCATGCAGTCGTCAAAGACACCTGGTATCTCCAGTACCTTTGCCCCGCTACCCAGTGGCTGGGCCAGTTGCTGTTTGGTGACCTTGCCATGGGGCAGGAGGACGGCTGATTTGAGGAAATCTTCCAGATATGAGGCATAAAGCGCGGCGGAGGCGGACGTATCCCCTGTAGAGGCACAAATGGTCAGCATTCTGTCCGCCCCGGTTTTTCTGGCAAAATAATTGATAAAGCTGAGCGCACATGCCATTCCCCTGTCCTTGAAAGAGGCGCTCGGATTCAGGCCGTCGTCCTTAAAATAGAAATCAAGACCTACTATCTCTTTTAACCTATTATTGGCCTCAACCAATGGTGTGTGACCCTCCCCCAGGTAGATGATCTGATCCAGGGAGATGATAGGCGCTATAAATTCATAATAACGGAAGATGCCTTTCATGGGTTGGTTATTCAGCATCCTGCGGTAATCGAAGATTTTCCTCCACAAATCCCCGCTGATCTTTTTAAAGCGATCAAACTTGCTGTCCGCGAGCATAAGCACGTTACCGCATTCAGGGCATGTGTATAACATGCGATCAATACCGAATTCTCCTTTGCAGCCCAGACATTGATAATACATCTGGCCTGTAGGTTCGGGTATCAGATACTGCCTTATATCTTCAGGAAATTGATCAATCTTCATTATTCATTCCTTATTAGATTATGTAATGCATTCAGGCTATCAACATTTCCTAATTCTCTTTGACCTGCGGGATAGCAATAGAAATCTATTATAATGCTTTATAAATTTCAACCTAAAGATTATATGCTGATATTCGCATTGTTTATCCGGCCGGAAGTTAAAATTAAATTCTTCTCTAAAAAATAATTCCTTGAGAACTAATATTTAAAATGATAAGAGATTACTCTAATAATTTTTCTTAAACAGGGGGCGGGCTTTTTGGGTTCAAGAAGGCAGAAAAAGGTCAGCGAACAGGTAAAAGAGGTCCTGGAGATAGAGGCACAGGGTATCATGGGCCTTGTGGATCGCGTAGGGCCGGAATTTGAGCAGGCGGTTCGCCTGATCCTAAGGTCAAAGGGCAGGGTTATACTGACAGGCATGGGAAAATCAGGCCTTGTGGCCAGGAAGATCTCCGCTACATTGAACAGCACTGGAACACCATCACTCTTCATGCACCCTGCCGAGGCGATACACGGCGACCTGGGCATGGTGACAAAGGATGATATTATTCTGTCCATATCAAACAGCGGGCATACTCAGGAGATAAACAGGCTTCTGCCGATTATTAAGAAGATGGGCGCCAAGATCATCTCCTTTACAGGGGATCTGGACTCTCCGATGGCTCAAATAAGCGATGTGGTGATTGATGTGGGCGTTGAGAGAGAGGCATGCCCGATGGGCTTGGTTCCGACTGCCAGCACTACCGCCGTTCTTGCCATGGGGGATGCCCTTTCTGTTGTACTCATAAACCTCCGACGATTCAGCCAGAAGGACTTTAAGAGATTTCACCCGGGCGGCAGCCTCGGAGAGAGGCTTTCCACCAAGGTGAAAGAGGTAATGTTCACAGATGATAATATCCCTGCAGTGCTTTTGGGTTCGAGGGTGGCTGATGCCATAATAGAAATGGACTCGAAAGGTATCGGTGCCACGGTTATCGTCGATAAAGACAGACGACTGGCAGGAATCCTGACGGATGGTGACCTGAGAAGGGCCCTCATAAGTCATAAGAATATACATTCCATGAAGGTCGAGGATATAATGACACACTCGCCGAGGATTATTGATGAGGATCTGTCCGCTGCTGAGGCCCTTGGAGTCATGGAATTGTACGGAATAACTCATCTAGTAATTCTGGACAGGGAAAAGCGCCTGAAAGGCCTGATCCACCTGCACGATCTGTTTGGCAGAGAGGAATTCAAATTAAATGGAGGCTTCACATCTACCTAGGGGGCTGATAGTCGACCTGGTCACTCCCCTTGCCAGAGGCGGGGCCATAGATGGCAGGGGTCTGGGAAGACAATTGGACAGGGTTATACCCCATGTCCAGGGATTGTTGATCTCAAGCCCCTATATGGGTGAAGGTAATCTCCTTAAACCTGAACAGAGGGAGGAACTGTTTGAAAAATGCCTTGTTGTTGTTCGTGGAAGGGCGCCGATTTTTATGTGGATAAGCAGTAAGACCACTGAGAAGACCAGGGAGACCCTTCTTTCGTGTAAGAAAATAATGGAAGTTCGTAAATATAAAAATCCTGTCTTCTGGGTTGATACGCCTTTGTATTATCACAGCAACCGCGGCCTGCGCCGGCATTATGAGGAGATGATATCTTTAGTTGACGAACCTTTCATCCTCCATAATGATCCAGATCTTATCAGTTCAATAGGTACGGCATTCAAGAGAAATAATATACGCACAGTCATTCTTAAGGAGCTTAGCATTTTAAACGGCATTAGAGGGCTGATCTTCTTCGGGCCGCTTGACAGGGCCTATAACTACAGGAAGGCGGTCAGGGCACGAGCGGATTTTCGGATATACGATGGGGATGAGTCATACTTTCTGGGACATCCAAGCCTCAGCGGGGTTGTATCAAGTGGTGCCAACCTTGCCCCCAGGGCATGGCAAAAGATAACATCATCTTCTCTTAACCTCAAAGGCAGCCAAGGGGACTATCCGGATTACCTGCAACAGGTGTGGGAGACAGGAGGATACCTGAATAAACTCAAGGATGTTTATTCAGGTCATGGGCCTTCCTTTATAAAACTGGTTCTTAAGGATATGGGCGTAATAGAAGAGGACGGAGGGGGCAGGGGATTTGAAGATATAGCCTTGGAGGTCAAATCTATCAGAGAGCTGATGGAG
>SMTZ1_10008855_pt1 | contig 10042 bp, 10 predicted proteins | sample DeeMarSWOR136_30_FD_25667 | JGI IMG/M metagenome (IMG submission 25667)
TACCGATTACGAGGTAGGAGTCCGAAGCGACGACCGCGAGCCGGTTACCACGGGGGTGGAAAGCGATAGCTTGTACGTCGTTCCCTGCGTTGACTGTGGGCTTGTGCCACGCGCAAACGGAGTCTACGCGCATGATCGTTGCTGGGGCTGAAAAGCCTACCTGGCCATCTGACCCTGCCAACGCAATAATGTTGCCATCGGGACTGGGGACAGCTGCGCTGATAATGCCCAACGAGCGGCGCGCCATGTCTACGTCAGACACATCGTCGTTTTTCCACTCCGGGTCAGGAAGCCACACCGGCTCGAGTCGGCCTCTCACCTCACAGGTTCGGGCGTTGACAATCCAGATGTCTCCGAGGCCGGCATGGATTAGGATGTTGTCCGTTGCCCCCATGAAACGCGCACCGAAGTGGCCGATGCTGCGGTGCTCACTGCGTAAGGGGTAGCGAAAACGAGTGAACGCCTTGGTCGTCACGTCGATTATCCACACATCACTGTCGGTGGCCGCGGCGACATACTTTTGCGACGACGACCAGGACATCGACAGGATATCGTTGGGGAGCCCCCCCTTAACGGTAGCAGTTAACTCGCGCAACCACCTGCGAGGCAACGAGAGGGCGATACGCGGCTGGAGGTTCGCGTCGAAGACCATGATCCGGCCGTCGGACGAACCAAGAGCCAGGTGACCGCCTCTGGATACATCCATAGCAGTCCAATTCCGTCGTTTCGTCTGTTCGTGGGATGGGATGCGTTCCCCGTTGCTGACGTCGATCATTTCGACGTGGATCCCCGTGATTGCGACGATCCGTTTTCCGCAAGGCATGAACGCTACGTGGACAGGAAAACCCTCCTTCAATGCGATGTTCTGTCCCGGCGCCAGTTGCTTCAGACCACCGACGGTACCAATGTACTGTCGCGTGTCGTTCCATGTCTCTATTGTGATGGGCAACAGCTCGCGTCTGCTGAGGCTGTAGTGGAGGGGGTCGAGGCCCGCTGGCCATTCGGGTTTACCCGCTGGCAGCCTCTCCCGGCCGGTCCGGTCCAGGAACGCACCCGGATCGACGGCAGCTTCCACCAGCCTAGGCTCGAGTTGCATCACGCCAGTGCGCCCCAGCGCAGCGCCGGTGATCGAGAAGACCGCGCGGCGTTCCCAGCGCTTGACGGTGCGTTCTTCGAGTACCACGATTCTTTCACCGCCTATGACCTCGAATCGACAGCTGGGATAACAAGCGTGGAACAGCCGCTGCGGAGGCCGCAGATCTTCCTTCTCTAGCGCCCATCCAAGCGTATGGAGACCATCTCGGACCGCTGCTATGCGCCAAGCCGCGCTAAGGTCGTCTCTAAACCCGCTCATGAACCCGCCTGGCTCCGCCAGTCCCATGTCCAACATCTTCCCCTTTTGGGTTCCTGCCAAGACTCCTGCTATAATCCGGTCCATTTCTCTACCTGTGCGGATCGTTCCTACTACTTTCGCGTCGGCCAATGCTCGTATGTCGGGCGGCAGATCGCCCAGCGCAGGGGAAACCGCGCTGCCAACGAGGACGACACGCAGGGGCTTGCTTGACGCGATAGCCGCTCGCAGCTCGGTACGAACCCAATCGTATTGGTCGTCGATGCGCCTTTGTCCATCCCAACCGGCTGCAAAATAGGCTTTGCCGATCACCACGGCAACGACGGATGACTCCGCCATGGCGTCGTCAATGAGGCCGCGGAAGTCCAGACCGGGTGAACCACTTCCCACGTCGAAGAACACCCGTTCTGGACCGAGCATCATGCTGATAGCCTTCGCCAGCTCTCCGGCCCAGTGCTCCGTGTCGTCGCGGCGATATGAGATGAACACGGACTCCTGTCGATGCGGCTGTTGCAACCTCGACAGCAGGGAGAAGCGCGCCCCTGCGGGTTCTCTTATGGAGGGCGGATTGCGATCGCCTTTACCCGGCGGCTGGGACCGAGCACGAATCGCTGCCGCAATTAGCTGGGCCGCGACTTCTGGCACCGCCAAGGCGTTGGGCAAAGCAACAGCGATCCTGAACCGCAGATCCTTTATCGAACCGGGAAGCTGAAGCCGCACATTGTCTACTTGGTGACAGCCGCCCAGGATCGGCGTTACCGGTATGTGCAGCAAGAGGGCCTTGCGGATATCGGCAAGGTCGGCGTGTTGCCCGTTCAGGGTCAGCGCAAAGCTTCGCGAATCAGCGGCCACGCGATGCAACACGACGGCAACAGCGTCAGCTTCCGTCAGATTGGCTGCCCGCGCGCCAAGGCGGTCCAGCCCATCCACCAGCGGCGAAGCCCACTCTTTGCCGCAGTGATCGGTTACTACCAGCACCTTGTTTCGCCTCATACCTGTAGATCCTTACTACCACCTCGGTCATGGATTAGCAGTCCCTCTGAAACCAGAGACATGTAATTCACGCAGGCGGTCCGCCCTGCGTCATCGCCACACCTCAACCCCAAACTTTAATTGCAATTAGCAAACAGCAACATTTTTCGCGACCCAACGGCCCCGCTGAGCTGAGGCCCCCTGGGCCCGTCTGCTCCAGCGGATTGTTCCCGAGCGCGAATCAGCGCTGGAGGGAACGATTTTAATCCGCTCAGCGGGGCCGTTCCCGAAGCGCGCAGCGATTCGGGAACGTCGCGCATCACCGGACTCAAAAAGCAGAGTGAGGAACGAACGTCGCTTTTTGAGGTCCGAGTGGATGCGCCTTGTTATGCGCGGTCATGTGCCACATCAACAAGGTGCTTTATTTTTTCTGCAAACTCCTTGGGACTTATTTCTCTAGCATCTATCCTTTGAAATCTATTTAATAATTCCGGAACTATCATATTCTTAATTATCACTGGAACAATTGGTGCACCTGTTTCTTTTGAACGGGCTAACGCATGTCCTATCTCATACATTGCCCAATCTGATGCAACAAAATCTGGGGATACAAGGAAGACATAGACAGACGCTTCATTTAGTGCCTTCAATATTTCACTCTCCCACTTATCACCAGCACGAATCTGTTGGTCGCTCCATAGCGTAACATTTTCCGCCGTTAATGCATCTACAAGCTTCATTGCTGTTTCGTAATCATGATGCGAGTAGGATATGAACACTTTAGATTTGGCCATGCTGAGCCCTCCAGTTATCCACTCGCTGTTTTAGCTGCTCAAAATACGACCCAATTTCATTTAGCTCAACCGCCGATATTTTCTTTAATGCCATGGGTACAAATTGGTCTTTAGCGATCTCTTCCTTTGAAACACCATAAAGCGCAGCGACTATTCTTTTTCTTGAACCCAAGAACATTCCAATTTCAAGCCAAACATATTTTCTTTCACTTGCTATCGGAGTAAAAAGTACTAGCAATTCCGTTGAATCGTCCGCCTCTTTAATTATTATCTCCTCAAAATCATCACCATATTCAATCTTTTCAGAATCTATAAAGGTATCTGCACCGCAAGTACGCGCTTTCAATTCGAGTTGTTCCGCCACCCAAAGGTCTGGCGAAGCATGAGAAATGAAAACTTTCGGCTTCTTTGATTTGTTATCCGTCAAACCTTTGGATTCCTTTTAAGCGCATAACTTATTTTTTAAGCCTATTCCACCGATGATTCGAGTTTATACAGAAGGAAGCGGATAGTCAAGTTTTTTTGTGAAAAAACAGTTGAAATGGAGACAGTATTTCGTTAATATATGGCAAATTCAAATATTATGTAGAATCACTAATAGTAAAGGATTTGTTATGTTTAAGGCGTTCAAGCAGTTCCTCCTGGATAAAGGTGCCACAAAAGCCCAGTATGTCCCCTACTACCTCAAATGGGTATCTGAGTGTTACGCTTTCTTAGATGTACCTCCCGCCACCCGGATCAACGGTGATCAGAGGAAAGGGTTTTTGACCCACCTGTCCAAACACCATGAGGACTGGCAGGTGAAGCAGGCGGATACTGCATTGAGGTTCTATGATTACTTTCTGTCTCGCGAGATGAAGGCAAGTGCTGAGGGAATGCATGCTGCCGCAGGGGATTGGAAGATGCTCGAGGAAAGGATGCGTGAGAAGCTCAGGCTCCGCCAGAGGGCGTTAAGCACTGAAAAGACCTACCTCACCTGGGTGCGCCGCTTCAGGGCCTTTGTGCATGAAAAGGATCCTTCACACCTTGAGGGACGGGACCTTCAGGATTTTCTCAGTCGCCTTGCTGTGGAAAAAAGGGTTTCCCCTTCCACGCAGAACCAGGCACTCAATGCCGTGGTATTTTTGTACCGTCATATCCTGGAGAAGGATATTGAGAACGAGCTGAGCGCTGTGCGGGCGCGGCAGCGGAGACATCTGCCGGTGGTGCTTAGCGCCAGGGAGGTCCAGACCATTTTTGATTATCTCTCTGGCACTCACCGACTCATGGCGATGCTCATCTATGGGTGTGGCCTCCGGTTGCAGGAGTGTTTAAGGTTGCGGATCAAAGATATCGACCTTGAACAGAACGTGGTCATCGTCAGATCGGGAAAGGGGGACAAGGACCGAAGGACCGTGCTCCCTGAGGTTCTGAAAGATGACCTGATCCGGCATATTGGGGAGGTGAGGTCTCTCTATGATCGGGACAGGAAGGAGAATGTGAACGGCGTCTGGCTCCCGGGTGCCCTCGAGAAAAAATACCCCAATGCGGGAAAGGAGTGGGGCTGGTTCTGGCTCTTTCCCTCAAAATCGCTCTCTATCGATGCTCGTAACCTCGTTGTGAGGAGGCATCACGTCCATCCGGCATCGCTTCAGAAGGCGTTCAAGGTCGCTGTGGGAAAGACCGGCATAACCAAACACGCCTCATTGCATACCCTGAGGCACAGCTTTGCCACGCACCTGTTGGAGAAGGGATACGACATCAGGACGATTCAAGAGCTGCTGGGACACCAGAATCTTCAAACCACGATGATCTACACCCACGTCGCCAAGAAAAATATACTCGGTGTGCGCAGCCCATTGGATCGCTTGGATTGAAGACTTCGTTCGGTAGGCTCAAGTATTGGATTTAGGTGTCTTTCTCTTCACTAAGAAAGGAATTCCGCTCCAGCAGAGTAGTCGTAGGGTATGGTTATGATAGGTGACAAGCGTAGCCACCACATGAACAATAGTCCCTATGTCATCCGAAACTATCGTCCCGGGGATTACGGCGCCCTAGTCCACTTGGCAGCTGAGATGGGAAAGGGAGAACGGACCTCGGGTTCAACCCAATCGCAGGACCTTATCGAGACCCTAGGTCGACCACATCATTCGCCTGAAAGTAACCTGTTTGTCGCTGAAAAAGCCGGAGATATCATCGGCTGTACGGATTTAACGGTTGAGCTGAGTATCGAGCGAGTGGTGCTCAGTTGCCTCGTCCATCCGGAATATCGCGGGAGGGGCTGTGCGGCGAAGCTCATGGACCGCGCCATAGGCCGCGCGAGAGAACTGAAGGTGGGAAGAGTGCACGTAAATATCCCAGAGGATAACCTGGGTGCCCGGAAGCTGTTGGCGAAGATGGGGTTCAGGTGTGTCCGTCATTTCCTTGAACTGGAGCTGGATCTTTCATGGCCTCAAGGGCCAATGGGGGGTGTGAGCCCCCGGTGCCGCCACCTGAAAATCGGAGAGGAAGATACATTGGTTCACATTCAAAATCGGTCCTTTGCCGATACGTGGGGGTTCAACCCCAACACCGTGGAGGAAATTGCCTACCGACTATGCCTTCCCAACCGTGGACCGGAGGATGTAATTCTCGCCTACGATGGGGACGCGGTCGTAGGCTATTGCTGGACGAGGATTTACGCTGGAAGAGATAAGGTGAGACGAGACGATAAGGGACGCATTTACATGCTCGGCGTGGATCCGGATCACCGCGGTAAGGGAATAGGCAAAGAGGTGCTTCTGGCCGGGTTGTCGTATCTGAGAAGCAAAGGCCTGGGAATCATCGAACTGACGGTGGATAGCAAGAACGAGCCAGCCCTTGCTCTCTACCGGTCTGCGGGGTTTCAAGCCCGAATGAGGAGCCTGTGGTACGAGAAGGCACTGGGCTGAAGCTCCCCTTCCGCTGACTTGGGGAAAACCCCGAGTTTCAGCACACCTGGCGAGCCACTTCCCGGTATTGGTGGACTATGGCATCGGCGATAATTGACCAGCGAAAGCCCGTGATCGTTGCCCGGATGGATTCACGAGAGCCCAGCATTCCGTTGGACCCTGAGAGGAGCAGGGCTATCTTTTCGGCGAGGCGACGAGGAGCGTTGTCTTTCACCACGTATCCCGTTTCGCCCTGCCGGATGACGCTTTCAATACACCCCACCTTGGTGGCGAGGACCGGTGTTCCGCAGGCAAGGGATTCCAGAGCTACCAGGCCGAAGCTTTCATAGTAAGATGGGACCACACAGAGGTCAGCGGCGCTGTAAAAATGGGGCAATATCTCCTGCTTCACCAAGCCATGGAAAATGACTGAGTCCTGGACCCCCAGGCGCCGGGAAAGCCTCTTCAACCTCTCCACCTCACGCCGGCTCCCCCCGTCGCCCCCGATTACTACCAGCTTGAGGTTGGGTCTTCCCACGTAAGCCATTGCCGTCAACAACCTATCTATCCCCTTGAGCGGATCGATGCGTCCCACAAACAGGATGACAGCCTCCCCGTTCAGCCCGAGATGGCGCAGTGCGGTTGCCTTGTCTATCGGCTTGAAGAGATCCAGATTCACACCGCAGGGAATGACGCTGATAGCCTCCGGGGAAGCAGAGTAATAGCGGATGAGGTCCTCTTTTTCCCTTTGGGTAGAGGAAATGATGTGATGGCACTCCTTGACCAGCTCCTTTTCCGTACGGATGCGCAACTCCGGCTCACGTTCGCCTATGCCGACGGCGTTCTTTACCGCGCCCACCGTATGGAACATGGTGATATGAGGGATATTCCACCACCGCTGTATCCACTTTCCAGCCGAGCCAGAGAGCCAGTAGTGGCTGTGTATCAGATCGTATCGAAGCCCGTTCCGTTTTTTGAAATTTTCCAGCTCGGACGCGAAATCAGCCAGATGCGGGTAGATCGCCAGCTTCTCTATGTCCTCGTCTTCCCCCGCCTTGAGGTGAATAATCCGAGCATTTGGACCGAATTCCACAATCCGGTCGTGTACGGACTCGTGGGCACGCGAGTACACGTCCACCCTATGGCCGCGCTTCCCCAGTTCCCGCGCAAGCTCGCGAATATAAACGCTCATGCCGCCGGTGTTTTTCTCCCCCAGCTTTCCCAACGGGCAGCTGTGAACGCTCAGCATGGCTATCTTCATGTCACATTTCCCATTGTTCCGTGCACGACGGGGGTGGATCCGTTGCAGCCCTGCTCATTTCAGTGCTATCCGACAGACGTGAAGGGGTATTTCCCTTCCCCCTAAGCGATATTTGTAATCCTCGGCTCCCCTGAGAAAGTCGAATCTCCCCCTCCCCCTCTCAATGCTATCCCTGATAGAGAGGATTTTGGAAATCAAGCCTGCGCTCAAGGGGCCGTATTGAGGATCATAACAACTGTTGTAGAGGTACACCGTATTATTATAATCAAAGCACATAACTCCTGCCACGGTTAGGCCGTCCAATTCCAGAAAACCGAGCCTCAGGAGTCGTCCCTGGGCCATGGCCTTCATCAACGACCTGAAGAAGGATTCCCTCCCGGCATTCATGAACGCCGCCTTATCAGCCCTGCCTCTTCGAAAAAGGGCGAGAAAGGTCTCGGTGGCATCTGGAAGATCCCGGTTATCATCAATCACGCGGTACGTTACCTCCCCTGCTTCCCCCACTCTCCTCAGTTTGCGCCTCACTTCGTGTCGTTGTTTCTTGCTCAGCATTGCCAAGTATTCCTCCCACGTAGGGGGCAAATCCAGCTCCGGCGAGACATCCAGAACCTCGGCAGAGACCTCATATCCCCTATCCCGGGCAATCCCAACAAGATGGGTGAGCACTGTGGAATCGGGACGTAAGGGCCTCAACTCCAGGAGGTTGATATCCCTTGTGCTCAAATCGTCGAGGAGGACAGTGAAGAAATCATGCTCTCTTCCTGGGGCCACGATAAAGTCCAAACAGTCACACACGTCATCGCTGCCCATGAGGAACGCCTCCTGGCCCCTTAAGAGAAGGGGGGCTATACCGATAACGGCACCTCTCCGCCTGGCGGCATAGAGGTGCGGATGACCCGGGGACCCGAACTCCCTCCACCAGATTTCCAGCCACGGTGGCAACGTGAAGATACAGTTCCAATGGAGGGGGTAGCGGGAGTTGAGCCAGTAAGAGGTGAGGCTTTCAAAACTCTCGGGACTCAGCGTACGATCCGACATACCTCCCTCCTTCCGAGCCATGGATGATCGGAAATGGCCATATGAGCACGGGCTGCCCTCGTCCAACAGATGTTAGTAGATAGTATATGAGCTCGTACAATGTCAAGATGGGCCACCCGCAATTCTTCCTTGTCCCCGCCTTAACCGAGACCTCATGCCCATCTCCTGGGGTCTTCGCCTCGCCGAACCAAAAGGGATGGTATCCCAATAGGGTATGAATCTTGGGAAATTGGAGCAAAATTGGCATAAAAAATGCATATAAAAACAAAAGAATGCGCTTAAGCCAGACAATAAGGCAATGCCCCAGGAAAGCGTTCTCCTGCAACCCCTTGATAGACCGTAGGCCAAAAAACCGAGGAGGAATCGGATGTTAGCCAGAGATACCCAGAACCGGCGGGAGATAAGAAGGTGTCTAAAGTGCGATCGTGCCTTTGTCTCCAAGCACCGATTCAACAGATTGTGTGAAAATTGTGCGAAGCAAAACGCCTCCGTCAATTGCGGAGCATTCTTTTTGCACACCCGTGCTTCATCCGTACGGCCCCTTGATGACCTCGATTAACGGGGAACCCGAGCCACGCCGGTGGAGACGGAGCTCCTTGGTGCTCCGTCTTTTTTTTCACTCCTCAGGGGGTCTCCCACGATTTTTCGTCCTGAGCTGCTCGCCGTCATTGAAGGCACATGATCGGCCGAGACCTTGACATTCCCCCCCTTGGTGATTAAAAAATAAAAGATGCTCGATAGCGGGCATGCTTATTGGAAAACGACGCAGAGGTTGATTTTGGCGGATTTCGGAGGCAATTCGGTTGAGGGGTACGAGCAATTCGAGGCCACTTCACTCTACTGTCCCCGTTGCAAGGAGGCGGTTCCCGTGAGGAAGAAGTTGCTCCTGATCCTGCCCGGGGGCGATGAGTATGAATACCTCTGTAGTCGGTGTGGGTCCTCCGTTGGCATGAAAATCGAAAAGGGGAGGGAAGAGATTAAGGTTCTCATCTAACGATGGTGGAGCATGGCGGGTGAGGCATTTTTTGCCCCCAGGATTTCCCGAAGGTAATCGTATAAGGTATGAAAGTTCTCCTCATCCACTTCCAGAAAGGCAACTCCAACATTGAATTTTCCATCGGAAGAGGGTTCGCAACAGACCACCTTCCCTCTTGCGTTGAATAGTCGCTCTCCTATGGCTACTGTCAAGTCCAATACCTCGTTCGCCGACATAGGGGAGTAGGTTTGAATTCTCAGCCCATCCGGGCTGAGATCCACGGTCCTCACCTTCTCCTCTTCACACTGCCTTCCTTCCCCATCAAATCGGATATAGGATGCCAGATGTGAGCAGTTGAATCGGGGAAACCTTCTCCGATCCTTGATAACGAAGATGGCCATCATCTCCCCTTTTTTGCGGTGCTCCGAAAGTCCTTGTTGCCCTCACCTTGGGCCTTCACCCACTGGATCAGTTCCTTCCGATGGAATAGCCTTTTTCCCCCTATCTTGTAAGAGGGAACCATTCCCTTCCTGATCATCCGGTGTAAGGTAGTGCGACTCGTCCGGATCAAGTCACATGCTTCCTTGACGGTGAGATAGGTTTTTTCTACCATTTCGTACGATTCCGTTTCGATTAGACCGAATTAATATTATTTTATTCCAAATTATTCCCATTTGTCAACGAAATTGATTTCCGGAGTTTCCTCAATTTCGTCGAGAACACCGTTGTTCATGAGGGCAATCTGCCGGAGAAGCGGGGTAA
>SMTZ1_10011943_pt1 | contig 10042 bp, 8 predicted proteins | sample DeeMarSWOR136_30_FD_25667 | JGI IMG/M metagenome (IMG submission 25667)
TCATCCAGAACATCCACATGTTTGCATAATCAACAAAATGCATTTCTATAGCAGTCCAGCCATAGCTGGCTACAAACTTGATTTTGAATATCCTACAGTTACAGATGACACACTTGCCATATCCATTGGTGATGGAACTGCTCAAAGGTTTCTCGTAGAGTATAATAGCATCAATGACCTGAGACTGAATCAGTGGCATCAAATCGTAGGAACTTACAATGGTTCTACAGCAAAGCTTTACATAGACGGAGAACTGAAAATCAGCAGTCAAGTCTCATATACAATTCTGCATGACAACACTCCTTTGTGTCTTTCTCGCGAAATCTCACAACCCATCTACGATGGTTTCAATGGAATAATGGATAACATCATGATCTACAATAGAGCTCTTGGTGCAGAAGAAGTGCACAGTTTATTTGAGAACAACCTAGGCTAAATGTGCAAGAAACTTCAAACAATCTACCTTAGGCATTTTGAGTAGCTCAACAATCCAATCATTCTTCCATTGTGTAATCATCAATTTCCTCCAGAAATTCACTCATTGCTGGTTCCCATATGTAGATGAAAGCGCTGTTAGAATTGGCCAGCGCGAGCTTCCCTTTTTCTACCAAAACTTGAAATCATAGATGAAAAAGGGGTATTTTGCGAAAGACATCTCCAATTTGGCTGAGGCTACCTCACCCTAGCGGCTTTTTGTATGATTTTCACGAAAATTCAGCCCGATTTGGAATGCGCAAGCAATAGGAGGATATAACCCGCTATTTTTCGGCTTGTTCGAATCCCGCACCCCGCGCCACCATGAAGCTCTACAAAGAAATGATTTTTGTAGAGATTTCTATTTTGATTCTTGGTCACCAAGTTTAAACAAGTGTGCACGAGTTGTTAGATATTCAAGAATCTACAAAAGCTGGAAGATATTTATCCATTAACGATGATGTTGTATAGAACTCATTTGCAAGCATTAATTCTCTTGATTTTTTTGGGACGTAGTCTAGGTCAGGTTGCCAGTGCGCATTCGGAAGGAAATGCTGTTAACATTCACCTTGGTGATATGATTGTGGCTGGAAACTACACTGTCATCTTCAGAAACTGCACGCTCGTGCAGAATGGAAACATATTCGTTAGGGAAAATGGCACTCTACTTCTCGACAATTGTGACTTGGTGTTAAATCAAAGCGGTATGTACCAATACAATATGGAAGTTCATGATAACGGAAGGCTGTTTGTATTGAATAGTAGCCTTTCTTCAGAATACAGTTTTTATCAGTATTATGATGGCGATTAATAGTAAATTTCACAAATACTGTTTTGGAACATGCCACGTGGACATATGCCTCCGGTCAATTCCTATACATGTTTAATTGCTGTGAACTTGGCCATTTGAGTGTAAACACTAACGTGACGTTTGACAGTTGCGAGCACGCATTTCCTGTATAAAAGATTTATTTATTAGTTAAGGTTTAACGTGTTTTTCAGAAGGTGTTTCTATGAGAGAGTTTCGAAAAGCATTATACGTTGTTGCTCTCTTGTTGCTTTCTGGAATTACTGCATTGACTCGTTTGGAGGCTGCTGCCTCATCAAATTCGCTGTTTCTAGAGTGTAAGCAGGAATGGAATGTGGGAGCCTCTGCCAATATTCAGGTTTGGTCAGTTTTTGCTGCAGACATCGATGATGACAATGTAACTGAGATAATGACATGTGCAAGAGTAAATCAGAGTGGTGGACTGCGTATCTGTAGCTACAATGGTTCTTCAATCATGCTTGAGCACAGCGAAATGTGGCAAACAGATGGCGGCACCCGTGCTTGGTCAGTTTTTGCTGCTGACGTTGACGATGATGGAGTAACTGAAATACTGGTCGGCGCAGAAACTAGAGGCAACGTTTTTGGTCAGCTTCGCATTTGGAACTGGAACGGAACAGCGCTAACGCTTGAGCATAGCGAGGAATGGCAGACGATCAGTTATACACATGTTTACTCGGTTTTTGCTGCTGACGTTGACGATGATGGAGTAACTGAGATAATAACAGGTGGAGACGCCTTCAATGGCACCGACTATAAGAATCAGCTTCGCATCTGGAACTGGAACAGCACAGTATTAACGCTAGAATCTAGCAGAGAATGGTGTACAAGTTCGGGCGCTGGTATTCAGTCAGTCTATGCCCTCGATGTTGACGGCGATGACACAGTTGAGATAGTAACTGCTGGACAAGACGCCTTCAATGCACAGCTTCGCATCTGGAACTGGAATACTACAGTACTCACGTTGGAACATAGCGAAGAATGGATTTACACATGGACAGCCCGAGCTCTTTCGGTTTTTGCTTCTGATGTTGACGGCGACGGAACCGTCGAGATAGTAACCGGCGGAGAAGCCAACGACTTGTATGATAGCAGTTGGGTGAATAATGGTCAGCTCCGTATCTGGAACTGGAACGGATCAGCCATAACGTTGGAAGACAGCGTAGAATGGCCATTGAATGGAACATACGCTTATGTTTGGACAATCGGGCACAGTGATGTTGATCGTGATGGCACAACTGATATCCTGACAGCGGGATCGAGTGGACCTGTTGCGCAACTCCGTGTCTGGAGCTTTAATGGTTCAACGCTCACATTGGACGCGAGCCAAGAATCGACCGATGACTGGGCTGACACGGTCTTCGCTTTTGATGTTGATGGTGATGGCACAACTGAAATCCTCACTGCCGGAGAAACATATGACGCGCCGTATGTTTACGAACAGCTCAAGATCTGGTCTATTCCAGAATCTATGTCGCCGATGATTACAGTAGTGTCGCCTGAAAACAAGACGTATTCTACAAGCAACATTCCCTTGACGTTCACTATTAACGAGTCAGTCGCTTGGATTGGCTACAGCTTGGACAATCAGATGAATGAAACAATTTCTGGAAACATTACCTTGCCAACCCTTCTTGACGGTGCACATCACATAGTTGTTTATGCTAACGACACTTATGGCAACATGGGAGAATCAGCAATTGTATACTTCGTGGTTGACACGATTAAACCAAACATAACAAACGTGTCACAAGACCCACCAAATAATGTACTGCCAGACACCATGGTCAGAATCAATGCCACAGTCACTGACATAACAAGCGGAATAAAGCAAGTTCTGCTGAATTATACTTATGCGAACAGCACTGGTACGTGGAATGCCACAGTCAATATGGCACATCTGACAGGAGACATCTGGAATGACACGATCCCAGCTCTTCCATATGGTACGAATGTAACCTACACCATAATAGCAGAAGACAACGCAGGCAATTCAATCACTACCGAACAGCTCGGACACAAATATGGGTATCAAGTAATCCCAGAGTTTCCATCATTCATCATGCTGTCATTGTTCATTATAGCAACTCTACTAGCAGCAATAGTCTCCAAACACGCCAGAAAATTGCTGAAATCTTCGGTTTGTTCGGATAAAAAGACTGTGAGCAGAACAGCAGTTTGTTAATCAATTAACTGGTTTTCTTTCACTCTTGATACTAGTGAGAAGATGATGGCTACAGCTCCTAAGATTATTGAGGTATAATCTAATGACCAGTCTGCGAGCAGACCAACTATAGGATTCACAATAACTAGGGCAAGTCTTCTGAACATAGATACGGCAGAAAGAACAGTTGCTCTCTCCGCGGATGGAATATACTTGTTCATATAACTGACAAAAAGAGGTCTTCGAGACAAACCGAAGCCGCCGCCCAAGATTATTACCAGGAGAACAATCGGTACAAAACTTGTCAAACCACCTACAATAAACATGCTTCCAGTTATGATAGCGCTGAAAGATATTAATCGCTTCTTTGACCTAAACATGTTTTCGAGCGCCCCATAATTATTCATGATCACTATTTGACTAATAACGAAAGAAGCGTGAACTATGCCGAAAAAGGCTACGTCCACTCCTGCCTGTTTCAGCATCGGCTGATAAAACCAAATCATAAAGTAAGCAATGGAAGAAATGAAAATCATATCCAAAGCCAAGATTTTCAAGACTCTATTCTCATAGAAACATTCCAATCCCTTTCTCAATATGCTTCTATATTGCTTCAGTTCGCTTTTTCGAGCTGCCTCCGGTTCCTCTAAACTCACAGCAATAACAGAAGCTATCATAAATGGAACAACCAACAACAACATAGGTACATTCAAACCAAATTCAGCTGCAACTACACTACCAATTGGAGCACTGATCATGACGCCTACTAAACCGAAACTGTTAGTTCTGCCCAGGACCTCTTTCGACTTCTCTGAAGCACGGATTCTCCTAAGCGTATCATAGATCAAAGCTTCACTTGCTCCTGACAACAAGGCAGCAGACGCAGCAAATAGAACTTCACCAATCACAAAAACATAGAAGATTGGCACACTACCATATACAAGAGCAGCTATTACCCTGACAACACATGCTAAGACAATCGCGTATTTCCTTCCCAAATAATCCCCAACCGCTCCAGATGGAACCTCCAGTATGAAGATCCAGAGCATAAACCACGACTGCAAAATCAAGATTTGAGTAAGATCTATGCCACCCCAATCTGTGAAGAACGGAACAAGCACTCCACCAATAAAATGCAGACCTGAAAAGAAGCTGAAAAGATACATCTTCCAAACATTTGCCCTAAAGATTCGAATAATGGAATTCGCTGTTTCAGTTTCATCTTCACTCATGCACATGTACCACTGTGGCAACGAGAGATGAGCTTGCCTATATATGTTGGACTTAGGTCATCATGCTCTCAGTTTCGGTCAAGATTCTGGACAGCGCTCAAGCGCATTGATGTTTTCCATTTCTTATGGTTAATCGAAACCAAAGTCTAGTGCATGTCTATCTCATTTAATCGATCTCTGATGTGATATCATGAAACCACTCAGTAGCTTCATGATACTTCTTCTGAAGTTCCCTGTCATCTTCAACGAAGAAGAAATGCTTAAGTTTCTTGATTGCTTCTGATGGAAGTTCGTAATGTATGTAACGCATCCTGAAGTCGTGATGGACGGGGTTATGTTTGATCCGTAAGGCTTCAGTTATTGAGGCAAGGGTGATGACACGATAGAGATCTATTGCTTCAAGGTAGTTGCCTCTGTTGATCTCTTTCTGCACAAAATTGTTGAACATGTCAAAATTCGCTTTTAATCTCTCTAGTCTTTTCTTCAGCTTCTTGGCGAAAGCGTTTTTGTCTAGTGAAGGCAGTTTGATCTTATTTGTCTTGTTGAAGTAGAACACAGCATTGCCGTGTATTTCAGGTTCGAGAAACTTCTCTGGACTACTGAGCTTAAAGACAGCGAGGTCGATGATAAGATATTCGCTTGCATCTTCAAGTTTGTAAAAGGCTTGGAAGATTCCTGATTCTGGGCGGTGCTGTACAATGTATTTCTGTTTAATAGGAGACAATGAGCTCAAGGCGTTTTCAAAGATAGGAAATATCTCCTCAACTTTCTCGTCATCCACGACTAGGTATAGGTCGATATCGGACCATTCATCGATTCTGTCGAAAGCTGCAGCACCTCCTTCCCAGAATGCATGGACATAATTGATTGGTTTCAAAGCGTGAGTGAGGGTTTGAATTATAATGTTGCGGGTCAACCTATTTCCATTCGTCATTGAAGCACCTCTGTTCAATTCTAACTCGTCGTATTTCAAGGTTACAGGTGATCATGATTTATCATGGCGGGATTCAAGATGTTTCGTTTTCGCATGTATGACGAATTATCGTTTCATCACAGAAAGGCTTATATGATTCTATATAGTACTATTCGATATAGAACAATTAGGCGAGTATAGGTCGGTTTGAAATGAAAGAGAGTGAAGCAAAAAAGTTAAGCCTCAAATTAATGGACATATCCAAAGCCGCATATCTAACAACAATTGACCCAGATGGGTTCCCTCACACCCGTGCCATGACAAACCTGAGAAATAAAGATCAGAAACCAAATCTAGTATCTCTGTTTCGTGATCATCAAGAAGATTATCTCATCATCTTTTCAACCAATACTTCGTCAGCAAAAGTCAGACATGTTGAAGAGAATCCAAAAGTCTCAGTGTACTATTGTCATCCTGAAAAGTGGCAAGGTGTCATGTTTGGAGGCGAAATCGAAATTGTCCCTGATCTCGAACTTAAACGAGCTATCTGGGAGGACGGAATGGAAAAGTACTACCCCAGTGGCTACGATGATCCTGACCACACAATTCTTCGTCTTCATCCGCGAATAGCCAAAGGATGGGATGGCCAGAAATTCACTACGTTCAAATTCAAAATCAGTTGATTATATGATACAACAACGAGAAGGTGGCTTTCTCATTTCAAAGATCCACTACCTCGGACAGCGAATCTTCAACCAAATGCTGAAGCACGATCAACTTGATGTCAATCCGGGTCAAGGAAGAATCCTCTATGCGCTATGGCAGAAGGATGGGATTTCAATTAGTGAATTAGCAAAACGAACAGCATTAGGAAAATCAACTTTGACAACTATGCTTGATCGACTAGAAACTGAAGGACATCTTGTAAGGGTTCCTTCCCAGCACGACCGCCGATCAATACTAATCAAACTGACAGAAAAAAACAAAGCACTACATGAGAAATATAAGAGAGTCTCACAAGAAATGACAAAATTATTCTACCAAAACTTCACGACCAAGGAAATCAATACATTTGAAGCATTTCTAATCCGTATTCTGAATAACTTTTCCAATCATCTGAGCGCGCGAGACCTAGAAAACTAGTTCAATCATGATGGATGAGTGTAGAAGAGATGAACGAAACAGGCTTCGTAGCATTTATGAGAAAGAACAAGAAGTCTGAACGAACTGTAAGGCGATACGTAGATTACATGAAAATATTCGAAGATTATCTGCTGAAACAAGGCAGAAGCCTTGAACAGGCAACTCCCGAAGATCTTGAAGGTTTTGTGGATTGGGGAAAACATGAGTCTATCAAAATTCCTCAACACATGTGGGCTATCCGCACCTACTATGAGTACAAACCCAATGAGTTAATGTTTGACGTGACGAGAGAATTGATTGGCATGTTATACATGGAGAATTACAAGCTGAAAGACTTTAGAGGAATCAGGACTGAATTCGTAGAAAAACTTGCTTCAAAAGGAGTCAAGACTGCAAAGCAGATGCTTGACGCTGGAAAAACCAAGACTGAAAGAGAAATACTGGCGAGAGAAACAGGAGTACCAGTTGAATACATACTAGAACTGGTGAAATTGTCAAACTTGGCCAGGATACCTGGCGTCAAACAAATTCGTGCAAGACTCTATTATGAAGCAGGCTTGGACACTTTGAAGAAAATGGCAGAATGGGATCCTGAAGAGATGAAAAAAATGCTAGAAGAATTCATTAAGAAAAACAATTTCGATGGTAAGGCGCCTTTACCTAAAGAGGCAGTCATGACTGTTACACTTGCAAGACACTTGCCTAAAATTGTAGAATATTAATTTAACATGAAGGGTTCTTTACACGAATATAGATATGCACTCAGAAATTATGAAGCGGTCATCGAAGTTGTCTAGAAGTAACTCGTTTAAAGCCCATAATGGCTTGATCGAACTTGGCGAAACCGAGTTGCAGTTGAGGCTTCAGTTTTAGGCATCTCTATTCAGGATTCTAATGCTTAGTCTAAAAAGGACAAACATAATCTGCTTAAATATTTCGAATTCACAAGCAATAAGTTTGTTGACTTACTACTAGAATTATAGTGAATTGAGATGGCTAAATGTCCAGAATGTGGAAAGCCCTTAGTGAAGCGGACTAGAAAGAGTAGGTATGAATGCGAGAATGAAGGCTGTCCAGTCATATACGTACGATATCCTAACATGCCTTCGTTGAGAGCAGTTACCTACGAATCATCCAAAAAAGAGCACACATCAAGGTGAACAGAAGCTTCATCTACACTCACGCATCATGTCATCAGAGACCTAAACGTAGATAAGTTCTAGATACAAAGTCAGAAAGCAAATTGGAGAAAACAGGATGAAGACTACTGACGAACTATATGTAACTAACAGGGATGACTGGCGTGAATGGCTCATAAAAAACTATGATGTAACGAAAGAGGTTTGGCTGATCTACTACAAGAAACATACCGGCAAGCCTAGTGTCACTTATGATGATACCGTTGAAGAAGCATTATGTTTCGGATGGATAGACAGCACCATAAAGAGAATTGACAATGAGAGGTTTGCTAGGAAATTTACTCCTCGAAAGGCCAGGAGCAAATGGTCTAAAGCAAACAAGGAGAGAGCTAGAAAAATGATAATGACAGGGAAGATGACTGAAGCAGGATTGACTAAAATCAAAGCAGCAAAGAGAAGCGGCGAATGGTTCAAAACTGCTCCAGCTAGAAAAAAACTTGACATCCCTTCATACGTGAACGAAAAATTAGCGAAGAACCAGAAAGCTCTAGCCAACTTCAACAACCTAGCCCAATCCTACAAAAAACAGTATATTGGATGGATTACAAGCGCAAAGAGGGAAGAGACACGCAGAAGACGACTTGCAGAAGCTATCAAACTATTGGAGAAGAACGAGAAACTGGGAATGAAATAAAACTCAGTTGGCTTCTATATAATAAATGTATAGAAAAAAGGGGAGGTTGCGTCTTCTTCCATGAAGACTATGGATAATCTAAAGGAAGCGAAATTGTCTCTCCGAACTTTCGTGCTATACCGCCTATGTCTCTCATATCAATTTCATCATCGTGGTTAATGTCAGCTTCTTTCTCCCATCTTTCATGGCCTGGGTAACTGCCAAAAGCTCTTGCTGCTGCTCCAACATCTCTCATGTCTACTTTGCCATCATAATTAATGTCTTCAATGAGTGGGTACATCCACGGCGGGATATTCCACTTCTTCGAATACACCTTATCCATGGGAGACACGACTTCCATCCTGCCGGACAGCCATTGAACAACGAAAGCTCTTGACCACTCTTGTGTCCAAAGAGGTCCAGGTTCGTTGGAGTAAACATCATGGGTAGAGGTGTATTTGAACCTGCCATTGAGGGCCTGCCTTTCGTAAGAGGGATTTTCATAGTAATCTACCAGTAAATCTTTATCTATGATTCCAATATCTTCCAAAGCTTCTTTCAACCCGTAAATGCCATCATATGCTCCCCACGCAGTGTGTAAAGGCCATACGCCTGTTCTGGCAACGAAATTGTCCCAGAAAACTTCCGTTAAACCTGGTACAATAGGCGTTCTTGTTCCAGCGACGTTAAATATCGTCTCATATTCACATCCGCCACTAGTGGTCGACCAATGCGTCTGCAACTGACCCAAGACATTGATACCAACAGGCATAGCACCACAATCCATAGCCTTCCATGTTGCTATGACGGGTACGCCTGAGATTCCGGAGAATATATGAATCAAAAGTCGGGCTTCACTGTCTATCACACTCTGTATCCACGAAGATACATCAGTGGTGCCGTCTGGTATTCGATCTGCGTAGGTGACGTTTGCGTATGGTCCGAGTATGCTTGGGTAGTAGGCTGGATGAGTCAGCATTGTGTGCATCTCTATTGTCCATCCTAGGTCTTCTGAGAGAACTGCAACTTTGGTTTGATTCGGCGTCGCTGGATTGTTGTCAAGATCATGTCCAAATAAAGGATTCAGTTTGACTGGCAAAAGATAATATGCAATTGAAGCAGCAACGGTTTGGAACATCATCGTGGTGTTCACTGGGTTTATCCTGAATAAGTATTTGTATCTCAAGTAATCTGTTCCAACAGTATCGTTCATCAATGCATCAGTAGATGCGCCATTAATGAAGAAGGGGACGTCGTAATCAGCTGCTACTTCAATCATAGCAGTGGTGCATTCAGTATTGAACCCGCCTATCACAAAATCGCAGCCTTCTTGGGCTGGATCGCATAAGCGTTCCATTTCAAATGCAGCTTCAATAGGTTCTGGCGATGGATATGCACGCTCGTCTCCAAATATCAACTTGACTCCGTAATATCCGCTACCTGTATCGATGCCGCCTGCAGCATTAATCTCATCTCTA
>SMTZ1_10012864_pt1 | contig 10042 bp, 9 predicted proteins | sample DeeMarSWOR136_30_FD_25667 | JGI IMG/M metagenome (IMG submission 25667)
TTAACTCTATTTTAAAAAAAATTCAAGTATTTTTTTTCATGGAAATGAATCTATCTTTTTCGAACCTCGGAAAAAGGGGGGATAAAGCCCTTTAGGGAATCTGGGGTTATTCCTTCTCAGCTAGTTTAGCAACCGCCACCACCCTTTCCCCTTTTTCAAGAGTGATGAGCCTCACTCCTTGAGTGCTCCTGCCCTGAACGGGGATATCGACGGCTAGTAAACGGATAATCTTCCCTTTGTCGGAGATCACCATCAATTCATCTTCATCGATGACGGTATTGACGCCTACCACACCTCCGGTCTTTGCAGTCCGTTTCACTGTAAAGATGCCGGTCCCTCCACGATTCTGAATCCGATAATCGGAGGCGGGGGACCGTTTCCCATATCCATTTTCAGTGACGGTTAGGATTTGGGTGTGAGGGGCCACTACCTCCATCCCCATCACCTCATCATCTTTCGAAATTCGGATCCCCCGTATTCCATGAGCTGTGCGACCCATTTCACGAATCTGAGTCTCTGGGAAGTGAATCGCCTTCCCCAGTTTCGTCCCGATAAAAAGATGCTGTTGACCATCGGTCAATTTCGTGGAGATCAGTTCATCGCCTTCATCAAGCGTGATGGCAATGATCCCGCCTGAACGGGGGTTGCTATAGGCTTCAAGAGCCGTCTTTTTGATGATTCCCTTTTTAGTCATAAAGGTGATGAATTTCCCTTTGGCAAAATCCTTGAGAGAGAGGATGGCGGTCACCTTCTCATTTGGGTCGAGGCTGAGTAGATTGACGATGGCTTTGCCCCGAGTGAGTCGCCCGGCCTGTGGCAGTTCATGAACTTTCTTCCAGTGGATCTTTCCGGCATCGGTGAAGAACAAGATGTAATCGTGGGTGGAAGCGATGAAGAGATCCTCCACAAAATCTTCTTCCCTCACATTGATGCCCATTTTTCCTTTCCCACCTCGATGCTGACTCCGGTAGAGGCTGATGGGATTCCGTTTGATATATCCTGTGTGGGTGATCGTCACCACCATTCGTCTCCGTAAGCATCTCGGATGGAGACGAGCTCCTCTTTGATCAAGTTGAGGACCAACCGTTCACTGGCCAGGATGGCCTTCAGACGATTGATCAACTTGATCGTCTCCTCATATTCCTCTACGATCTTACGCTGCTCAAGATTGGTTAAGCGCTGGAGCCTCATCTCCAAGATGGCTTGGGCCTGTTCGTCGGAGAAAGCAAACCGATCCATGAGGCGGTCCTTGGCCTCTTTGGGGGTTTTCGATGCCCTAATGGTGGCGATGACCGCGTCAATTTGGTCGATGGCCTTTTTCAATCCTTCTAAGATATGAGCTCTGGCCTCTGCCTTTTTCAATTCGAAACGAGACCTTCGGACCACCACTTCCTGGCGGTGTTGAATAAAGAGTTGGAGCATGTCCTTCAAGGGGAGGAGTTTAGGCTGATTTTGATGGATGGCGAGAAGGATGATTCCAAAAGAGGTTTGCAGCTGGGTATGTTTATAGAGCTGATTGAGGATGACATCAGGTACCTCATTGCGCCTCAGTTCGATCACGATCCTCATCCCATCCCGGTCTGACTCATCACGGAGATTAGAGATCCCCTCAATCGTTTTCTCCTGAACCAGTTCCGCTATCTTTTCAATCAGTTTGGACTTACTGACCTGGTAAGGGAGTTCGGTAACGACAATGCTTTCCCGTTCCCCTTTACGGTCTCTCTCGATGAGAGCTTTCGCTCGAAGTTGGATCAGTCCCCTCCCCGTCTCATAGGCTGTCCGGATCCCTTCCCTACCGTAGATGAATGCGCCCGTGGGGAAATCAGGTCCAGGGAGATGGACCATCAGTTCTTTGATGGTGATCTCGGGATTTTCAATGTTAATGGTTTCCGTGAGATTGTGTGGGGGGATATTCGTCGCCATACCCACGGCAATTCCGGACGAACCGTTCACGAGTAAATTGGGAAACCTGGAGGGGAGGACAAAGGGTTCAACGAGAGAATCATCATAATTGGGAACAAAATCGACGGTCTCCTTGTCAATATCGGCCAATAATTCACCGGCGAGCTTGGCCATTCGGACTTCTGTATATCGCATGGCGGCCGGGGGGTCATCGACGGAGCCGAAATTGCCCTGTCCATCAATGATAGGATAACGGAGGGAGAAATCTTGGGCCATTCTTACGATGGCATCATAGACGGCCATATCTCCATGGGGATGAAATTTTCCAATGACATCCCCTACGATCCTCGCCGACTTTTTATAAGGCTTGTCCCAGTCGTTATTTAGTTCGTTCATGGCGTAGAGGATGCGGCGGTGAACGGGTTTAAGACCATCCCTCACATCGGGAAGGGCCCGGCCGATGATGACGCTCATAGCGTAATCGATATAGGACCGCTTCATTTCGTCTTCGATATTGACGGGTATACTTTCGTGGGCAATCTCCATACGATCTCCTAAAATAATTAACTAATTTTATTAAAAAATTTAATATAAAACCTTCTCATCTGTCAATAAGAATTAGAACCAAACTTGACAATAGGTGAGAAATATGGTTTAAATAAAAAATTTAATAATTTCATTAAACAAGCCCATGAAAGCGAGAGGGAAAAAGTGAAGCGAACCTATCAGCCAAGCCAGCTTAAACGGAAGAGAACCCATGGATTTTTGGAAAGGGCGAGCACCAAAAGTGGACGGAAAATTTTGAAGCGGAGGAGACTGAAGGGAAGAAAAAGGTTGAGCGTATAGGTGAAAGGGCGGTTTCGCTATACCAAGAAAGAGAGAATCCACCGTCCCCAGGAGTTCAGGATGGTGATGAAGAGGGGGAGGAGGATCCAATCTAAGAATTTGATTTTTTTCCTGCAAGAAAACGGATTGGGTTTTCACCGGTTAGGGATGGTGGTAAAAAAGGAGATCGGACCGGCGACTTATCGCAATCGGATCAAACGGTACTTCCGAGAATTTTTCCGCCTCCACAAAAGTCAGTGGAGGGGATCATTCGATGTCGTTATTCTGGCGAAAAAGGGTTATACTTTTAGGCGATACAAAGAAGCAGAAGAGGAATTAAAGGGATTTCTTCTCTCATGAAAAGCGGAACGGTTCATCGGATATTAGAGAGGGCCATCATCACTCTGATCCATTTCTATAAACATACTTTCTCCATCCTGCTTGGACCCTGCTGCCGATTCACTCCTTCCTGCTCCACCTATGCTTGCCTATCGATTCAACGTTTCGGAATCTGGGAGGGGTTCTGGGTTGCCCTAAAAAGACTAATCAAGTGCCATCCGTTTCATCCTGGAGGATACGACCCGGTTCCCGAAATCCTCGACAATCATTAAAAAGAAGGAATGAGGCATTAAAAAATGGATAAAAGGGCTATTATCGCGATATTATTGACTTTTTTAATTATAGTACTTTGGGGGGTCATCCAATCGAAGCTCTTCCCTCCACCTCCAGGCCAGCCACCGGGCAAAGAGGTTAAGAAGGAAGAACTTCCTCGCACAAAGGTTGAAAAGATCGAATTGAAAGAGGAGAAAACCCCTTCTACGCAAAAGATAGTACCGAAGAAGGAGGTCTCGATTGAAACCCAAGACTATTGGGCTGTCCTCACTTCGGATGATGCGAGGCTAAAACATTTCAAACTTAAGAAATTTGAAGACAGGGTTGAACAATCTTCTCTAACGATTGGTTTGAGACGGTTGGTCAAAGGTCTCCTCGGAAGCAAAATCGAAGAAGAGAAGGTACCAAAGCCTCTCGATTTAGTGAATACGAGTGAGGAAGAAGGTCTGCCTTTGGGATTGACCCTCTCTCCCTTTCCGTCGGATGGAAATTGGGAGGTGGATAGGGAACAACTCAATCTCTTTAATAAAGGGGAAAGGGGGAAAGTCATCTTCTCAAAAGATTTTGAGAACGGATTGAAGGTCTCTAAGAAGTTTGGTTTCACTTCGGACAAATACACGATCGACCTGGAAGTAGAAGTCCAGAATACCTCCCAAGAAGAGGTCCAGGTTCAATTGGGGCTTGGTTGGATTGGAAAGGCTGAACTGGAGAAGTTGGCAGATGATGTGAACAAAGATTATGGGTTGAAGTATGCCTACTTAAAAAACGAGAAGGTCGAGAAGAAGGACCTCGGTGGAGGAGGGTCTGCAGGATGCACTCCAGGTTGCGGCGCTCAAAAGAGGACGGTCGATCCTTTCGAGTTTTCGGAAAAGGGAGGAATTGGATGGTACTCCTTCCAAGGAGAATATTTCACAGCCCTTTTGATCCCTCCTCCAACGGAAGGGAACCTCACCTTGACTGTGGAAGGGGAGGGGAAAAATATCGTTAAGGCCCATGAGGTAATCCCTCCCATTTCCATTCCACCGAAACAGGCCATCAAGATGCCCTATCGAGTATACCTGGGACCCAAGGAGAGTGACCTTCTCAAGGAATTGGGTGTGGGGGCTGAAAAGTTAGTGGACTTTGGGTTCTTTTCAATTGTTGCCAAACCCTTACTCTGGTTCTTAAATCTGACCCATACCGTCACCAAGAATTTTGGAATCGATATTATTATCATCAGCATTTTGATCAAAATCATTTTCCTTCCGTTGACGCAGATCAGTATGAAATCGATGAAGGAGATGCAGAAAGTCCAGCCGGAGATGAACCGCCTCAGGCAGACCTACAAGAACGATAAGGCCAAGCTGCAGCAGGAGATCATGTTGCTCTACAAGAGAAGAAAGATCAATCCCATGAGCGGATGTCTTCCCATGCTGATTCAGATCCCTGTTTTCATAGCCCTTTATAATGCCCTTCAGAATTCAATTGAGATGAGACATGCTCCCTTCTTTTGGTGGATCAGGGATCTGGCTGCGAAAGATCCAATCTTCATTACGCCACTCATCATGGGGGCCACCATGGTCCTTCAGCAAAAGATGACTCCCACAGCCGCCGACCCAACGCAAGCGAAGATGTTCATGCTCATGCCGATCATGTTCACCTTTCTCTTTCTCAGTTTTCCCTCCGGGTTGGTCCTCTACTGGCTGGTCAATAATGTGTTGTCGATTGCCCATCAATACTACATCAGCAAAAAGTGAGGCTCGAATTTTGGAAGAAGAGGTTGAAATCGCCAAAGAATTGATGACCGGATTGCTTGAACGAATTGGGGTAAGGGCCGAAGTTGAGGGATTTCTCAAAGACGAGGACCTTTGTCTCGAAATCAAGGGGGATCAGGAAGGAATTCTCATCGGACGGCATGGTCGCACCTTAGACTCCCTTCAGGTCGTTATCAACCGAATGGTCAATAAACGCCTGAAAACTCCTGTAAGGATCCTGTTAGATATTAACGACTATCGGAAAAGAAAGGCTGATAACCTGAGGAGGATAGCGATTCGAGTCGCAGAAAAGGTGAGAAAGAAAGGTCATGCCATGACGATTGGACCATTAAACGCCCACGATCGAAGGCTTATTCACATCGCCCTTAAGGAAGACCCATCCATTCGGACGGAAAGCTTAGGGGAGGGGAAGTTAAAGAAAATCACGATCATCCCCACAAAGGGAAAAGAGGAAGGAAGAAGTTGATCCTTTGAACAGGGGTTCCTCATCTCACCTCGGAGCAAAAATCTCCTCCACAGAAGAAGAGACAATAGCAGCCATTTCTACCCCTCTAGGAGTGAGTGGCATTGGGATCGTGCGGCTTAGTGGTTCCTTGGCCGAGCCCATAGCCAAAAGTCTATTTAAGCCAAAGAGTGAACCCTTCCATTTGACTTCCCACCATTTTCATTACGGAGAGGTCGTCGACCCCCAGAAAGGTCATCCCATCGATGAGGTCCTTGTCGTCCTGATGAAGTCTCCAAAAACCTATACGCGGGAAGATATATTGGAGATTCACTGTCACGGCGGATACTTCATCCTCCAGAAGGTATTGGAATTGGTTTTGAGAGAAGGGGCAAGGATGGCCTACCCAGGGGAGTTCACAAAAAGGGCCTTCCTCAACGGTCGAATCGATCTCACCCAGGCAGAGGCCGTCATCGATCTCATCAATGCTAAAACGATGGCCAGCCTTGACATTGCCAACCAACAGTTGAAGGGTCTCTTCTTTCAAGAATTGAAATCTTTCAAGGAAGAGTTATTTGAAAGTTTAGCCCTGATTGAGGCTCATATCGATTTCCCAGAGGAAGAGATCGAACGAATTTCTATGGAAAAGATGAAAGATTCTTTCAAAAAGATGATCCTGAAATTGGATGAGTGGATAGCCTCCTATGAGGAAGGAAGGGTCTTTCGAGAGGGTGTCACTTGTGCCATTGCAGGAAAGACGAATGTGGGCAAATCGAGTCTTCTCAATGTCCTGCTCAGAGAGGAGAGGGCCATCGTGACTCCAATTCCTGGGACCACTAGAGATGTGATTGAAGAGGTTCTCAACATCGAGGGCATCCCGTTGAGATTGATCGATACGGCTGGATTGAGGAAGACGACCGATTCCATTGAGCAGGAAGGGGTGAAGAGGGCAAGACAGCGAGTAGCAGATTCAGATATCATTCTGTTGATGGTGGATGCAAGCCGGCCCCTCGATCATGAAGACTTGGAGATCTTCGAGGAGGTGAAGGAAAAGAAGAGGGTAGTGGTCATGAACAAAAGGGACCTAGTTTCGGTGATCTCTCCCCAGGAGTTGAAGGACCGGTTTCGGGGAGAGGCGGTTGTTTCCATTTCAGCCCTGAAAAAAGAAGGGATCGAGGGACTGAAGGAAGCGATCTTTACGTCATTAATTCATGGAGACGTGAGGTCATCACCCGAACATCTAATTATTGCGAATATTCGCCATAAAAGAGCGCTGTTGGTCGTAACGGAAAGTTTACGGAATGCCTTGAAGGGGTTGGAAGAGAAGACGTCTCTTGAGTTCATTGCCTTTGAGATACGGTCTGCACTGGAGGCGCTGGGAGAGATGGTGGGGGAGACAACCTCAGAAGAAGTTCTTGACCGCATTTTTGAGCAGTTCTGCATCGGGAAATAAAAATGTTTCACGTGAAACATTCATCTCCCCGTGTCCTTCTTGTCAATCCCTGGATCACCGATTTTGCCGCCTACAATTTCTGGATCAGACCTCATGGACTCCTTTCCATAGCGAGCCTTTTAAGAGAAAATGGGGTTAAAATCAACCTTATTGACTGCCTTGATTTCACCGTCACAAGAAAGAGGTATGGAGATGGTAAATTCTATAAGGTCAAAATTGAGAAACCTCCTCCCATCAAGAGTGTGCCTCGGAATTATGGCCAGTATGGCATTCCCGAGAAATTATTCCGGGAAAAGCTCTCTCACACAGAGAAGCCCGATTTAATCGGGATCACCTCAGGGATGACCTATTGGTATCCCGGTCTTTTTAAAGCCGTTGAAATAATAAGGGAATGTTTAAAAAATGTCCCGATTGTCTTGGGGGGCATCTACGCGACACTATGTCATGAGCATGCAGTCAAACATTCGGGGGCAGACTATGTGTTCAAAGGGGTAGGTGAGCGGGAGGCATTGAACCTCATTTCAGAATTGACTGGATTAGAACTCCGCCATGCACCACGTCGGGTTCATGGCAGCCCTGAACTCAACGTAGTTCAGGGCGAACCCCGAACTAATCTCTATCCCGCCTTCGATCTTTATCCCCAACTCGATTATATCTCTATGATGACCTCCCGGGGGTGCCCATTTCACTGTTCTTATTGCGCTTCTCCTGTTATATCAGGATCATTTGAAAGGAAGGATCCTCATAAGGTGGCAGAGGAAATCGAATACTGGGCAACTCATTATCATGTTAAAAATATAGCCTTTTATGACGATGCCCTGCTCATCAATCCCTCACAACATATCGTTCCGATTTTGAAAGAACTGATCAAAAGAAACATTCAGTGTAATTTCCATACTCCTAATGGCCTCCACATCAGGGAAATAAATAGAGAGGTTTCAGATCTTCTATATCAATGTCGATTCAAGACGATACGCCTTGGTCTGGAGACTTCGGATGAGGCAACCCAAATTGAAACCGGGGGAAAGGTGGACAATCGAGTCTTTGAAGAAGCAGTTAGAAATTTAAGAAGGGCAGGGTACTCGGGGAAGGAGATTGGGGTCTACATTATGGCAGGATTACCGGGTCAGAGGGTAGGGGAGGTGGAGGAGAGCATTGCCTATGTGAAAGAGACAGGGGTAAAGCCCATACTCGTCGAATACTCCCCAATCCCCAACACCCCATTATTTGAAAAAGCTAAAAAAACGTCAAAATTCGACCTTGAAAATGAACCCCTATTCCACAACAATTCCATACTATCATGCCAGTGGGAAGGCTTTACCCTGGGAGATTTTAGAAGACTGAAGGAGAGAGTGAAAGAATGAAACATGCTGAAATTATTAAGGATATTTTTATTGTGGGGGGACCGGATATCACCGATAGCCGGGATGCTTGTGTCTATCTCGTTAATTTGGAGGAGTTAATATTGATCGATTCCGGAGCAGGGTGGAGTGTAGATAAGATTGTAAAAAATATAGAAAATTTAGGTTTCGATCCAAGAAATGTGGGGAAGATTTTACTTACACATTGCCATATCGACCACATTGGAGGTGTTCCTGAGATCAAAAGAAGATTTGGATCGAAAATATATGTACACAAACTGGATGCCCCTCCATTAGAGGAGGGAGACCCTGTTCTCACGGCAGCAACCTGGTATCAGACCAAATTCCCCAAAACTCCGGTGGATGTGAAATTTAATCTTCCTGAGGAGATATTGCAGATTGGAGATGAAAAGATTGTCTGCCTTCATACGCCAGGTCACACACCCGGATCAATATGTATCTATCTTGACCTGAATGGTAAAAGAATTCTTTTTGCTCAAGATCTTCATGGTCCTCTCTTAGAGGAATTCGGATCGAGCCTCAAAGATTGGGATCGTTCGACGAAAAGGCTTCTCGACCTCAATGCAGATATCCTCTGTGAAGGCCATTTTGGAATTTACAAGACGAAGAAGGAAGTTAGAAATTACATCCTCTCCTACCGCCGCCAGTACGGCGTTGAGTGAGTCTAAAATTATAGAAGCCCACCTCCGGTTCTCGGATTGTCGGTGGCCTTACCTCTTCACAATGAGAACTGGGCACCGAGCGTAACGAATCGTTTTCTCTGCGACACTGCCGAGGATCAAGCGGCGCAGCCCGGTTCGACCTTGAGACCCCATCACGATCATGGAGCTCCTGGACTTTGCCGCCTGCTGAGTGATCAGTCGGGCGGCATCCCCCCCTTGAAGGATGATCAGGCGATAATCTTTGGTCTTCACTTTCTTACGTCGCAGCAAGCTTTCAATCGACCGGACCGCTTCCCGTTCGAGTTCGCTGTAGTATTGTGCCCGGAGTGGGAGTGGAACGGTCGTCGCCGGTGCGGTGATCACGTGGACGAGGAGGAGCTTGGCTCGGAGCTCCCGTGCCAGGCCGATTGCGTGATTAAGAGCAGCTCGTGAACGTTTGGAAAAATCTATGGGAACCAAAATATTCTTTGTCGTTGCCATAATCTCCTCCAACCGAAACGTTTTAAATAAGTCCCTGAAACGTAGTAGCTAAGATCTGGACGATTAGAAACTTTTCTCAGCCACAAGGAGGACCGTACTGTTGAAAGCCCTCTCCGAAGTCTTAGAAAAATCTACAGCAAAAAGACCGGGCCTACTCGATGCATGATTCCCTTTCGATGACTCCGTGCGGTCAAAAATCACGATAGGCTCCGGCCCGCTGCCATTTTCACTTCCACCACTCCGCTTCGGACATGGAGATCGCGCTGGGGAAAAGGAATCTCGATACCATGCTCTTTGAATTTCTTGCAAATCGCGTAATTTAGCTCACTGCGCAGAACGCCGGGCGTGGTGGTGTAATCACGCGTCCAGACGCGCAGGATGAAGTTCAAAGAACTATCACCGAACTCCTGCAACAGAACATCCGCGTTCCGCTCTTTCAATACCCCGGGGTGGTCGGCCGCCACCTCGAGCAGGGCCTTGCGCACCAGCTCCGGGTCCGAATGGTAGGCAACCCCAACGGGGAAATTGAG
>SMTZ1_10018788_pt1 | contig 10042 bp, 10 predicted proteins | sample DeeMarSWOR136_30_FD_25667 | JGI IMG/M metagenome (IMG submission 25667)
AATTGAAGTCAAGGCCATGGACTCTCTCAAGAGCCAGTCCATGGGAGGTCACTTCCATTACAACATGGGTTATGCCCTTTGATTCCATTGTGTGAAGCGATTTGTAGAGGTCCGAAGGCTCTGGAGTCGTCCTGACCGAGTTCGTTCGGTCCTGACCTGCTACATATTCTATCGTTCCTATGAGACCGCTCTTAATTCCGCTTGTGTCCAGTACGCTCTTCGTGAGATAGGAGGTGGTCGTTTTTCCATTGGTGCCGGTTATTCCAATCAGTATGATGCTGGGCTGACCGTAGAATTTCTTCGATACGAGTGCAAGGGCTTTCCTCGTGTTGCACACCCTGACAACAGCACCTGGTAGGTCCGTCTCTTTTTCCACAAGGAAAGCCTTCGCACCCCGTCTATATGCGTCAAGAGCGTAGTCGTGGCCATCCCGCTTGAAACCCTTTATACACACGAAGAGATTGCCTTCGCTCACGGAGTTCGAATCATAGGCGATACCTGTTATCGAAATAGACAGATCTCCGCCTAGCACAGTATAGGGCAGATCAGAAACGATTCGCGACAGTCTCTTCTTCATCGCTGGTTTCGTAACTCAGGTATTGATAGTCAAGCAGATTGACTACCTTGATGGTGATCTCCTTGAATATCGAACACGCTACATCTCCCCCATAATAGTATAATCCCTGAGGCTCGTCCACCACCACTGACATGAGAATGCGTGGATGATATGCAGGGAAGAAACCACAGAAACTCGCAGTAAATTTGCTGTTGGAGTATTTTCCGTCCTTGTCTACCTTTTGAGCAGTTCCCGTTTTGCCCGCGATGGTAAGTCCTGGGTACTTCACCTTTCTTCCTGTTCCAAGCTCTACGGCTTGATTGAGCATCTCAACCAGCTCGAGAGCCGTTCTCTCCGATATGACACGCCTTATGGGAGTTGGAGTGAATTCACGTATGGTGTTTCCATGAGAATCTGTAATTCGCTTGACAATGAGAGGTCTCATCAGGATTCCTTTGTTTGCTACAGAGCCAAACGCGTACGCGAGTTGAATTGCAGTTACTGAGATTCCTTGACCAATAGCAACATTTGCCAGGCGAATGTCTGACCACTCATCAGGCTTTGAGAGAATGCCGTTTGCCTCCCCAGGCAAATCTATTCCCACGGGGTTGCCAAATCCGAAGGCCCTGAGATACTCGTATAATTTAGATTTCCCCACCTCTTGGGCCATCATTACTGTTCCAACATTGCTGGAGTATACGAGCACCTCGGCAGTGGTAAGCACGTTGTGCTTTTCTACATCTCTTATTGGGATACCCTGCACGACTATCTTCCCGCTGTCCACATGTACGCTGTCTGTTTTCGCTATTACGCCCTCCTCAAGCGCCGTCGCCAGTGTGACTATCTTCAGAGTCGAGCCTGGCTCAAAAATGTCGGTGATTGCCCTGTTTCTCCACTCTTCAGGAGTTCCATTGCCTCTCATATTCGGATTGTAATTTGGAAGATTCGCCATAGCCAGAATCTCCCCCGTGGCTGGGTCGATGATGATACATGTTGCAGCTCGAGCCTTGAACCTCTCTACGCCTCGAGCCAATTCTTTCTCGGCGATTGACTGTAAATCCGCATCTATGCTTAAAACGATATCCGAACCATTCTCTGGTTCTCTCTTCGGGTATTCAGGGAGCGGGCACGTGTGCCCAGTGGCGTCTCGCTGTACCACCATCTTCCCGGGAGAACCTCGCAATATGCCATCGAATTCATATTCGATTCCTTCAAGCCCCTTCATCTCTACCCCACAAAAACCGACGAGATTGCCCGCTATACCCTTCGGGTAGGCCCTTTGCACGTCAGAAATCAGATAGACACCTCGAAGCCGGAGCTTCCCGATTCTTTCCGCAACTTCCGGGCGGATTGCCCTTTTTATCCAGACAAAACTCTTTCCCGATCTCAATTTCTCGACTATATCTCCCTTCGTTCCCAGGCCGAGTTTAGAGAGTTCTTCGGCTGTCATGACTGGGTCTGTTACGAGCTGTGGGTGTGCATAACAAGACTGGCATTCGAAAGAAATCGCCAGTGGCTTGAGGTTTCTGTCAAGGATTTTTCCTCTCTCAGCGGTTATTTCGACTTCCGTCTTGTGTTGTTCTTCAGCGATTTTCCTGTATTTGCCGCCACAGATAACCTGCAGAATGGAGAGCTTGAAGAAGAGTACTATCCAAAGAACGAAACACGCGGCAAGGTACATCCTGAACCTCATTTTGTACCACCTTTCTTGATGTATACAATATCTTTCGATTCTGGATAGAGCATGTTGAGCTCTGCTTTCGCAAGCTTCTCGATTCTCGAATAGCTCTTCAGACTTTCTGCACTCACTTCAAGAGAGTGCACCTGAGTGAGAAGATGGTCTCGTTCTTCTCGGAGCTCCTCGATTCTCAGATTGATCTTGACAAAGTGCGTTCTCTCCCACACTAGAAGAAAGAAGAGGACCATCACAGGAAGAATGATTCTGAGTATCTTAGGCATCTTTTTTTTCGGCTATTCTCAGTTTTGCACTGCGTGCTCTCCGATTTCTCATGACTTCCTCGTGAGAGGGAAGAATAGGCTTGCGGGTGAGCACGTTCAACAGCGACGCATAACGTTCCTTGAAGCTGAACTTGACAATTCTATCCTCAAGTGAGTGATAGGTGATTACACAAATTCTCCCTTTGGGTTTCAAGATATGGATCCCGAGCTTGAGGGCTTCCTCAAGTCTATCGAGTTCTTCATTCACTGCAATCCTAAGAGCCTGGAAACACCGTGCTAGAGACTTCGTGGGGTTTCCCCTCGCCGCTCTTCGGATGATTTGTGCAAGACGTGTGTTTGTGATGATCTTCTCCTCTTCTCTTTCTTTCACGATGAACCGTGCGATTCTCTTAGAATTGGATTCTTCTCCGTATTCTCTGAGCAACTGGTTCAGCCGGGTCTCGGGGAGATTGTTGACCAGAGTCTCTGCAGTCGTAGAGGCGTGCTGGTCGAAGCGCATGTCGAGAGGCCCCTTGAGCTTGTAAGAAAAACCTCTGGAGGGATCTTCCACTTGGAAAGAGGCCAGCCCCAGATCCATGAGGAATCCGTCGGCATCTGCAGGAAGAACGCCTTTCATTTCCAACCAGTCCATTCGATAAATGCTCGCATTCTTGAATCCTTTTAATCTCTTCTGTGCGAGGGTGATAGCCTTTTCATCTTTGTCAACACCTATGAGTGTTCCTGTCCCGCCTATCTTCTCTAATATCGCTATGGCGTGGCCACCACAACCCAGAGTCGCATCGACGATCGTCTTGCCAGGTTGACAATCCAATCCAACCACAACCTCTTCAACCATTACAGGGTTGTGGCACGCAACTCCCATCAGTCTCGGGGTTGACTCTTGTTTTTCAATGCTTCGACTTCTTTCCAGAAGATGCTTAGGGATTATTATTCTGCCCTGGTCATCGAACATGAGTCTATCAGATTCACCGAACATCCATCTCTGCACACGTCTTACTGACTTTCTGGTATACGGCAAAGACTTCAGTATGCCCGTATCTCTTTTCCACACGTCCAGTGGATAGAGACAGAGACATTTCTCGAGGCCCCTTGTGATGACAAAGGTGCCATTAGCCTCCTCAGAAGTCATTTTTCGAAATCTAGAAGGTATCGCTACTCTTCCCGTAGCGGGATCAACCGTGTGCCTATGTAAACCTTGATATTCCATCTCTCACCATAATTCTCCATGATTCACCAAATTTATATGGAGTCCGGTTTTTTTGTCAAGCAAAAAATGTGGGTCTTAGAGACTGCACGTGGCGCCGTCACACAGACAATGGGTGTGGGAAAGAGATGCCGGCCACCAACTCTAAACCTCGCTCTTCTCATCAAGTGCTTCCCTCACCATCCTTACAGTACCCGTTCGGCGACTGTTCAAGTGCGTCCTGGGGATCCGAGGCCTTGGAACTCGTTTCTATTTTTCGAGAAGAACGAATGGGCTGTATCGATGGAGCCCGATGGTGACTCCGTGGTCATTCATCTGTCACAGGTTGGCAGCAACGCGGAAAGAAACAATAATAAGTAATAAAAAACAGTAAAATACTTGACAAACATTCCACTATATCACAGAATAATGTCGAGTATGACATGGAGGTCGCAATGAAAAAGAAGTTGATATCTCTTACATTCTTCCCGAATTTCGAGAACCAGGATGAATTCTTTGAGAGAATCACTCGCAAGAAGGACCCATTCGGAAGAATACTCAACCTCTGTCTATTGCTGACACTCTTCTCATTTGCCTACGGAATCATTATGGGAAGCCATCATAGCTTCACACAGGCCTTCGCGACGGGTATAAAAATCCCGCTTCTCTTCTCATTGACATTGCTCATATGCTTTCCCGCATTCCTCATCATTCAATTCGTTCTTGGATCAAAGCTTACGCTGACGCAGATGATTGCCATTACGCTCTCGGGATTTGTCTTAACCACGTCTGTCATGATAGCTTTTGCGCCCATCATCATATTCTTCCAATTGACAGGAGGGAATTACTACTTTCTTATACTGTTGCACATTTCAATATGGGCTCTTTCAGGATTCTTCGGGATGAAGACGGTAGTTGGTGCACTTAAGTATTCCTGCGAGAAGAAGAATGTCTATCCGCACACGGGAGTAGTCGTGTTCCGGTTTTGGGTCGTGATCCTGGCATTTGTGGGCATTCAATTGGGATGGAATCTCAGACCATTCTTGGGCAAGCGTGGAGAACCATTCCAGCTCTTTAGAGAGTACGAAGGAAACTTCTACACCGCAATCATCTACTCGATTCGGCAACTGGCCGGTGTGAGCGACCAGAGTCTCGATGAACGCTCACGCCACGAGGACCAGAGAACGAAGGAATCAATAGTGCCTTTCTTACTCGATAAAGAGGAAGAGAAGAATGTCGGCGAAAAGTGATATCATGACCCTTGAAGAAGTCGCCTCGTATCTGAGAGTGAAGCCTCAAACGATCTACACGTGGGCGCAGGACAGGAGAATCCCTGCTGCGAAGCTCGGAAAAGAATGGCGGTTCAAGAAATCGATCATTGATGAATGGTTTCTTCAGCATATCGATGAGAAGTTCACCGATGTAATCAACCGATCGAAGGCGAAGCATGGTATGAGTGAAGAATCCCAGCAGAGTCATGATGATGGTTAGAGCTCCGTCATCATGGCCGGCTCTTTCAACCAGCTCTCTTTGAGCGAGAAGAAAAGGAGGACAATATGAGATATTCGATGCAGTCGAGCCTGACGTGTAGGAATACAGTCACTACTCCGAGTTGGTTGTTACGTGCTGCTCACCACCGGTTCAATGGCATCTCTGCGATATCGGTTTCTATTTTCTTGCTCACCATCTCACTGTTTCCGGTTCCGGACAGCGCTTCAGAGAACAGCTCTGACCTCAGTGAGGGTCTCCGCCTCTACCATCAGAATCTGCTTGAAGAAGCGATTCCCCTGCTCGAACGAGCCGTCGAAAAAAGTCCACAGGATGCAGACGCGTATGCCTGGCTTGCTGAAACGTATCGTCGCCTCAGGCAGATCGATGATGCCGTGAGTACTGCACGGAAGGCGATTGAGAGAGATTCCTGTCACAGTTTCGGGCACACCGTGCTCGGAGATGCTTTCAACCCTATGTACAGCTCTTGGGAACTGGCCCACTTCGACAGTACATGGAGCCATCTTCAGAGAGCGGTGGACTGCAGCCCGGGCGACGGGAATGCTTGGCTGAGCATCTGGAGTGAAGCCATAAGGCGTGGAGAACGGAAATTAGAAGAGAAGGCACTTCACTCCATTATGGAGATTGGGTTTCTGACGCCAGCCGTGTGCGCTTACAACCGCTGGATGTTACGTTTCCTTCCGGAAAACGCACTGCTTCTGACAAATGGAGACATGGACACGTACCCTGCCGTGGCCTTACAGGAAGTCGAGGGATTTCGCACGGATGTCGCTGTGGTGAACCGGTCGCTGCTGAACACACCATGGTACGCACGATTCGTACGAGATAGGCATGGAATACCACTTCCCTTTGACGACAGCGGATTAGGTTCTCTCAGTCCATATCGGGATGAAAATGGAAACTTGATACCAGTATCCGCGCAGATTTTCAGAGGTTGGTTGGATTTGGCCCGGAGTGGCCGTTTCATTCGTCCCATTGCAGTATCCGTTACAGTACACGAGAGTGCTGTCTCAGACATCAAGGACCATCTCAAGCTGGTCGGTCCATTCTGGTTGTGGAGCGCGGAGCCCGTGGAAGACACTCTGGAAATGACTACGGCAGAACAAGTTCTCGCCCACACAAGTCCGGGGGACTTTGCCGGTTCGTTCGTAGTCCCGGAAGACCGTAGCCCTGTACGGAGGAAGTACAGTAGCGGTATAGTCAAGAACGTGACTTCATTCGTCTTGCGCTACAGCGATGCACTCATAGAATCTGGGCGTACTCAGGAAGCGCTTGAGGCTTTGAAGTGGGCGGAAAAGTTCGAGAATCAGACTGAGTTAGGACCCTATTTTACGGAGGAGATCAGAGAACTCAGGGAGGCTGCTCTAAAGTAGGGCGTGGATCGGCTTGAGCGGTGATGATTCGTTACACAACCTGGCAGTGTCACCAGGTGGGGATTGGGTAGTACTTGACTGAGGGAAGACATTCGATATGTGCAGAGAATCTCATCCTACGAGAATAGAAGTGAACTGCCTAGGAAATTGCGATTGACGGGTCATTGACAAAAAGGCTGAGGTCTTTATCTTGAGATATAGTGGCAATGAAGATGACAAGGGGGAGGTGATTCGGGATGATCCTGAGTTGGATACTATTTTTGTTCGGAATATGGATCATAATCAGTGCTGCTCTCAGCGGACTAAGCCAATGGCATAACGTAGTCAGTTTCGTCATAGGGATTCTCATCGCACTCTTTTCGTTTTGGCAGACGAAGAGAAGAGGAAGAGATTGACGCTTCTTAGCGTGCTTTTCTCTTCCAGTCGTATTCGTCCTCGATTTCTCCGACAAGTTCCTCCAGAAGATCCTCTATTGTGACAATCCCTGCAGTACCTCCGTATTCATCGAGCACTATCGCCATCTGAGCACCCTTTCTCCTGAAGTCACTGAGGACTGAACTGCAGGTTTTCTTCTCAGGGATAAACAAGGGGGGATTCATACACTCCTGCCAATTCCCATCAGACAGTCGTAACAGGTCGTTGACGTGGACTACACCGATGATGTGGTCGATGGTCTCTTCGTATATCGGATATCGAGAATATCCAGAAGCCTGAGCTAGGTTCAGAATTGCCTCTATCGGTTGATTGACTTCCACACACTTCACATCCACTCTCGGAACCATAATTTTGTGTACCGGCTTTGACGCGAAGTCGAATACTCCACTTATTATTATTCTCTCTCTGAAACCAATACCTCCCTCTTTCATGGCGATCTCGAGTTCTCTCTTTGTGACTGACTCTCTTGCTGGCTGAACTCCCAGTCCTTTGAGCATTCGCTCTGAGAGTGCGTGGATCACAGAAGCTAGTGGCCGAAGTGCATACTCCGCTATCAACAGGGGAATCGCAAACCACAAAGAAAAAGAGTTTGGCCGCCTAAGGCATAGGGATTTCGGGATGATCTCTCCGAAGAGGAGAATCACGAACGTGGTGATGAAAGGAGCAAGGATGGTCAGTCTCGGGATGTGCTTTATGAACAGGTAGGTGACAAAGATGGAGCAGGCGACTACAGATATGTTGGTGCCGACGAGTATGACCGCAAGAGTCTTTGAAAGCGTGGAACGAACCTTATACGCTGCCTTTGCCGGCAGATAGTTTTCGTCTGCGAGGGCCCTTATCTTTATTCTGTTTGATGCCAACAGGGCGATTTCTGAGCCAGCGAAGAACCCTGTCAACAAGAGAAATATGATCGCTATGATGATCTCGATCACGGAAGAAACACTCTCACCTTCTCTATACGATTTTCTCTGACTTCTTCCACCACGAGCCTCAGTTTGTCCAACTCTACAGACTGACCCTCCTCTGGCACTTTTCCAGCTTTGTCGAGAATTAGACCTGCAAGAGTCGCGAACTGATCTGTAGGAAGATGCACTCCTAAGTGCTCATTGAATTGGTGGACATCTATGATTGGGTCGACCACGAAGACTCTCGCACCCATTCTCTTTATAAGGGGAGGTTCGACGTCGAACTCGTCTCTGATCTCACCGACCAGCTCTTCTACAATGTCCTCCAAAGTGATCAGACCGGAGGTCCCGCCATACTCATCCACGACCACAGCAATTGTAGTCTTCTCTGTTTGGAGTTCCCGCATAAGCGTGAGCACCTGTTTGTTCTCAGGAACGAAATAGGGCTTCTTCGCGATGAGCCTGATAGGCCTTTTGCTATCGTGCTCGAGGAGTACATCCTTCGAATAGACGATACCTTCCACGTGGTCGAGTGTCTTCGCGTAGACCGGTATCCTGGAATGTGTGAATTCCTTGAATGCCTGGCGCGCCTCTTCCACTGTTCTGTCGGAAGGAAGTGACTCTATGTCTACCCGAGGGGTCATTACTTCCCGGACTCTTTTTTCACCAAACGCAAAGGCGTCGATTGCGATTTTTTCGACCTCTTCTATCAACACACCGTGTTCTTTCGCTACTTCCACCAGTGCGAGAAACTGCTTCAAGGTGAGCTTCCTTCCTGCAGGAGAGGGAACGAGAAATGAAACTGCATGAAACACTAAGAGAAAGAGCTGAGTGAGCGGATAGAAAATGTAATAGAAAAGATGGAGAATGGGAGAGACTTTGAGTGAGACTGACTCGGAGTGGTGTATGGCGTAGAGTTTGGGCGTTACTTCTCCTATTAGGAGCAAAATGAGCGTCACCGCGATCCAATCAGCTATAATGACGACTGTTTCGTTGATATGAATGAAAGAGATGGTGAGAATCGCTGCAATCGATGCTGCAAAGGTGTTAACAAGAGTGTTGCCCGTCAGGATTGTGATGAGAAGACGGTACGGCTTTTTCATAAGAGAGACGAGCAGAGAAGCGTACCTCTTCTTCTCTTCCTTCAATCGTTCCAGCCTGAAGGATGGGATCGAGAAGATGGCAGACTCTGAGGCAGAGAAAAAGGCAGATAAGCCCAGCAGAATGATGAATAACGCCAAGAGCAAAAATTTGAAAGATGAGTCGTCGGCTTCCACCGATTGAATTACCCCTTCGGCCAATTAAAAAATAAAACCGGGAAGCATGTCAAGTCTTTGGTCTTTAGGCAGAATTCTCCGCAGACCTTACCCGGATTCATTCCTCGTGCACATTGCCGGTGAGCAGCACGATCCTTGAGAGAAGAAACGTTTCATGCGCCTCTCTCCGGTTCATTCTCGTTAGCCGGCCTTGGTCTGCTCGAATGGATGTACCTCTGCGGCGTCTACAGGTACGGGCGTCTCGAGGCCCTGTGGGTATGAGAACGGGAGAGGCTCGGACGCTTCGTCCTCTCACCTGGATTACTGGAGCAAATCGGATGGAACACGTCTCATCCAAAATTGACAAAATTTTCGATTTCCGAGACAATGAAGGTGGGTTCAGGAATGAGTGACCAGGTGGCGCGTACAGATTGAGAAAGGAGTCAGATCATGGTCGATTTCTCTATTAAGTACATGGGGCTCGCGTTGCGTAATCCGCTCGTAGTAGGGAGTAGTGGGTTAACCAACACCTCCGAAGGGGTCGGTCGCTGTGCTGTCGCAGGGGCAGGAGCAGTTGTTCTTAAATCGCTTTTCGAGGAGCAGATGCAAGCAGAAACCGAGGATCTGGAACAGCACTCCTGGATTCTTGGGCACCCTGAGGCATTCGAATACGTGAGGGGCATGCGTATGGGTCTCGGCCCCCGTGAATACCTAAAACTGGTAGAAGAAGCAAAGAAGGCCGTCTCTATTCCTGTGATAGCGAGTCTCAACTGCGTATCACCTAAATGGTGGGTGAATTACGCGAAGCAAATCGAACGTGCTGGTGCGGACGCTCTGGAACTCAATATTTCAGTGATGCCAAGCGA
>SMTZ1_10008858_pt1 | contig 10041 bp, 8 predicted proteins | sample DeeMarSWOR136_30_FD_25667 | JGI IMG/M metagenome (IMG submission 25667)
CCTTTGCGGTCCCAATCTCTTTCTTCGAGAGCATCTCCATTATCTTCGGAGGAGCTGGTTTAATCTTTGAGGGTTTAACAAACTGCGGTGGATGCCGTCACGAGAAATTCTGCAAGGGCTTACCGGGCGTAAACCCTCAAAGATCAAACCAGAGTGTGGTTTTGAGGAATCTCTTTGGGAGATGCTCTTTCAGAAAGAGACAGGGACCACATTCGGATGAAAGCCCCGAGCCATGCCTGTCCTGTCGGAGACCCTGAGTATAATCGAAGGGAGCTCGGTCGAAGGGAGAAAAATGGCCATGGCCGGAACCGGGGGCCCTTTAAATGAAGGAGGGTCCATGCCAACACTTTTGAACGATACCAATTGCTTACAGAGAAAGCTCTCTGCTGATGGTCAGGGCCATAAAGTCTTTTCTGTATTGACTGGTGGGAGGGCGCCGTCCTTTTCGCGACTTGTCTATGGGGGAAACCGCAGCCCTGAGCCATTCGACGTTGCTCATGGCCCTGACCCAATCCATTTCCAGTATTTTATGCTCCCCTTAGTATATCCAGACTGCAACACACCCCATCGTAAACATCCCCTTCTTTTGCCTAACGGTCATTGATTCTTTTCCTGATTTAGGCGATACTAGTGGTTTAGCTCGAATAAAATCATGAAATCTGATTCGAGTTTTTTATTACAGTCCCTGGCCAAGAACTGGATTGATACCGGATACTGGTCACTCGATACTCGATTCAAAAGGAATAAGCTCTTTTTCTTATTTATCCAGAATCCAGGATCTTTACCCTGTGGAATCCTCCGCAGGAGGGCCGCCATTGGCGGCATTCCACAGGGCAGGTCCAGCATCGGTTCGCCTCAGGCAAGGGGATATTTGCGTCGCTAACCTGTCCGGAGCCTCTAGGTCGAACGACTCGTCGATTCGAGGCGCAGCTTGATTAGTCATTTTGGTAAATCATCTTGAAATTTGAAAGACAACTGAAATACCTCTATCTCAAACTCATTCGCCTCAAGGGGGACCCTCACCACCTGGCCTTGGGTATGGCCCTGGGTATCTTCTCTGCCATGCTACCCATCCTCCCGTTTCAGACCGCTCTTGCCGTCACCCTCGCCATCTTTTTCAACGGGAGCAAAATCGCCGCAGCCATAGGCACCTGGGTCACGAACCCCCTGAACTGGGGCTTTCTCTATCTCTATACCTATAAGATAGGCACGTGGGTTCTCGGTCTTTCCGGGAAAAACAAGGTCTTCAGTTCCGTCATGCATTCCATACAGCAGGAGGAAAGCGCTCTGGTTATCCTCGGAAAAATCTTGGGGGCTGGAGGTACCATCGCTGCCACCTTTCTGACCGGGGGACTCATTCTGGGAATCGCTTTTGCCCCCCCATCCTACTTCATTTTCTTGAGATTCTTCCGGCTCGTGAAGGCCTGGCGCGAGCAGAGGAGGCAACGTAAACTGTGGCAAAAGCGAAATCTCTAGCGCAATCGCGCGGTTTTCGACCCAAAAAAAGACTGGGTCAACACTTTTTGAATGACCCGGCGATCATCGACAAAATGATCGCCCGAGCCGGATTTGATCCATCTTGCACGGTTCTGGAAATTGGTTCAGGCTTGGGCGCTTTGACGCTTCCCTTGGCCAGATCGGTGCAGCACGTCCTGGCTGTGGAAAAGGACCGCCAGCTGGTGGCGGTGCTTCAGAAAAATCTTTACGCTTCGGGCATTCACAACGTCACACCCATTACAGAGGACATCCTCAGGCTGGACTTCGCCGCACTCGATCTCCCCGCCGGGCAGAGCTTCCAAGTCCTGGGCAACCTCCCCTTCAACATTTCGTCCCCGGTTCTCGAAAAACTGGTTCTAAACCGGAATCTTGTGAGTCGTGCTGTGCTCACTTTCCAGCGTGAACTGGCCCGTCGATTGATGGCTACCCCCGGAAACAAGGAGTACGGTGCTATGACTGTCTTGGTGCAGTACCACGCCCGTGTATCGCCTCTCCTTGAGATTGCCAAGGAGGCCTTCTATCCAAAACCTAAGGTGGGCTCCATGGTTTTGGAACTGGATTTCACAAGGCCTCATCCCAACCGGGCAAAAGATGAAAAGCACTTTAAGAGGGTGGTGAAAGCCGCCTTTGCCCACAGACGGAAGACTCTCCTCAATTGTCTGAAGGGGGCTGAAGCCCTTCCAACTCCAAATATCCTTCATGCCCTCGAAAGATGCGGCATCGAGCCCGGAAAAAGGGCGGAGACATTGAATATCGACGATTTTCTTTGCCTGAGCGCCTCCCTGGCACTCCTTGACAAATGAGACCCCCAATGCTAAGGGTAACCGTTTTCCAGTCCCGGCTTTTTTCTAGAGAAGAAGATGCACCATTACATCGTCATAGAAGGCCCTCTGGGAGTAGGCAAAACCAGCCTTGCCCTCTTGCTCGCTGAAAGGATTAAGGCGCAGACCCTGCTCGAAGAAGTAGAGGAAAACCCCTTCTTGGTCAGTTTCTATCAGGACCCGAAGAAATTTGCCTTTCAGACGCAAATTTTCTTCCTCCTGAGGCGATATCATCAGGCCGCGGAAATGGCTCAGTTGGACCTTTTCAACAGAACCACAGTCTCCGACTACCTTTTTGACAAGGACAGACTGTTCGCCCGGGTAAACCTGGATGAGAATGAATTCTGGCTCTATGAACAGCTTTTTCAAATTTTGAAGAAGAGGATCAGACCACCCGATCTCGTGGTCTTTCTCCAGGCGAAAACAGAGGTGTTGGTTGAAAGAATAAGAAAAAGGAATCGGAAAATTGAACGGTCCATAAGCTACAAATATCTTGAGAAAATAAACCAGGCCTTCAACGAATTTTTCTTCCACTTCGCCGACTGCCCGCTCCTGGTGGTCAATGCCTCGGAGATTGATTTCGTCCACATACCGGAGGACTTCGAAGACCTGGTGCAGCAGATCATGACCATGAAATCGGGGACTCAATATTACATCCCCATGAGTTCAAGAAACGCAGAGTAAAGCATCCGGGCCCCGAGGAGCCGACTTCAGGCTAACCCCAAAGGGGGCTTCCAGGGCAAGAGATTTACGATTTTCGATTGACGATTTCAGATTGAGTCTAGATTCGATTTTCATTCGTCAATCTGCAATCCATAATCGACAATAGGTGGCGGGCCAGTACTCCAAGCCAGGTCACTATTTTACCGGCAAAGCCACTGTTTTTGGACCTAGCCCTGAGGACCAGGTTCTTCAAGAACCCCTAAACGATTCTATGGCAAGGGGAAGTGCCAACATGGACGTTTTGAATACGGCCGATGCCACGCAAAAGAGATGCGAGGAACTCCGCCTGCAAGGGAAAACACTGGCCTTTGTGCCGACCATGGGGTTTTTCCATGAAGGTCACCTGGAGTTGATGCGCGTGGGAAAGAGACTTGCCGATGTCCTTGTCATCAGCATCTTTGTCAATCCCACACAGTTCGGACCTCAAGAGGACTTGGACGCCTACCCCCGCGATACCGAAGGCGATCTCTCAAGGGCCCAAGAGGTGGGGGTGGATATCGTCTTCCTGCCCACCGCTGAAGAAATGTACCCTGAAGGTTATCAGACACGTGTTGAGGTTGAAAGGGTGACCAGGCATCTTTGCGGCCTGTCGAGGCCGAGACATTTCCAAGGCGTAACAACGGTGGTGGCCAAACTTTTTAACATTACCAAACCCCACATTGCTGTCTTCGGCCAGAAAGACTACCAGCAATTGACGGCCATTACCCGCATGGTCAAGGATTTGAATATGGACATCCAGATTGTGGGCGTCCCCACGGTCAGGGAAGCGGATGGTCTTGCCATGAGTTCCCGAAACAATTACCTCACATCAGAACAGAGAAAATCCGCCCTTTGTCTCAAAAAATCGCTTGATCTCGCCAAGGACATGGTTCGCGGGGGAGATAAGGACGCGGCTGTCATAAAGGAGGCTGTAAATGAGTTGATTCGGAGCTACCCCTATACCGAAATCGATTATGTTAGTGTATGCGATCCTGTGTCTTTGGAAGACGTAGGCAGGATCGAAGGTGAAGCCCTTTTGGCCCTTGCAGTGAAAGTTGGAAAGTCAAGGCTCATTGACAACTGCATCCTGGGCGAGGGTTCTAAGCAGTGAAGCTCTCCGACCAAAGGTCGGGGCATTCTGGCATTTTTCGTGAAGCTCTCCCGCCAGGGAGACTGTGTCACGATGTCATTCCGAGGCTTTAGCCGAGGAATCTTGAATCTGTAAGTGGCGAGTGAGAAAATACGCACGCCGGTCTTATGGTTGTTGAAAGGAGTGTTGTATGAAGAAAGACAATTTCTTGTTTACTTCCGAATCCGTTACAGAGGGTCACCCGGATAAGATTGCGGACCAGATATCCGACCACATTCTGGACAAAATGCTGGAACAGGACAAATATGCCCGCGTTGCCTGTGAAACCTTGGTGACCACGGGGATGGCGATTATAGCAGGCGAGATTACCACCACGGCGTACGTGGACATGCCGGAGGTCGTGCGGGAAACCATCAAGGATATCGGTTACCGGAATTCTGCCATGGGCTTTGATTGGGAAACATGCGCTGTTCTCACCTCCATTGACAAGCAGTCCCCGGACATTTCCGTGGGTGTTAACGGAAAAGGCCTTTTCAAGGAACAAGGGGCCGGAGATCAAGGCCTCATGTTCGGCTATGCCTGCAAGGACACGGCCACCCTTATGCCCATGCCCATTTTCCTGGCCCACGGTCTCACGCAGAGACTGGCCCACGTCCGAAAATCCGGTAAACTGCCCTGGTTGAGGCCGGACGGTAAATCCCAGGTCACCGTGGAATATGCAGGGGGTAAACCCCACAGGGCGCACACCGTGGTGATCGCCGCCCAACACGAACCGGATGTGGACTACGACACTTTATGTGAAGCGATTATCGAGGAGGTGATCAAAAAGGTTATCCCTGCCCATATGCTGGACCAAGAAACCCAGTTCTTCATCAACACCACCGGGCGCTTTGTGGTAGGCGGCCCTCTGGGGGACTGCGGTTTAACCGGAAGGAAGATCATCATGGACACCTACGGCGGTTTCGGCTATCACGGGGGCGGCGCCTTTTCCGGAAAGGATCCATCCAAGGTAGACAGAAGCTCTTCTTACATGTGCCGTTATATTGTCAAGAATATTGTGGCCGCCGGCCTGGCTGAGCGGTGTGAAATCCAAGTGGCCTATACCATTGGACGGCCCGAACCGGTTTCGGTCATGGTGGGGGCTTACGGCACAGGGGTCATGCCCAGCGCGGAACTCACACGGATTGTTAAAAAGGAGTTCGATCTCCGACCCGCCGCGGTTATTGAGAGACTGGATCTGCTCCGACCGATATACAGAAAGACATGCAATTACGGCCATTTCGGCCGGGAACTCCCGGAATTCACCTGGGAGAAGCTCGACACGGTAGACACCCTCAAGAGAGCCGTGAAGTAAAGAAACCTGACTCTCAAGACCGTGCTTCTAGCGTCTTTAACAGATGATGGAGTAATGGACGACATGACAGGGGAACCATGGAATAGTGGAAGAATGGAATAATGGGTCTTTAAGGCATCCTACCTCTTTTGACCCAATATTCCAGCATTCCATGATTCCAATATTCCTTTGACCCATTACTCCAGCAGACTCCGAGCCATTCAAAATTGACCCGAGGACCACGTATTTAACGCTTAAATCAACGGAGCCGAGATTATGGACTATGACATCAAGGATATCACCCTGGCTGAAAAAGGCCGGTTGAGAATTGAATGGGCAGCCATGAGCATGCCTGTCTTGAAAAAAATCGGGGAGCGCTTTGAAAGGGAAAAACCCCTCAAAAGCCTGAGGCTTTCGGCCTGTTTGCACGTCACCACGGAAACCGCCAGCCTGCTCAAAACCCTAAAGGCCGGCGGGGCCGATGTGGTCGTCTGTGCGTCCAACCCTTTATCCACCCAGGATGATGTGGCTGCCTCATTGGTGGCGGACGATGAAATCCCCGTATTTGCCATCAAAGGAGAGGACAACCCCACTTACTATGATCACATCCTTTCCGCATTGAAGCACAAGCCCAATCTCACCATGGATGATGGGGCGGACCTGGTGAGCTCCCTTCACTTTATCGCTCTCAACAAATGGGATGACTTGGCGGAGGGCATCAGGGAATGGGTAACACGTTTGTCCGACAACGAGAGAAAGGCTTTGCTCTCAGGGGTGCTGGGCGGATCCGAGGAGACGACAACAGGGGTCATTCGACTTCGAAGCATGGAAAAAGATGGGGTGTTACAGTTCCCCATCATATCGGTCAACGACGCCAATACCAAACACCTCTTTGACAATCGATACGGCACGGGCCAGAGCACGGTCGATGGCATTATCAGAGCCACAAATCGGCTCCTTGCGGGCAGTGTCTTTGTGGTAAGCGGCTATGGGTGGTGCGGACGGGGTGTCGCTGTCCGAGCCAAGGGTCACGGTGCCCATGTGATCGTCTGTGAGGTGGATCCCCTCAAGGCGCTCGAAGCGGTCATGGATGGTTTTCAGATCATGCCCATTGCCGAAGCCGCCCCTCTTGGAGATATTTTCTGCACCCTCACGGGAGACATCAATGTGATCCGGCAGGAGCATTTCCTCATGATGAAGAATGGGGCCATTATCTCCAATTCCGGTCACTTTGATGTGGAGTTGGACTTGCCCGGCCTCAAGGCTATCTCCACTGCAAAGAGATCCATGCGGGAGTTTGTGGAGGAGTTTACGCTGAACAACGGCCGTAAGATCTACCTTCTCGGAGAGGGTCGGTTGGTGAATTTGGCTGCCGCCGAGGGGCATCCCTCGAGCGTTATGGACATGAGCTTTGCCAATCAGGCCCTGTGCGCAGAATACATGGCCGCAGAGCACAAGAAACTTGAAAAAAGGGTCTATCCTGTTCCTCCCCACATCGACCGGGAGATTGCACGGCTCAAACTCGCCGCCATGAACGTGGACATAGACACCCTCACGCCCGAGCAAGAAAAATATCTCTCCTCGTGGGAAATGGGAACGTAAAGACATCTCTCCACCGAGAGGCCGAGAACACTCCCCCTCTCCCCCGGAAACGAGGCTGTGCCGTAATTCGCTCTTTGCGCTTTTCTGTCATTTCGAGCGTAGCGAGAAATCTTGAGACACCAGCTATTTACTGATTCAAGATTCCTCGGCTATCGCCTCGGAATGACATTGCGGCACAGCCTCGAAACGGGGGGGAGGTTTACCCGCCTTCGGCGGCGCCAGAGGCGACCAGGGGCTGGGGTGAGGGGGTGCCCGCTATCCTGGTTCCGGCTATGCTTCGCTGTGCGCTCCTTGCCTCAGTGGTGAATCACAGACCATTCTTTCTTCAAGGCCTCAATTCTTCCTTCTTTGATGGCCTGTCGGATTTCCTTCATCATGGTTTCCAAAAAGAACAGGTTGTGAATGGCCGCCAGCCGCATGGCTGACGGTTCGCCGGCTGCAAAGAGATGTCTGATAAAGGCCCGGGAGTAACGTTTACAGGTCATGCACCCACACCTTTCTTCGATGGGTCCGGGATCGTCCCTGTAGCGGGCATTGAGAACGTGCATGACATATCGCTTTGACCCTCTCGAAAAAACGGTCCCTGTTTCGGCCATCCTGGTCGGGGCGATACAATCGAAGAGATCTATCCCTCGAATCACCACCTCAAATATATCCTCCACTTTCCCAATGCCCAAAAGATGGCGTGGGCGATTCTGGGGCAACAAGGGCACCGTCCATTGCAGAACCCTGTGCATATCCTCCTTTGATTTGCCCAGAGAACCCCCAATGGCATAGCCGTCAAAATCCTGTTGCGCCATGAAACCGGCACTCCTCTCTCTTAAATCCTGAAAAGCCCCGCCCTGAACAATGCCGAAGAGGGCCTGAGCCTCTTGGGAATGTCTCTGATGGGTATCCTGTGCCCGCATTGCCCAACGGTGGGTGCGCTCCATGGCCCTCTTGGTGTAAGCATAATCGTGTAGGGGCGAAGTGCACTCGTCAAGGATCAGCATGATATCCGCCCCGAGTTTTTTTTGGAGCGCAACAACGCTTTCCGGCGTGAAACGGTGCCGTGATCCGTCCAGAAAAGAAATGAAGTCCGCTCCGTGCTCATGGATCTCAACCAGTGTTTGCTTTTTCTTAGCGCTGAGATGGCCCCCCTGGCCCGAACCTTCCGTAAAAATGGAAGCCATCTTCCCTACCCCATGTTCTTTCGCGGCACCGAGACTGAATATTTGAAAGCCGCCCGAGTCGGTCATGAGCGGGCCGTGCCAGCCCATGAAGCCATGGAGACCGCCCATGCTATGGATCAGGTCTTCACCTGCTTGAAGATGCAGATGATAGGCATTCGCGATCATGACCTGCACCCCCATGGCCTCAAGGTCCTCCACAGACACCCCCCGCACAGCGCCCAGGGTGCCCACAGCCACAAACGAAGGGGTTTCGATCACTCCGTGAGGCGTGGTGAGCCTTCCTGCCCGTGCCTCGCCGTCTGTGGCCAACACTTCAAAAGAAAACCCGCTCGCATGTTGAAACTGAACTTTGGATTTTGTCATTGAACCTTCCTGCTGGTCGTCACCCTGTATCTCTAATCACTTCAAGCACCTGTATAACCCCCTTCTATGCAGGGTGATCAAAAAGGTTCAGATGCAAGGCGCGCGAAATCCCGGGGAGTGAGTCGTACAGAGGGCGTACGTCGCAACGACCCGGGATGAGCGCAACACAGCAGATGGGCCTTTTTCATCACCCTGTTAATAAAAGATCGTGATGGTTCTATGATACGGCCTCTCCTTAAACGCCTCCTCCTGCCCGAGGTTCCACAGAATCCAATCCATTTCAAAAGCCCTCAGATTCTTTCCAAGCCCGGCCAGCTCCTGCCGAATCCTTTCCACCGCTACAATGGTGTTGGCCCGGATCTCAACCTCCTCAACGCCACCCGCCTCCAGGGGAATCTTTTGATCCACCCTATCCCCCAACCGCTTCTCGTAGTGTAAAATGCCCACATGCCTCAGCACTTGCGGCAATTTGTAGTCGGCAAAGGCTGTCAAGGCCTGCATGTCACGAAAATGCCCCCAGCTCTCCCCACTGAAAGTGCCGTACAGGTCGGCAGCAAATATCTGAGCGCGTTTGTAGAAATACACCTTCTCGCCCCGGTATTCAGCCACGTCTTTGAAAGAGGATTGGCTCTCCGCCAGGAGACGAGCCAATGTCACCGCCGATCCATGGGCAGACCTGACGATCTTAAAGGCCTTTCCGTCAAATCTCTCCAGCAGGACCCTCCCCAGTTCCCGAAGAATTTCGAGACGGGGTTTCAGAAGCTGGAGTTCCCCTCTTCCCCCCAGAATCTCCTTCAACCCCTCCAGAGAAAGAGAGACCAGGTATTCCGGATCGACCAGGGGCGTCCCTGTTTCAAGAGCCCTTTTAAGAGACAGGGCCAGAGCGTAGTAGCCGGACAGCCAACCTGATTCACAAGGGATCTCCCAGGTCATTTTTCCCGGGGCCGGCCAGAAGCAGAAGTTGAGCGTGTCCAAGACAAGGAGGTAGGCCACTGTCTCTTCCTCATTCCCTCTGAAATGAAAGCCAGCCTCCCACGGGGGTACGGCAACATCCTGGGCTGAAAGCATGCCACTGAATCTCTCCAAGGCGCCTTTGTCGATTCTGACGAACCGGCTTTTTTCAGCCACTTTCCTGCATGACTCGAGAACTTCCATCATTCAAAAACCCCATTATTCCAATTGTGAGCGACCTGTCCTCCTCCGACGCCAAAGGCTATGGCCTTCGGTGCCCGCAGTAGCCTCACCACAGAGGGTGGAAGCGAACTAGTGCCCATCCAGAAATGGAAATCTGCAACGACGGGCATTAGCTCAAGTTTCCAAATCAGAAATGAGCAATTTTTCGCAAGGTCAAGGAGATCAAGGGATTGCGCGGAGACGTACAAGTGGTACGTCGCACAAGAAATCCCGCAGATCGACGCAGAGATTGCGGAAAAGGGCCATTTCTGGATGGAAACTCGCTAG
>SMTZ1_10012840_pt1 | contig 10040 bp, 7 predicted proteins | sample DeeMarSWOR136_30_FD_25667 | JGI IMG/M metagenome (IMG submission 25667)
TACATGGATTTGATTTCACGTCTCCGCAAAGCTCTCAAAAAGAGATATTGGACGCTTTCTGACAAGACAAATGTTGGCCTACGTCAACTCCGATACGTAATCATTGCCGCTCTCTTGGTTCTAAGTTTCGTCTTCGGCGCACAAACCATTGTCGGTCTGCAACTTGTTCCAGGAACCCAGCGTGGAGAATACGTTTACGACTACTTCAGCGCACCCTTCTGTCAAGTCTGCCCCATGAAACCCCTCTGCGTACTGACAGAGAGCGCTTTGGGATTCATGGATCCTACATCCGTTTTTGCTCAAAACATGGGGCTACTGTACGAGGCAGGATACTATGTCACTTCACTGAACGTGGCTGTCTTGGTCCTAGTTACAATGGGAGCATTCGCCTACAGGCGTTTCTGGTGCCGAATCTGCCCCTTAGGCGGTTTGATCTCTCTCTTCAACAGATTTCCCCCATTCAAGTGGATTTCAGGCGTTCGGTTAAACAAAATAGAAGAAAAGTGCACGAAGTGCGGAATCTGCAGACGAGTCTGCCCCCCACAAGTCACCGAGGTATATGAAGAAAGCGGAGGCGATGTCACTTCGCCTGGATGTATATTGTGTTTTCGATGCGTAGAGATGTGCCCCTATGAGGGGTGTCTCGAGATCCGCGTTGCAGGCAAACCAATCTACAAATCGAGAAACTGGCTAGAAGGACTCCAATGAGGAGAAAATCCGATGGCAACCAAGTTTGAGGGCGAAACTAAGCTTATTCCTGAGCTACCTTTGAAAGAACTCGAAAAAAGGAGGAAGGCGATCAAAGCCACCTCCATGAAAGCGATCGCCGAAAACATTGAGAAAATGAAAAACACATGGCCAAACCGCCCTCAAACTATGCAATACTTCGATGAAATCTCCAACCTCTTCGGACAACGCGAAGAGGAATTACGAACAGAAAGAGAGCAAGGCAGCAAAATAATCGGCTATACCTGCTTGTTCACTCCTGTCGAATTGATCTTGGCTGCAGACGCAATACCCGCTAGAGTTGGCTCGGGATGGTTCGATACGACACGACTTGGAACCAGAATTGTTCCCAGTGAAGTCTGCCCTGTCATACGATCCACAATAGGCGCCCGAATGGTGCATCTATCGCCTTACCTTGAGTTGAGCGATGCAATCATAAATCCGCTCACGTGCGACGGGAGAACCAAGCTAAGCGAAATCATAGGAGACAGCAAACCAGTCTGGACAATGTGCCCTCCACGCGTGAAGGATTCTCCGCAATCAAGAAATCTGTGGAATGAAGAGGTCAGAACGCTAAAGAAAAAACTTGAGGATCTCACCGGAACAAAGATCACGGGCAAAAGATTGAGGGCTTCAATTGAGGTGATGCAGAAAGCTTCAAGGGCTTTTCGCAGATTGCAGAAGATACGGAAAGGCCCTCCAGTCATCATGGGTAGAGACGCCATGCTTGTAAATCAAACTAGCATGTGGGACGACATTAAACGATGGACCGAAAAAACCGAGGAATTGTGTGACGAACTAGAAAAACGGGTCAGCCAAGAAATTTGGGCATGCCCCCCTGAAACGTCGAGAGTGATGGTCACTGGCACCCCGATGATCTGGCCTGATAATTGGAAGATACCCAACTTAATCGAAGAATCCAAACCTCGAGGGCTCCTCGTCGTCGATGAGCTCTGCTCCGGTGATCGACTTCTCCACGACCCTGTAGGCGTCGATGAGTGGACCATGAGTGATATGCTTGATGCAGTAGCTGAAAGATATTTACTACCCTCTTCGTGCCCGTGTTTCACTTCAGACGACGGTAATGAGGATCGGATCAACAGGCTTTTGGATCAGATCAAAGAATTCAAGGTCGATGGAGTAATCTACTATGTGATCCGCGGCTGCATATTGTATGCAATGGAGTACGCACGAACAAAGAAAATCTTGGATCACATGGACATCCCTGTGTACTACCTTGATACCGACTACACTCGTGAAGACGTGGGACAGATGCGAACAAGAATCGAAGCGTTCTTGGAGCTTTTGGAAGCTAGGGTGCAGATCTAAAACGGCGTGCAAATGCACGCGCAAACCTCCTGTTTCAAGGGCCAATATCTGTGTGCTGGTTGGCTCAAAACGCTGCATAACAGCATTCAGGGTGGCACATAATCGTGCAGATGGCGCTTAATCCTCACGCTGCGAAATTTTATATCCATTCGAAAGGCTCTTGAAATGCGATAGACGATGAGAAACCTCCACAAAACGATTCTTATCGTGCTTGTTACGCTCGTCCTGGCCATCGTTTGCCTCTGGGGATACCCCGCGTACTTAAAAACCGTATCTAGTCCCGTCGAGAATTGTGATTATTTGATCTTCCAAGATGCTCCGTTGGTCAAAGCGAAAAACGGCAGAAACGGAGCAATTGATCTAAGCTCAACGAACACCTCGGCCGTGATAAACCAAGCAATAGCCGAAGGAAATAGCATTTACATCAAAGCTGGCGAATACACACCCAGTTCGGATATCCTCGTACACAACAAGAAAAGCGCGCAGATAATCAGTGATGGCGCCATCATAAGGTGCAACGGCAGGAGAATAATCATCAAAGGAGACAATTATACCAGCTCACAACACAACACCCTTTCAAGCTTAGAAATAATCAATGGCACCATCAGGATTGAAAACTCATTCAAAACGACCATCACAAACATCGTCTTCAGGAACTGCACCACAGCAATCGAATTCGCCAACACGAAGACTTGGAGTGAAGGCGCCAAGATAGAAAACTGCTACTTCCAAAACTGCTCGGAAAGCATAGTTTTCAGAACGCCCATCAACCCTGCAACGGGGTCCTACGCAAACACGGAAATCAATCGTTGCTACTTCGAGCTTTCGCATGATGATTCTGTAGGCATAGAAGTCGAGCCTAACGCAGATTTCACTGGGAGTCTGATGCACAATGTCAGAATATGGATTGGACACGCCGATAAAAAGAACCAAACTGGAATTTCCGTTGAGGGATCGATGCTTCAAACTCTCCTACAAAACGTGGTCTTCGAATCATTTGCGGAATCGCCGAGCGCTCTCTATGGTATCGTGCTGGGTCAGGCTGCAGAATCTCCAACTATCGGGGGAGAAGTGAGTTTCCTAGGTAACTGGACCGCTAGAGTCTACAATCCGTCAGACAAATGGATATTTGGGCTAGGCGGAGCGTTCAAGAGAGAAGATGTGAGCATCCCGGTTGGTCTAGGCAATACATACAGCTCAAATCAGAGTATTGACGCCTACCATCAGAAAATCGCAGATTTCAAGACCAGAATACAAGTTGCAGGCACGTTTGGTTATGACGAGACCGTCACAGTTAGGTTTAGGCTGGAATTCATTGATAACACAGTCTCAAAGAGTGCTGAAAAATCCTTTAATCAAACCGGTACTCTGTGGCTAGGCCCCGACGACATGCTGAAACTGCTTCCGTCACAGAATGTTATTTGGGCAATCATAGTAGATGCTAAAACAAGTCAGGTGTCGACAAACGCAATAGTACAAGTTGACATTTATGGAACAACCGCTTAGCCAAGCATTGAGCGTAAATGCACATATACCGACACGAAAGAGCTCTGCCGCAGCCCACAAGCCGGCCCAGTTTGCTCCGAGGAAGGAGACAACAGCCTCGATAAAGATTATACTTTCAAAGTCGCGATGTTCTAAGAGGGGATAATACGATTTGATGGCAACGGTAAAGATCAAGGTTGGACTGTTTCTGGTTGCGTTGTCCTGGTTTTCCTATACATTGTACCGCTTTGCTCTCAGCATAACTGGGCAAATCGTTTCTTTTACGGACGTGCCTGGAACGATTGGTCTGGGTTTCAGATCTGCCGGAAGTTTCATTGCTGTTGTCGTCATTCTATTCTACCTGGTCAAAAGAGACCTTTCAGCACCTGAGGTAATAATGTCCCTAAGATGGATAGTAGCCTTTGAGGCAATCTATTTCTTCTGTTTTCTCCAGTCGGCTATATGGGGACTAGCCACCGTATTCCCGGGATATCCCCGCGAACTTCTTATAGTCTCAACAGGTCTACCCTGTTTGGCGGAAGCACTCGTCATTCCTCTTGTGCTGACTAAACTATTCTTGGAGTTGAACCCTAAGAAGGCTGCAAGCGGGGCGACGAAGTGGGCACTGATCGCGGGTACAACCTATCTTTTCGTCTTTTGGTTCAACTATACAATGCAGTGGATTGCGGCGCTAATGGATACGGGCGTGCGTTTCGTTCTTTACCCAATAAACGCCTTTGGCTTTGCGCTGACCGCCGTTGGGTTACTTGGGGTCGCATTTTACGCGGCCCTTTCTTTCAGAAGAACACTCGGGAGCGAAAAATTGACAGGGCTTGGCTTAAGAAAGATAGGAGTCATCGTTACGGCTGTTGGACTATATTTTGACCTAATGCTTCTGCTTTACCTCCTATTTGGAAGTGTTGGAGGATACAATATGTGGCACACGTTCTTTGTATATCACAACGTTGATTTGTGGTGTCTGGCATTCCCCGTAGCTGGTTTGCCCTTGCTCTTTCAGCCGCAACGTTGAACGTGTAACAGGCTATCTTTCAGCCTTGTATTTTCGGTGCAGAGCAACGAGCGCCAAAACTATCACAATGGCGCCGAGAGTTGGGAGCGCAGTTGTGAGAGTCAACCCAAACGGCGTGAACCCCAGAAAAAGGCCCACCAAAGCCGTGACGGCAAAGCTAAGTCCAATCGAAAGACTGAACCTCTCAATTTCATCGAGCGCCTCCTTTCTGGGAAATAAGGTTTCAGTCAAACAGTAACCCGGCAGAAAGACAGCAAGAATGAAGCCAAACGCATAACGAGCGTAAGACAACGGTGTTCCAGTCTCCGGAAAGAAGAGGATTGAAACGAATCCAAAGATTGTCAAACAGACAGCAGCCCAGAACCAGAGGCTCTTTCTGGAAGACAGAAAATCGCTGAAACGGCGTGGAGGGCGCGTCGGCTCTTCCAAAATTAGGAGACCCTTCTGCTGCAGATCTTTGGCCCTCATCATAATGTCGGCAAGGCTAGCGTCGACCTGTTCTTGAACTAGCTGGACAATTTCCCGCACATTCTTCGGGTGCTTAGTCTTCACGATTTGCAGGATAGTCTCATCTAAGGTTGACATCTCACGCTCATTTAATAACTAGGTAGAAGACAAAATATTATTTGCCATCGAACGCTGACAACTCGAGGCTGCGGACCTATTGGGTGGAAACATAACTCTTGTTAACCCGCCATATCCTGAGAAAGCCTATCAGCATCCTCCCTTCATCCCCTTGGGCCTGGCATACCTTGGAGCGGTTCTAGAAAAAAACGGTCACTCAGTTAATGTGATAGACTGTCAAGCACAAGAAATCACACACGGCGATTTCAGGCGCGAAATACGCAAGCATCAGCCGAAAGTGGTGGGAGTCACATCGACCACGCTGACTTACAAGTCCGCGCTCAGAATAGCAGAAATAGCCAAACGAGTACATCCTGACTGCGTGGCAATTCTGGGTGGTTGCCACGCGACTTTTTGGGACGAGAAGGCTTTGGCGGAATGTCCCCAACTGGACATGATTGTTAGGAAGGAAGGTGAATACACTCTTCTAGAGACCGTGAATAGAATCATGGAAAGCAAACGCCCTGATGATGTACTAGGTACAACCTGCAGAAAAAACGGGAAGATCATTAGGAATGCGGACAGACCTTATATCGAGAACCTTGACGATCTTCCGTTTCCAGCTCTTCACCTCCTGCCGCTGGGCCGTCTTCGAAAACGTGGAAGGGTAATTTTCCCCATAACCACAAGTCGAGGGTGTATGCATTGGTGCAACTTCTGCACGGCAGTCAGGATGTTTGGCCGAAGATACAGAATGAGGCGCCCGAAAAACGTTGTCGATGAGATACAATTCCTAAACGAAAGGTACGGGGCAATCCGGTTCACGTTCTATGACGATACGTTTACAGGTGACCAAACAAGAGTGAAGATAATCTGCGAAGAAATCCAAAACAGGAAACTGAAGATTGAATGGGACTGTGAGACTCGTGTCGATATGGTCACAAGAGAGTTGCTTCAAACAATGGGAAAAGCCGGATGCATTGCCGTCTGGTTTGGTGTAGAGTCTGGTTGCCAAAACATCATAAACAGCATGGAAAAGAGCTTCAGCGTTGTGCAGACCAGAAAGGCATTCAAGTGGGCAGACGAAGCGGAGCTGATGACCGTGGCTAGTGTCATCCTCGGATTTCCGGGCGAAACACGGGAGACAGCGTTGAGAACGGTGAAATTCGTTGAAGAATTAAATCCGACCGACGTTGGCTACCAGATTGCCACTCCTTATCCTGGAACGCCTATGTACGACCACGTCAAAAAAAATGGCTGGCTGAAGATAACGGATTTTGACAGATATGACACAGCGACACCGGTCTTCGAGTCTCCAAAATTGAGCATGAAGGATTTACAGGAAATTCGCGATCAAGCGTATCGAAGTTTCTATCTTCGCCCGAACTACGTTCTTCGCATGCTCTTAAAGGGTGGCGTATACGGGATTTCGGCAGCGAGAACTTCACTGGCCCATTTACTCAGAGCTCTGAACTTCAAATTCTCTTGAAGAAGCTATCTGAACCTCGGCATGCGTCCTAACCGATTGTCTTGAAGAGAGGGTGAACCCCTTCTATCAGAGGCCTGATGCCTAGTTCTGCGGTCGCTGTCAGTACGTAGGTGTCAATCATGGCAACAGTTGGAAAGATGTACTCTGCAAGCTCTATAGGTCCAAACATTATCCAGTCGGCTCCAAGAATTGGCAAAATCGCACTTTGCGAGGCATCGCAGGCTCGGCGGATTTCCTTTGGAAAGTTGCCCTTGACCCAGCCAAGTGTATCTGTCACGTTTCCAATGCCGGTCCCCACAGCTCCGCGGTCGCCAAATCGTTCTTTGATCAGATAGATGGCTCTTGACGCTGCGCCCACTCCTATCCCCCACGACGGAATGGCTGTATCGATGAGGGGCGCTTCAATGCCTGCCCTGTCGGCCATAGGTAGAATCTCCTGCAAGATCTCTAGTCTACCGTTTGCGCTGTCGTCTTCTGTGTTTTCACATAGCAGGATGGAGGCTTTGATTCCCGACGTCTTCAGGTTTTCCAGTTCGGCATCCTTCACTCCTTTGTAAATCGAATTGTTGATAGCCCTCTCCTGCAATCCGACTTCGTTCACCCACTTGACCGCCGCCATTCGCACTCTGGAGCTTATTGTATCTATCTGGAATGGAGCGTCAGTCACATCGCTCACGAAATCTATGTAATTCTGAAAAGCTTCTTCGGTAGTTCCCACAACATCCAGTATAAATGGGTTTGCCGTTTGATCAGATGCTTCCTCCATCTTCTTAATAAGAGCCTCGGCCTTTGCCCTATCAAAAGCACCCTTCTTCTCATCTGACACAATCTTGTGGTCTATGTAGAATATTGTACCAGTAAGAACGGTAGGCAGTTCTCCAGGCTGGCCCCCAAGCTTGACGCCGCCAACTTCTACGATTTTCTGCGCCTTCTCAAATCTAAACATTGGCTCCCCACATACGCCCAGAGAAATCGCAGCTTTCAGTCCTTTTTTCCTTCCATGGCTCTCTTCGCGAGCGCCACAGCTTCTTCTCGAGTCTTGCCGTACCATGCGCCTATTTTGTCTGCATGTTCCTTCTTCACAGCTGCACCACCTATCATAATTGTGACGTCGCGTTTCAGCCCTTCTGCCTCGATCGCAGAAATCAGCTTCGGGAGGTTTTCTCTCGCCGGAATAATGTTGATTGAGACCGCTATTATGTCAGCGTTTACTTCTTTAGCCTTTGAGGCAAAGGCTGCGGCTGGGACCTTTTTCCCAAGGTCTACGGTTTTGAAGAGGGCTTTTTTGAGAGATTTTCGTACCATCTCTTTAACACTTTCATGCAGATCGGGTTCAAGGTTCCCTATTACTATAGTCCCAATGGGATTTTCGGGTTCAGGTGGTTCCTTTTCCATCATGGATTTCAGCCAAGACAAGTAAGACACCCTGTTACTACACAGTTTTGTATAGGTCCTGAAACACGATTATAAGCCTTATGTAGTTGGAAGGCGGACTGTTTCAGACTCGAAAACTCAAAGGGCTCTACCTCGACTCTTGACGTAGGTTGAAGAGCAGCTCAGTCCTGAGAAAATAATAAATCGCCTTCAATGGCAGTCTGTAGTCAGACTCGACCTCGTGGTGATCGGCAACGGCGCGCAAGAGAACGCTACTGCTCTTCTAGCGAGTATCCGCCGAGCACCGACATTGGGCTTCATAGCAGCATCATACATTTGATTCTCGACGAGGGGGAACTGCCTCTCTGGAACCCATTGCACATGGGGGGCGAACCCCTCACAAATCCACCCGGATACCACTTCTTTGCATCCATAATCGTCCTGTTCACAGGGATACCGTTGCTTGCTGCACAAACGCTTATTGCAGCTCTTTTCAGTTCATTTGCAGTCTTTCCAACGTACATTGTCTCCAAGAAAATATGGAGAAGCCGCGGTGCAGGACTTCTGGCAGCCTTTCTTGTAACAGTCTCAGGTTTGAGTCTGGAAATACTGGGCTGGGGAGGCTATCCCAACGTGATCGCGCTCACACTAATTGTCATGATCGTCTCTCTTCTCCTCGAAAACGCAGATAATCCACATCACTCCACTTTGCTTGCGGCGGCGTTGATTTTTGGGAGTCTCACCCTCACGCATCCATTCAGTTTGTTTGTACTGTTCTCCGTCTTAATAGCATACATTTCCTTGTTGTTGATAGGCAAACCCTTGAAGCTTTGGGAAAAGAACGATCTACATGTCATCCGTTTTCTTCTCATTTCGGCGGTGTTAGGGGCATTGCTCACGTTCCCGTGGCTGCTAAGAGTCTCCAGCTTCTATCTGGAAATGTTGTCGGAAGGCGTCTTCTTGGGGGGCATGGAAGCGAACAGAAATTTGATTCTGCTCAATCGTCGTGTCGACATCAGCGTCCTTGTTCTAGTCGGCGCTGTCATACCAACACTTTTCCTGCTCAGAGCGTCTAGAAGAAAGTATGTTGATAGTCAGAGCCTACTACTTGTTACGTGGTACGTAGTGCCTCTTGTTTTAACTCAAGCGCACATCGCTGGTATATTTGTCGACTATTCCAGGTTTCTCTATTTTGCAGATTTTCCTGGATTCTTGATCCTGTCGGCAGCCCTGTTGTATTTGTTTCGTTATGTATTAACTGCTATCAAGAAATTCTCTGTAGCTAAGTGGAATTGGAGTGGAAGAGCAGCCTCTCAGATAGCTTTGCCTGCTATTTTGTTAATGGTTTACGTGATTTCTCCTTCAATGATTACCCCAATGGAGGCCCTAAATAGAATGAATTTCTACACTAGTGTAAACGAGCCTGAAGCCGCCGCTATGACATGGATACAACATAAAACCGCAGATTCAAGCATCCTTGTCTCGGATCATCTGTATGGCTGGTGGCTTTCTGGCGTGGCTCAGAGGAGTACCCTTAGTGCTGTTAGTCCCGAGTTTCTCTTGTATCCGCATGAGGTTGAGATCGCAGAGTCAGCACTTCTTCTTCTTGACACAGACTATTGCATCGACAATGGTTTGATTCAAGTTAGAGAAGACGGCGGATACCTTGCAAGACACAATCCAGTTTTCATAATAAACAGAGAGCAACAGCTGCCTTACTCAGTGTTTCACTTCAACGAGGATGAGACCACAATATTTGTCCGGCGCGGAGAGATTGACCAAGTCCTTGACGTTAGTGATGTGGATGCTGTCGAGACATATCTGAATCTGAATAGTGAAGACGCTGCCGTCTTGTCAATGATTCGTGAAAACAGCTTTCTCAAAGTCAACAAGACTGTGACCGTGTGCCATGGAGTCAGGTTTGCGGAGTTGTCTTTTGAGATAGAAGCGACCGACGAAGAGACATCTATCAATTGGGCGAGATTAATCCTTCACCTAAGGATGGGAGAATTGATGGTTAACCAACAAATGATAGGACTCTTT
>SMTZ1_10021667_pt1 | contig 10040 bp, 1 predicted proteins | sample DeeMarSWOR136_30_FD_25667 | JGI IMG/M metagenome (IMG submission 25667)
CGATATCGTCTGGACGTATGCGGGGAATACCGATCTGGCGGTGAGCATTGATGCCGGCCGCATAGCTACCATAACGATACCGGATATCGACTGGTACGGTGCCGACACGATCACGTTTACAGCCACCGATACCGGCCTGCTGGCTGACTCCGACCCGGCTACGTTCACGGTCAGCGCGGTGAACGATGCTCCGGTAGTGACGGATATACCGGATCAGACCATCGCCGAGGGCGCGCTCTTTGCAACCATCGCCCTTGATGACTATGTGAGCGACATCGATGGCACCGACGCCGATATCGTCTGGACGTATGCGGGGAATAGTGATCTGGCGGTGAGTATTGACGTCAACCGGGTTGCCACGATCACGATACCGGACATCGACTGGTTTGACTCTGAGCCGATCACGTTTATAGCGACCGACACCGGCCTGCTGGCGGATTCGGACTCGGCCACGTTTACGGTGACCGCGGTGAACGACGCTCCGGTAGTGACGGATATCCCGGACCAGACTGTGGCCGAGGGCTCGACGTTCACGACTATCACGCTTGATGATTACGTGAGTGACGTTGACGGCGCGGATGCCGATATCATATGGACTTACACGGGTAATACCGAGCTGGCGGTCAGCATCGATGCCGCCCGGGTGGCGACCGTCACGATTCCGGGGGTTGACTGGTTTGGCTTGGAGACGATTGTCTTTACGGCCACGGATACGGGCCTGTTGGCTGACTCTGACCCGGCGACGTTCTCGGTCACGGCTGTCAGCGACGCGCCGGTGGTCTTCGACATACCCGATCAGACTATCGCCGAGGGTGCGACCTTTACGACCGTTAATCTTGACGACTATGTCTCGGACATCGACGGCACCGATGCGGATATCACCTGGACCTATGCCGGGAACACCGATCTCCTGGTAAGCATCGATTTCAACCGGGTGGCCACGATAACGATACCGGATATCGACTGGTTTGGCTTTGAGACGATCACGTTTACGGCGACCGATACCAGCCTGCTGGCGGACTTCGACCCGGCGACCTTCACGGTTACCGCGGTGAACGATGCTCCGGTGGTGACCGATATCCCGGATCAGACTATCGCCGAGGGTACGCTCTTCGCAACCATCACCCTTGATGACTATGTGAGCGACATCGATGGCACCGACGCTGACATCGTCTGGACCTATTCGGGTAACTTCGACCTGTCCGTAAGCATTGACGCCAGCCGGATAGCCACTATCACGACTCCCGACCTGGACTGGAACGGCACCGAGACGGTTACGCTCATTGCTACCGATACCGGCCTGCTGGCGGATTCCGATCCGGCTGTCTTTACCGTCACGGCGGTTCCGGATGCGCCGGTGCTGGCGTTCATCGGGCCGCGGGCGACGCTTGAAAACGTGAATTTGAATTTCGTGGTGAGTGCATCCGATGCCGATGGCACCATCCCGGCGTTGGCGGCCGATTCTCTCCCGGCCGGGGCCGGTTTTGTCGACAACGGTGACGGAACCGGGACGTTCGACTGGACGCCCGGCTTCGAACAGGCCGGTCTGTACAGTGTCTGGTTTATGGCCAGCGACGGTGTCGCGGCTGACAGCGAACTGGTTGATATCACGGTCAGCGGCACCAATCGCGCGCCGGTGGCCGATGCGGGTCCGGATCAGGCGGATGTGGGCGCCGGGTTCATGGTGCAGCTCGACGGGCGCGGTTCCTATGATCTGGACAGCGATCCGCTGGTATTCAGCTGGCTGCAGGTAGTGGGCCCGTCGGTCACGCTTTCTGACCCGGCTGATTCGATACCGACCTTCGTGCCCGTGGCGCTCGGTGCCCATGTGTTTGAGTTGATGGTGTTCGACGGTGCGGCCTACTCTCTGCCCGACACGGTGGCGATACTGGTGGTCAACGGTGCTCCGCCACGCGCGGTGGCTGACCTGGCGGTTACCATTGTCAGCGATGCCCTGCAGTTCACCTGGTCACCGGTGCTCCTGGATACTACCGATCTTCCGACCACCATAGACAATTATGTCATCTACCGTGGGACGTCCGCTTTCTTCACGCCGTCGCCGACTAACGAGATCGGCACGACCGATGCGCTGACGACCACGTTTACGGATAACGATATCGGGGGTGTGGATGTGGTGGGCGACACCCTGATCGAGTACTTCTACGTGCTCGAAGCGGTGGATCTGTGGGGCCATCGCTCGGCTCTGTCGAACCGGGTGGGCGAATATGACTACCAGATCCTGACCACCACCACGACCGACTACAACCTGGTCGGCATCCCGTTCACCAACAGCGGCATAACGACCGCCGACCAGCTGATCGCGGCTCTCGGCACCGGCAACGTGCTGACCGTGAACCGGTACGTGCCTTCATCGCAGAGTTACCAGTCGCGCTTCGCGGCCGGTTTCGGCACGAATTTCGCGGTGGTGCCGGGCGGCATTTATCAGATCAACGCCGCCGCCGCCACGGTCTTCTCGGTGGCCGGTGGCGTACCCGAGCCGGGAACGATTAGTTACTCGATCATTACTACGGCTACGACTGATTTCAACTTCCTCATGATTCCGTTTGATCGGGAGACTGATTTCAGTTTCGCCCAGGATGTCATTGATAGTATACCCGGGGTGCTCAACACCCTGAACAATTTCGTGGCGGCTTCGCAGAGTTTTCAATCACGCTTTGCGATCGGCTTCGGCATCAACTTCCCGGTGCGGGCCGGCAAACCGTATCAGGCTAACGCAGCCACGCTGGGCACTTTCCCGGCTCAGTAGAGAGTGACGGATGGCTATGAGAAAACATGAGTTCCATATAAACGGAGGTACCGCAGTGCGGTTATCTAAGAGGACGTTTAGGATAACCAATCAGCTCGGACTGGCCTTGCTGCTGGTTCTGGCGCTGTCGGGTTCGGGTTTTGCCCAGGGGTCGATCTTCGGCACGGTGACCAATTCCGGCGCCACGACTCCGGCCAACGGCGAAATCCTGTTCGTCGGTTACCTGGATGACACCGACGAGGAAATACGGATCGAGAGTTCCGACGGCGCGGGCTACGACGCCGGGAACTGGTTCGACGATTTCCAGAACTACCTGACCGAGGCGCCCGGCAATCCCTACGACTACCACTTCTATAACATCACCAACAGCGAGGGATTCCATCTGTCCGGCCTGATACCGAACAACTCCTTCCAGCAGGAAAACGTGACCCTGGCCCCCGTTACCTGGCCGGTGGCGCCGGTCGGCCTGACCGGGGTGACCGTCTCAGGCACGTCGGTGGTGCTGAGCTGGACCGGGGTGTCCGGCCTGACCTACCACGTCTATCGGCGCATGGCCTCGTCCAACGGTTCGTTCTTCCGCCGGGATGATCCGGCCGGCTCGCCGGCCAACGCCGGCGTCGCCACCGACTATTTTGTCGACAACACGGTCGATGGCCTCAGCGCCTACAGCTACCTTATTATCGCGGAGGATCCGGCCGGCAATCTGTCGCCTCACTCGGCCACCGTCACGGTCAATTCCGCGTCCCTCGACGCTCCGGTTCTGGCGTCCCTTGATCCCGGCACCGGAACCGCCTCCGGGGGCAGCCTGATACAGGTCTATGGCTCGGGTTTTGACCTGGCCGGCGCCACCGTCCTTTTCGGTACTTCCAGCGCGCCCGCCACCGTTCTGACCCCGTTTCATTTGACGGTGACCACGCCGCCCGGTGCGGTGGGCGCGTCGGTGGATGTAGTCGTGACCAACACCGTGTCGGGGCTGGCCTCGAATACGCTGATCGACGGATTCATATACTCGGCCAATGCGGCCCCGGTACTGGCGGACATCGGTCCGCAGTCGGTGATCGAAGGCGCTCAGCTTACTTTCTCCACGTCAGCGAGCGATCTCGACGGCCAGACTCCTCTTATGACCAGTTCGGTCCTGCCCGGCACGGCTACCTATGTCGACAACGCCGACGGCACCGGTACGTTCGACTGGACGACGACCTTTATCGATGCCGGCCTGTACGACGTGACTTTCTACGCTAGCGATGTTGATCCTCTCGGTCTGGCGGCCACCGATGCGCCGGCCAATGCCACGTTCGTGGACAACGGTGACGGCACGGGTGACTTCACGTTCACCCCCGATTTCACTCAGGCCAATGTATATGACGTGACTTTCACGGCCACCGACACAGCGCTTAATGCTACTTCGATTGTGGTTCAGATAACGGTTACCAATGTCAACCAGTTGCCGGCGCTGACGGCGATCGGTCCGCAGACGACCGGCGAGGACGTGCCACTGTCGTTCCGGGTTGAGGCATCCGACGCCGACGGGGTGGTACCGCTCCTGTCGACCTCGGCTCTCCCGGGGACGGCCGTGTTTGTTGACAGTCTCAACGGGGCCGGCTCCTTTGACTGGACTCCCGGATTCGCCGATGCCGGATCGTATCCGGTCACTTTTTACGCCACCGACCCCGACTTCCTGACGGCGGTGGACTCCGAAGTGGTGACGATTACTGTCACCGAGGCGGGCAACCAGGCCCCGGTCCTGACGGCTATTGGCGCGCAGACGGTGGACGAGGGCATCAACCTGAACTTCGTCGTAACCGCGACTGACGCCGATGGCACCACGCCGGCTCTTCGCGCCGAGAATCTGCCGACCGATGCCGCCTTTGTAGACAATCTCGACGGCACCGGCACGTTTGACTTCACCCCGGCCTTCACCCAGTCCGGTCTCTACATCGTGACCTTCATCGCGGATGACGGCCTCCTGGCCGATTCCGAACTGGTTGAGATAACCGTGATCGATGCCGGCAACGTACCGCCCGTGTTCGACCCGATCGGCGATTTCACCATTAACGAAAGCGACTCGCTGGCGATTACCGTGACGGTCACCGATCCGGATGGCGGTGCGGTCTATCCCATCCTGTCGCTCAGCACTACTCTCACCGGCTACACCTTTGTTGACAACCGCGACGGCACCGGCTCCTTTGTGTATCGCTCGGATTTCTTCAGTGCCGGTGTTGACACGATCAATTTCTTTGCCACCGACTTCGGCACGCCCCAACGGACGGCTACCGCGATTTCCGTGATTACGACGGTCGATATCAACCAGCCGCCTGTTTTCGTCGACCTTGGCCCGCTTGGAGTAGTGGTCGGTGACTCCCTGACATTCACTGTCATAGCCACCGATTCGACCGATCCTGACCCGGCGCATCGGGTGGTTCTTTCAACTCTGGGTCTGCCGGCCAATGCTACTTTTGACGACAACGGCGACGGCACCGGCCGGTTTGCCTTCCGGCCGGATGCTTCGCAGGTCGGCGTGATCTCGGTCACGTTCCTGGGAGTTGATCAGGGCAGTCCGCAGTTATCTACCACTTATGGTGTCGATATCACGGTGGTCACAGAGAACCTCCCGCCGGTCCTTGACCCCATCGGCCCGCGCACGATTACCGAAGGTCAGACGCTGACGGTCAACGTCACCGCCTCGGACCCCGACGGCCCGCCCCCGGCCATTGAGACCGTCGGAGCCCCGGAGGGCTCGAACCTGGTGGATAACGGCGACGGCACGGCGGTGTTCACGTTCACGCCGGACTATTACGGCACACAGCGGCTGGTCTCGGTCACGTTCCGGGCGCACGATGGCTTCGCCATCGACAAGGAACTGGTGTTGATCCAGGTCTATGATGCCGGCAATCAGGCGCCCTACTTCGACAGTATCCCGGCTCCCACGTTAGTCGAGGGTGAGACCCTTGTCCAGGGTGTCACGGCCAAGGACCCGGATCGTGATGAGATAACGCTGTCGATTGACGAATCCACCGTGGCCCTTCCGCTGAATGCGTCATTCCTTGATCTCGGCCTCGGCGCCGGGGCCATCACCTTCGCCCCTGATTTCTGCCAGGCCGGGGTCTACGATATTTACGTGGTGGTTTCCGACGGATCCCTGGCCGACACGATCGTGGTCACTTTTGACGTGGCGGAATTCGGCAACCATGAGCCGGTCGTTTCGGCGATTGGCGACCAGACGGTCGCCGAGAACGCTACCCTGACATTTACCGTTAGTACGAGTGACATCGACTGCGAGACCCCGACTCTGTGGGCCGAGGGGTTGCCGACCAATGCTACTTTCGTGGATAACGCGGATGGGAGCGGCAGCTTCTCCTTCACGCCCGATTATGAGCAGGAGGGAGTCTACGATGTCATGTTTTATGCCAGTGACGGCATTGATACAACTACACAGTTGGTGAGCATCACGGTGACCGACACCAACCGCCTGCCGTTCATTTTCATAGATAACGGGCGGACCATCTTTGAGGCTGACACTCTGATCTATGAGGTCAGTGGCTGGGACGCCGACGGCACGACCCCGTTTCTTTCCGCGCATCTGTCCGGAGTCGATACGCTGGCAACCAACATGACCTTTACCGACAACCGCGACGGCACCGGCTCGCTGGTGTTTATGCCCAACTACACCCAGGGCGGGCCGGCGAGCAATCCGGCTCGTTATTATCTGGTTTTCCGGGCCACCGACGAGGTGTATACCGACGTTTCCCAAAACAGCGAGACTATCACGGTCAGCGTGATCGACCGGAACCAGCCGCCGGAAGTGGTCTTCCCGCTGCCGGGCGGACCTGGCCCGTATACGATCAACGAGGGCCAGATGGTGGCATTCTACGTCGGGGTGATCGATCCCGACTGGGTCACAAGACCAACGGTCAGGGCGGAAAACATGCCTGCGGCCAACGCCACCTTTACCTACGACCCGCTCAATTTCATCGGGCAGTTCGAGTTTTTCCCGGATTTCACTCAGGCCGGTACCTATCTCGTGTCGTTTATTGCTACCGATGACCGTGCCGCCGTGGACACCGGGATAGTGCAAATCAGCGTGCTCGAGGCCGGCAACCAACCTCCGAGTTTCGGAGCCGGCCTGCCGGACACCCTGATGGTACCAACAAATCACCCGTATGAGATTGCCGTAACGGTGGTTGACCCGGAGCATGATTCGATCACGGTGGAGGCATACCCAATGCTCCCGGGAGCATCATGGACCGACCTCGGCAACGGTACGTGGGTATACAGCTTCACGGCGGATGCGACCGAAATCGGCTCGGTATACGAGATAACTTTTGTGGTGACCGACTATCCCGGACTAGCCACCGACACACTGGTGGTTCATCCGCGGGTCGTGGCTTTCCTCCGAGGCGATCTCGATGCCGACAACATATATTCTGTCAACGACATAGCCTATCTGGTCGAATTTTTGTTCCGCGATGGTCCCCCGCCTCCGATCGAGGAAGCGGCTGATATCGATGCCAACGGAAGAGTGACTATCAGCGACGTTTCATATCTGGTGTACTATATGTTCCGCAACGGTCCTCAGCCGGCCCCATAGGTTTCTTGATTCCCTGCCGAATGTTCTGCAGCCGTGGGTTTAGTACTCACGGCTGTTTTTTTGCCTGGCCGCGCGTCCGACCGTGGGCCAGGCCGTCCAGGCTGCCCTGGGCGGTGGTCGGGCGGGCGGTCACCTGGGTGTGTCACTAGGTCTTTCATGCTGAGCGGGGCGCAGAATCTGCGTTGGCCGGGGCGGTGGTCGGGTGTCGCCAATCGATACGTACGAGCACCAAAGGACTCTGTGTGATCGGGCGAGTCAGAGGGTGGTGGAACTCAAAACCCCTTGACAAAAGATTAGCTGACTTGTAACTTTAATTTAGTTCGGTTCCCGGATCGTCAGTTCCGAGGGACCAGATCAGATGTCGAGATGAGGTTCAGCAAGGTTCTGTCCTCACACAACTTACGGAACCGGCACCCTTGGTGCGGAAGCCTTGGACCTTTTGGGTAGTTTTTGTCGACATGCGGCCGCCTTGGACAGTGGCCGTCAGTGGTCGCGGTTTGAACAGAATCGAGAACAGCTTTATTGCACGCGTACGACACCACCGTAGTAAGTCAGGGTGGAGTGCCCACAAGAATGTGAATTTTCGATTAAGTGAGCAGGACGAGTCAACCAGCAAGTCATAAGGAGGTAATCGGCGAACGAGAGTAACGCCAGCACGGTACGGGAAAGACTTCAGTGAGTTACCGTGCGGGAAAGGAAGAAACCACGGCTCTCGACAGTAATGTGCGAGAGTTGTAATCACCAAGCTTTGAAAGGAAACAAGGATGATGAGAAAGGCACTATTTGCGTTCGGCATAACAGTGCTCTTGTCCAGCCTGTTGGTCCTGTCGGTGTCGGCGGCTACCGGCACCAGGGCTGACATCGCCGATGCCGAGCGACTGGACAAAATCAACGGCTTCAACGTTGGTCCTTATCCGATGGAGTACCGCGAAGCGTACTCTGGTATCGAATATGAGGCTGTCACCGGGGCCGGCACGGGCCACCAGCGACCGGTCGGCTCGGCCCTTTCACCGTACGCCGGCATGGGTCCGGGTGTGAGCATTGACCTGACCTACAACGACGTTACGTGGACCTGGGGCTCCGGCCGTTTGATTAACCACTGGTACAATAATCAGACCGGCGAGAACACCGAGGCCAGTGTTCATTTCACTTACATTGATCAGAATGATACTGTCCTCGGACAGCGCCCCTGGCTTACCGGTTACAACGTCTATGATGCGACGGTCGCGACCAACAACTGGCCGCGCGGTCAGGACCTGGGCTGCGACCTGCAGGCAGCCGATACCCTGGGGTCCATCTCGCGCGTCACCATGGACATGATGTACAACGGTCGCGCCGTGATCGGCTCCATGTGTACGCACTTCCGTCGTCTGCCCGATGGCACTGGGCTGTTCGACAACATGGTCTACTACCAGGGTGCCGAGTTCAACTGCGTCTATGACCCGCGTTCAAGCCTGAACGTGACCTGGGTCGACTCGACGGCGTACCGTCCGCTCTTCCTCGATCAGAGCGCCGGCGTTTACGCGCGTGACCCGCAGGTGGTGACACAGTGGGATGGCGACAATACCATCGTCCACCTGTTGCTGGGTGACGCCGGTACCGCGGTGGATCTTACAACCAGCGACTACTGCGCCGGTCTGGGCTACAACACCTGGACATATTTCCGCAAGGTGGGCGATCTGGCCGGCTCCGGGACCTGGAGCGCGGGCCAGATCATCGACTCGATCTGGTTCGTCTGGACCGAGTTGGCCGCGGCGCCTCATCCGTCCACCGGTGTGGCGGTGGTCTACACCAATCCGTCGTTCTATGGTGCGCTGCTGAACAACGGCGGTGACATCGATGTCTGGTGCCGCGAGTCGTTCGACCGGGGCCTGACCTGGCAGGATGCCTACAGCATCACGGAGTACACCAACGCTCAGGAGGGCCACCCGAATCACTTCACGGCCTGGCTGGAAGCCGGATGTATGTTCGACCTTCAGGGTGACCTGCACGCCTACTGGTGCGCGAAACCGACCTCGTACAACCCGTACTTTGACGGTTTCAACTGGAACGACTTCGACGAGAACGTCTACCACTGGGAGAAGAATAACGGTCAGACGGTGCCGGGTACCGGTGACATCGTCAAGGTGGCCAACGGCAACTTTATGCTGGACGACATGCTGTCCGGTTCAATGAACACTCTGCATTGCGGGTTCGGCGGCAGCAACTGCGGCTATCTGGGCTGGATCCAGATGGGTGAGTGCGACGAGAAGCTGTACATCGTCTGGGCGCAAATTCACGAGCGGGCGAATCGTTTCCCGTGGCGTGATGCGGCGACCCAGCCGGCCCCGGGTGTGCTGGACGACTGTTCCTACACGGGTCAGCGTCTGGCCCAGGCCAACTGGGAGATCCTGATGTCGGTGGCCCAGCGGGCGACCAGCTCGTTGTGGGACTACCCGCGCAACATCTCCAACACCTATACGCCCAACTGCGGCATTGTGGGTGACCCTGATGCCGACGGGCCGTGCGGCTCCGAGTGGAAGCCGTCGCTCGAGCGCTACGCTATGGATGAGTCCGGTCTGAACCTGACCTGGCCGCCCGAAACGATTGTTGACCTCACTCCTGAGGGCGAGCCTGCCTACTCCGGCGGCTGGTATCTCAATATGGAATACATGGACGACCAGTTCCCTGGCCCGTGGCAGTGGA
>SMTZ1_10023550_pt1 | contig 10040 bp, 4 predicted proteins | sample DeeMarSWOR136_30_FD_25667 | JGI IMG/M metagenome (IMG submission 25667)
AGCTGGTCTTATGGTGAGGTGACTAAGCCTGAGACCATCAACTATCGCACTTTGAAGCCGGAGAAGGATGGCCTGTTCTGCGAGCGGATCTTCGGCCCGACAAAGGACTTCGAATGTGCCTGTGGCAAGTATAAGAAAGCGCAGTATAAGGGCATTATTTGCGATAAATGTGGCGTTGAGGTGGCACGGGCCAAGGTGCGTCGGGAGCGCATCGGGCATATCGAACTGGCAGCCCCGGTAGCTCATATTTGGTTTGTGAAAGTAATGCCCTCGCGGTTGGGGCTGCTCCTCGACCTCTCGCCGAGGAATTTGGAGCAGGTGATCTACTTCGCCAAGTTCATCGTTACCCGTGTCGATGAACAGGGGCGCAGAAAGGCGATCCAACAGCTCAAGGAAGGGGCGGCCCGTGATCTGGCTCAGCTTGAGGAGCTCGGCGCTGCCGCTGAGCAAAAGCTCAAGCTTGAGGAGGAACTCAAGGCCAGGATTGACGAGCTGACAGGACTTCGCCCCATGAAGCTGCTCTGTATAGAGGAGCACCATGAGCTGCAGGGGAGATGGGGGCATCTCTACAGCGCGGGGATGGGCGCAGAAGCGCTCCTGGAGATCCTCAGTGGCTTCGATCTGGAGAAACTGCGCCAGGAGCTTTATCAAGAGGCTGCCTCCAGCTCAGGGCAGCGAAGGAAAAAGGCGATCAAACGGCTTCGTGTCGTTGAGGCTCTGCGCAAGAGCGGGAACAAACCGGAATGGATGATCCTCACCGTGCTTCCTGTGTTACCGCCGGAGTTGCGTCCCATGGTTCAGCTTGACGGCGGGCGATTCGCCACCAGCGACCTCAACGACCTCTATCGGCGAGTGATCAATCGCAATAATCGGCTGCGTCGGCTCCTGGAGCTGGGAGCCCCGGAGGTCATCATTCGCAACGAGAAGCGCATGCTTCAAGAAGCCGTCGACTCCCTCATCGATAACGAGCGGCGCGGTCGCCCCATAGCCACCAGCAGCGGTCACAAGCTGAAGTCGCTTTCCGACATGCTCAGAGGGAAACAAGGCCGCTTTCGGCAGAACCTCCTCGGCAAGAGGGTGGACTACAGTGGCCGTTCCGTGATCGTGGCCGGCCCCGAGCTCAAGCTGCATCAATGTGGGCTGCCTAAGCGCATGGCTCTGGAGCTGTTCAAGCCTTTTATCATGCGCCGTCTGGTGGCTCGAGGTCTGGCGCATAACATCAGGAGCGCCAAGAGAATTGTGGAACGGGGCAAACCAGAGGTCTGGGATATCCTGGAAGAGCTGGTGAAAGATCACCCCGTCCTGCTCAACCGAGCGCCAACATTGCATCGGCTCAGCATCCAGGCTTTCTACCCGGTGCTCATCGATGGCAGCGCCATTCAAATTCATCCCTTAGTCTGCGCTGCCTTTAATGCTGACTTCGATGGCGATCAGATGGCGGTTCATCTCCCCCTGTCCAAGGCAGCTGTTGAGGAAGCAAAGCAGGTGATGCTCAGCACCAAGAATATACTCCTGCCCAGCTCGGGAGAGCCGGTGGTGACCCCCACCCTGGACATCATCCTTGGCTGCTACTACCTGACCGTGATCAAACCGGGAGCCAAGGGCGAGGGGAAGAAATTCTCCCACTTCACTGAGGCCAGGTTGGCCTACCATTTAGGCCTCATCGACCTCGGAGCTGAGATCGAGGTCCGGGATGAAGAAAGTGGCGAATACCTCAAGACCAGTGTTGGCCGCATTCTCTTCAACGAGGTTCTGCCCAAAGAGCTCGGCTTCCGCAACCAGCTGATGGATAAGAAGACATTGAAGCAGATTGCCGCTGAGTGTCATTCCCGTTTCGGCAGCGAGGTCGCAGCCTCGGTACTTGATGCCATCAAGAGCCTGGGCTACCACTATGCCACCAAGTCGGGTATCACCATGGCGCTGAGCGACCTGGAGGTGCCCGAGAGCAAGGCCCGGCTGTTGGAACAGGCCGAGGAGAGACTGGCCGAGGTGGGCAGGCAATTCCAGCGAGGTCTGATCACTGATGACGAGCGCTATCAGAGCACAGTGGCCGTTTGGACTAGGGCCACTGAGGAGCTTTCCGCCGGCCTCGAGCAGTCGCTTGACCCTTATGGCCCGATATACATAATGGCCTACTCTGGTGCGAAAGGAAACATCGCTCAGATCAGGCAAATGGCCGGGATGCGCGGCTTAATGAGCGACCCCTCGGGCAGGATCATCGACCTGCCCATCAGGTCCAATTTCAGGGAGGGGCTTTCGGTATTGGAGTACTTCATCTCCACCCATGGCGCCAGGAAGGGACTGGCTGATACCGCCCTGAGGACATCGGACAGCGGCTACCTCACCAGGCGTCTCGTCGATGTGACTCAGGAGGTCATCGTCCGGGAGGAAGACTGCGGCACCATGGGCGGCATCTGGGTCTCAGAACCAAGGGATAAAAGCCTGCTGCTTTCCCTCCCCGAGCGTATGATGGGTCGGTTTGCGGCGAGCCCGGTAGTTGACCCTGGAAGTGGCAAGGTAATCGTGAACCGAAACGAGGAGATCGACGAAGATAGAGCACAGCAGATCCATCAGGCTGGCATCACCGATGTCTATGTAAGGTCTCCGCTAAGCTGTCAGTCGCGGCGCGGCGTCTGTCGTCTATGCTATGGTCGAGACCTGGCACGAAGGCAATTGGTCGCCATAGGGGAGGCGGTGGGCATCATCGCTGCCCAGAGCATTGGCGAGCCCGGGACTCAGCTGACCATGCGCACCTTCCATACCGGTGGCGTGGCTGGGGTGGATATCACCAGTGGGCTGCCTCGGGTTGAGGAGCTCTTTGAAGCCAGGATCCCCAAGGGTCAGGGCATCGTCTCTGAGATCGATGGGGCGGTGGAGGTAACGGAGACAAGGGAGGGCAAGAGGATTAAGATCGTAAGCTCCGGGGTCTACCGCGATGATTATCCCTTACCCCCGGGGTATGAAATAGTGGTTGGCGATGAGCAATGGGTCGATGCCACTGCTGTCTTGGCTCAGCCAACTGTAGCCGATTCGCCTCCTATCTTGGCCAGGATCGGAGGCAAGGTGGAGATTAAGGATAGCCAGGTTTCCATCTTGTACGAAGAGAAGGAAGAGCGCGAATACCTGGCATCGCCAATGGCAGTCCTGCTAGTGGAGAATGGGACCGAGGTCAAAGCGGGGGAGCAACTCACCGAGGGCCCGCTTAATCCACAGGAGATCCTACGCATCATGGGTCGGGACGCGGTGCAGCGATACCTGGTGGACGAGGTGCAAAAGGTCTATCGCTCCCAGGGGGTGAACATCCATGATAAGCATATCGAGATCATCGTGCGCCAGATGCTGTGCAGGGTGCGCATCGATTCTACAGGCGATACCGAACTCCTGCCCGGGGAGCTGATCGATAGTTTCGATTATGAGGATCTCAATGCCAAGGTGTTGGTTGAGGGCGGCGAGCCAGCGACAGCACATCCCGCCCTGTTGGGCATAACCAGAGCCTCGCTCAACACCGATAGTTTTCTGGCAGCAGCCTCGTTCCAGGAGACAACCAGAGTACTCACTGAAGCCGCCGTGACCGGCAGCGTCGATAGGCTATTCGGGCTTAAGGAGAATGTGATCATCGGCAAGCTGATCCCTGCCCGCTGCCAGATTGCCGCTGAGGAAGAGCTCCCCGCTCTCGAGCCAGCAGCGCCTGCTGAGGAATGAGCCAGCTTCAGAGCCGATCCTCTCTCATTTCTACGTAAGGGATAGCCATGAGGCCAAAGCTGGGTGAAATCGCCAAAGCTTATGACCCAAAGCAAGTAGAGGACAAGTGGTATCGATTCTGGCTGCAGCGGAGCTACTTCACCCCCGAGATCGACCCCGATAAGAAGCCCTTTGTCATCATTATGCCGCCGCCCAATATCACCGGTGAGCTTCATCTCGGGCATGCCCTCACCGCAACCTTAGAGGATATCTTGATTCGCTGGCACCGAATGAAGGGCGAGGCCACTTTGTGGCTCCCCGGGGTCGACCACGCCGGAATCGCAGCCCAGAACACGGTGGAGCAAGCTTTGGCTGCTCAGGGGCTCTCCCGCCATGACCTGGGGCGGGAGAGGTTCTTGGAGCAGATGTGGCAGTGGACCAGCAAATACCGCGACATCATTGCCCAGCAGCACCGCAGGCTTGGTGCCTCCTGCGACTGGTCTCGGGAGCGTTTCACTTTGGATCCCAGTCGCGCGGTGCGCGTCACCTTTGTCAAGCTCTACCAAAGAGGCTTGATCTATCGCAGCGAGCGGCTCATCAATTGGTGCCCCCGCTGCGCCACCGCCCTTTCTGACCTTGAGGTTGAGCACGAGGAGATTCAAGGCCATCTTTACTATATCCATTATCCTTTGCAAACAGGGGACGGCGTCATCACCGTAGCTACCACTCGTCCCGAAACCCTCCTCGGCGATACCGCAGTTGCGGTCAACCCCGATGATGAGCGATTCCAGGGGCTGGTCGGGAGCAAGGTGCTCCTTCCCATTCTGCGGCGTGCCATTCCCGTGATCAGCGATGGTCTTGTCGATCCCTCGTTCGGCACCGGGGCGGTAAAGATCACCCCAGGGCATGACCCGGTGGACTTCGAGATCGCACAGAGGCAGGGCTTGCCTTTGGTCAACATAATGAATTTGGATGCCACTATGAATCAGAACGCCGGTCCCTATGCCGGGCTGGATCGCTTCGCCTGCCGTGAGACCTTGCTTGCCGACCTGAATGAAGAGGGGCTTTTGCAGAAGATCGAGCCCTATGCTCATGCGGTGGGCCATTGCCATCGGTGCCGCACTGTGGTCGAGCCCTTAGTCTCTAAGCAGTGGTTTGTCGAGGTGGCGCCGCTCGCCGAGAGGGCGAGGGACGCGGTTTTAGATGGCAGCATTGAGATCGTGCCCGAGCGCTTCACTAAGGTTTACCTTAACTGGCTGGAAAACATCCGCGACTGGTGCATTAGCCGCCAGCTCTGGTGGGGGCACCGCATCCCGGCGTGGCATTGCCAGCGCTGCGGCGGGCTCACCGTCGCGGTGGACGATCCCGAGAGCTGTACTCACTGTGGCTCAACAGATATCGTTCAAGACCCCGATGTCCTCGATACCTGGTTCAGCTCAGCGCTTTGGCCTCACTCCACCCTCGGCTGGCCGGAGCAGACAGAGGACCTGGCATACTTCTACCCCACGTCGGTGATGGAGACAGGATATGACATCCTGTTCTTCTGGGTGGCCAGGATGGTCATGATGGGCCTGGAGAACACTGCGGAGGTCCCGTTCCGCAAGGTCTATCTCCACGGGCTCATTCGGGATGAGAAGGGGGAGAAGATGAGCAAGACCCGGGGGAACGTGATTGACCCCGCGGAGGTGATGAATGTCTATGGCACTGATGCCCTGCGCTTCGCCCTCACCGCCGGAAATGCCCCGGGGAATGATATCAGGCTGACGCCACAAAGGCTGGAGGGCAGCCGTAACTTCGCGAATAAGCTTTGGAACACCGCCCGATTCGTCATCAGCAACTTAGATGGGGAGGCGAAAGCGCCGCAGCATCCCCTGCCCACTGAAGACCGCTGGATCCTGAGCCGACTCAACCGGCTCATTGCCAATGTGAGCCGACTTCTGGAGAGCTTCATGCTTGGCGAGGCACTAGGCCAGATCCACGATTTTATCTGGGGCGAGTATTGTGATTGGTATATCGAGCTGGCAAAGGTGCGCCTCAGTCGAGAGGGGCTGTCGCCAATCCCGGTCTTGGTTCACCTGTTGGAGACATCTCTGCGCCTTCTTCATCCCTTCATGCCCTTTATCACCGAGGAGCTCTGGCAGCGCTTGGCCCAGTATCTGCCCCAGAGCGTGGAATCAATCGCGGTCGCCCCCTATCCCAGTGTTGATGAAACAGCCTTTGACCCTGAGGCTGAGGAGGAAATGGAGCTGGTTCAAGAGCTGATACGCAGTATCAGAAACGCCCGGGTTGAGGCCAAGGTCGAGCTCTCGAGATTCATCGAGGCTACCATCACCGCTGATAATAAGCCCGCAGTGGAAGCGTTAGCTCCGGCCATCAGCGCCCTGGCCCGGGTGCGGCCGTTGACCATTTTCGGAGCCGATGAGGAAAGACCGAGACCAGATAGAGCCAAGATACTGGTGCTTAAACGGGCTGAGGTCTCTCTGCCCCTGGCCGTGATGATCGACATCGAGGCGGAAAGGGAACGCTTGGCCAGGGAAGTCGAGGAGAGTCGTGCTGAGATCGCCCGCCTTGAAAGGAAGCTCGGCCAGGGCGAGTTCCTGACCAAGGCCCCAGCCCATGTCATCGCCAGGGAACAAGATAAGTTAGCTAAATATTGGGACAAGCTCAGCCGATTGCAGCAGCGACTGGCAGAGCTAAGATAGAAAAGAGATCGCGAATAAGTTATAGTTGCGCTTTTGTTGCTGATGCTGTATACTAGGTTTCAATGCGCTACCCAATTCAGTGCTGTTTTCAGTCGTTCGCGCCTTGAACAAGGTGGTTTGCTAGGGAAATCCTCTCGAGCTTCCCTCCTGGCGCCAGAGGCCTCAAATAGGGTCTTGAGCCGCAAGCAGCAGTGAAGAAAGGGTGGCTAAATGGAACAGACAGAAGGAGGACCGGCAATGGCATTTGCGGACAAGACCTTGATCTGTCGTGACTGCGGAGCGGAGTTCGTGTTCACCGCCGGCGAGCAGGAGTTTTACCAATCGCGTGGGCTGAGGAATGAGCCCAGCCGCTGCCCAACTTGTCGTGCTACCCGCAGGCAAGCTCGCTTCAGCTACTCCGGCGTGCGCCGCGAGATGTATCCCGCAGTCTGCGCAGCCTGTGGCAAGGAGTGCGAGGTCCCATTTCAACCCAGAGGGGACCGGCCGGTTTATTGCAGCGATTGCTTCGCCAAGATGAGAACTGAACGCTGATAGCGTTCTGCCGGTTAGCACTTTAAGCCTTTTGGGGCTTAGATGAGCGTCGGTGCGTTAAAGGTAACGCTTCGTTTGCCCGAGAATCATTCGCTCAAGGGCAAGCGAAGGGTGCTGAAATCCATCGTTACTCAGGTCAGGAATAAGTTTAATGTGTCCATCGCCGAGATTGATGATCAGGACCTTTGGCAGTTGGCTACCTTGGGCGTTGTTTGCGTAAGCACTGATAGGCGCCACGCCACCCAGATCCTCTCCAAGGTGGCGGAGTTTATCAACAGCATCCGAGGCGACGCCGAGATCTTGGACTATGAGATCGAATTCCTGAATGCCTTATGAACACCTCAGCTTTCCTCGATCACCTGAGAGGCCTCCCCTCCTATCGAGACCAAATCGTCCATCATCAGCATTTGACCTCAAGCGAAGCCAGCTATGGCCAGTTAGCCGAGCCGCTTTCCCCGGCACTTGAGTCTGTCCTTGACAGGTTCCATCTGCTTCCCCTCTATCGCCATCAAGCGGCGGCCATAAACGCTGCTCGCTCCGGGGAGAATGTCGTCATTGCTACCCCTGCCGCCAGTGGCAAAACGCTCTGCTATAACCTGGTGGTATTGAATGCTATGCTGACGGATAAGGGGAGCCGAGCCCTCTATCTGTTCCCAACCAAAGCTTTGGCTCAAGACCAACTACGAAGCTTACAGCAGCTGACCTCCGGGCTCAGGGTAAAGCATGCCACCTTCGATGGCGATACGCCAAACTGGCAGCGCTCCGAGATAAAGAGGTCGGCAAACATCGTGCTCTCAAACCCGGACATGGTTCATCTCGGCGTGCTGCCCAATCATCGCTCTTGGTGGCGGCTGCTGAGTCAGCTAAAGTATGTGGTCATTGACGAAGCCCATGTCTATCGTGGCGTTTTCGGCTCTCACGTCGCCAATGTACTGCGCCGCCTGAAGCGCCTTTGCGCCCACTATGGTAGCCAGCCCCAGTTCATTTGCTGCTCGGCCACTATCGCCAATCCCAAAGAGCATGCCGAGAGGCTATGCGGCGTGCCGTTCCAGCCCATCACCGAGGACGGTTCCCCCCATGGCGGTAAGGACTTTGTCTTTTGGAATCCGCCGCTTATCGATGAAGCGAAGTCCGTTCGGCGCAGCGCCAACAGCGAGACCACCCTGCTCTTAACCGAGTTGATGCGTAGTGGGATCAGGAGCCTGGCTTTCGCCAGGACACGGCGCCTCACCGAGCTCATCTATCTCTATGTTCGGGAGCAACTCGCCGAGAGCCCAGAGCTTGGGCAGCGAATAAAGCCCTATCGTGCTGGCTATCTCCCAGAAGAACGGCGCCAGATCGAGCGCGAACTGTTTCAGGGTCGGCTTCTGGCTGCGGTGGCCACCACTGCCTTGGAGCTGGGGATCGACATCGGCGACCTCGATGCCACTGTGCTCTCCGGGTATCCGGGGAGTATCGCCAGCACCTGGCAGCAGGCGGGGAGGAGTGGTCGGGGGAGGGAGGATTCGTTGAGCTTTCTCATTGGTTTGGATAATCCCTTAGACCAATATTTTATGCGCCACCCCGAGGTCTTCTTTGGCCAGAGCTATGAGCATGCTTTGATCGACCCCAAGAATCAATACATCCTGAAGCCTCATCTCCTCTGTGCCTCCTGGGAGCTGCCATTGACTGACGGCGACCAGGAATTCTTTGCAGGCGATCTGGAGCAGGCAATGGCGGAGCTGGAAGGAGAGGGCTTTCTGCGCCAACGTGGCCGTAGGTGGTATCCGGCGCCAACCGTTACCTATCCGGCACAGGATATAAACATCCGCACCACGTCAGCTGAGAGCTATGGCTTGGTTGATGTCAGCACAGGTTGTCTCTTGGAGACGGTGGAATCGGCGGTTGCCCTGTTTCAACTTCACCCCGGCGCTATCTATATCCATCAAGGTGAGTCCTATCTGGTCACCGAGCTGGATCTTATAAGCCGCACTGCCTATTGCCAGCCCGCGGATGCCGCCTACTATACCCAGGCCAAGGACATCACCGACCTCAGGATGCTGAAGATAAGCCAGGAGAAGGACTTTGGCCAGGGCCGGGTTCATCTGGGGGAGGTGGAGGTGACCACCAGGGTAATTGGCTTCAGAAAGAAGCGGGTGTTCACCGAGGAGGTTATCGCAGAGGAGCCCCTAGACCTGCCGCCACAATCCTTCAACACGGTGGCACTCTGGTTTGATATCCCGCCTCAGCTTGAGGTCCAGCTGGCACAGGCTGGGCTGGACTTCGCCGGGGGACTCCATGCTGTAGAGCATGCCACAATTGCCATGCTGCCGCTATTTGCCCTCTGCGATAGAAACGATATCGGCGGCGTTTCCACCCCATTGCACCCCGATACCGGGAGAGCCGAGGTCTTCATCTACGATGCTCACCCGGGAGGGATCGGCATCGCTGAGAAGGGCTTCGAGCTCATTGGCACGCTCTGGCAAGAGACCCTGAGGATGATCTCGGAATGCCCCTGTGAGGAGGGCTGCCCTAGCTGCATTCAGTCGCCCAAGTGTGGCAACAATAATGAGCCTTTAGACAAAAGGGCGGCGCAGTTCATACTTGGCGGATTGCTCGAGGGGTGATGTCAAGGGAAAGCGCTCACGACCTCGCCATCGAAGCCGACAATATAACATTTGCCTATGGCAATGTGAAGGCAGTTCAGGACCTAAAGCTACAAGTGCCTCGCGGGATTAGCTTTGGTCTACTCGGTCCCAACGGCGCTGGCAAGTCAACTCTTATTCGGCTCGTGGTAGGTCTGCTTAAGCCGCAAAGCGGCAGCTTAGAAGTGCTGGGGCAGAGATCACCCAGAATGGTGGCCCGACTCATCGGGTACATGCCCCAGCTCCCTGCTCTATATGGCGAGCTCTCGGTTGTGGAAAATGTGGATTTCTTTGCTCGGGTCTATGGCATAAGCGACCGACGACAGCGTGCCCAGCAGGTGGAAGAAGCGATACGGTTTGTTGGGCTCTGGGAACGGCGCAAGACCCCGGCACTGAAGCTGAGCGGCGGCATGAAGCAAAGGGTCAGCTTAGCCTGTGCCATTGTTCATCGCCCTCCCTTACTCCTCCTCGATGAACCGACGGTGGGGCTTGACCCCGAGCT
>SMTZ1_10008864_pt1 | contig 10038 bp, 14 predicted proteins | sample DeeMarSWOR136_30_FD_25667 | JGI IMG/M metagenome (IMG submission 25667)
CCTTTTCTTTCAAATATTGCCTGAAAATACTCTTCGCCGGCTTCATATACTCTCACTTTACTCATTTACTACTATTAGCTCACTGGGCTCAAATTGAACTGTACGTTCCTTGTTTTTGTCATCATTCATAGGAGCTGTTAAGCTTGACTTCCTGACCTTTTCCCTTTTTTACTTTCATACCTATTTAAGGCAGCCTTAAGTGTATCAATGGCTAATTTCGCACAATGCTTGCTCTCGTCGGGAAGACCTTCAAAATACTTGTCAACATCTTCTGGTTTCATTCTAAGTGCATCTTTGATAGCTTTTCCTTTCGCCATTCTTGTAACATGACTGGCACATGCAATAGTGGCTCCGCAGCCGTCCGTCATAAATTTAATGTCATTTATCTTTCCATCTTTGAGAGCCAAATACATTTCAATGGTGTCTCCACAAACGCCTTTTATACTAACCCCACTGTCTGCATCTTCTATTTTTCCAATATTTTTGGGACTGGAGAATTCCTGTTTGAATTTTTCCGAATAGCCCTCTAATATCGTTTCCTGGAGGGTCCGTGCAATTTTATCAATGTCATCTGCCATTTCTTTCTCCAAATATTGCCGTCCCTATTCTGATCATATTGGAGCCTTCCTCTATAGCGACCTTGTATGAATTTGTCATACCCATAGACAGATACTTCATATCTATGTTCGGAAGATCAAGGGCTTTGATTCTTTCAAATATTCTTTTTGTCCTTCTAAAATATGGTCTAACATCTTCAGGATTTCCCAAGCGAGGGCCCATAGTCATCAAACCGGCCAGTCTTAAATGACCAAGGGCTGATATATCACCAGCCAGCTTTTCCATATATTCCTCAAAGGGTTCGTGATCCGCCGGCTTTATGCCGGCTTTGGAAAATTCACTGCCTATATTCATCTCTACATAAACTGGAACAATTTCCTTTCGTGCTCTTTCAACTCTTTTGTCAATGGCTGCTGCTTTTTCTAAAGAATCAACCGTTTGAATAACTTCAAAGATTCTCAACGCTTTGTTTATTTTGTTTGTTTGCAGATGGCCTATCATGTGCCATCTGACTTTAGCTGCTTTCTTTTGCAAAGCACTGTACATTTGCCCGGCTTCCTGAACATAATTATGGCCTATATCTGTAGCTCCAACATTTATAGCTTCTCCTATTTCTTCAACTGTTCTTGTTTTAACAGAGAGAACTATTGTTACATCTTTTGGAATTTCCTCTCTGATTTTTACATAATTTGTTGAAATGCTCATATTCATTCCATCAAGTTTTTATATTCCTATTTTTAATATTAAGATTCACAGGGTTTGTTATCACAAGGAGTATCACGACCACAACAAGGCCTGTCTCGACCACAAGCCTGAGAATTACTCTTGGCGTAATCAGTTGCATAAAAGCCCGAATCCTTGAAAATCACGGCAGCTCCACTGCTGATTAAACGCTGAACTTTGCCATTGCACTTTGGGCATTTCCCCAAGGGTTTCTCCTTAATGCCCTGGAACTTTTCGAATTTGTAGCCGCAATCTTGGCATTTATATTCATATGTTGGCATAACCACTTCCTTTCTTCTTTGAAGTCTTTTGCACAACATTGACCTTGCTCTTCGGCTTAGATTCAATTTTTAACTTGTCTAACGCTTGTTCTAAATCTTTAAGCAGTATCTCGGTTTTCTCAATTCCAGCGGAGAGACGAACTGTATTAGGCCGTACCCCAAAAACAGTGCGACGTTCTGGCGGCATATAAAGCAGCGTCGTAAGATACGGAATACAAATCAGCGTTTCAGTTGCTCCTAAACTTACAGCATGATATATAACTTCAAGCTGCCCTATGAATTTTTTGGCATCCTCCTGGTTTCGGCCCACATCAAATGCTAAAACCCCGCTAAACCCATTATGCATCTGCCTGGCAGCGATCGAATATCCCGGGTCCTGCTTTAAACCCGGATAGTAAACACGCGACACCTTTGGATGCCCGGACAAATACTTTGCTATAGCCATAGCATTAGCTGCCATCTTTTCCGCTCGAAGCTCAAACGTTTTAAGACCTCGCTCCAACAGTGATCCTGAATAAGCATCCAAGGTTGTCCCGATAGCCTGGCGTGTAAACCATAGATCGTCATAATGTTTTTTCGAGCCGGCTATTGCACCTGCCATAAGGTCGTTATGTCCGCCTAATCCCTTTGTGGCACTATGTACCACAATATCAGCACCAAGCGAGAGTGGTTTTTGATGATACGGAGTGGCAAAAGTATTATCTACTACTAAAAGAGCGTTTGCCTTATCAGCAACCTTACGCAACTGGGTTATATCCAAAACCTTGCATAAGGGATTACTGGGGCTTTCGCAAAATATCATTCTGGTATTTGACTTGATATGCTCGGCGATCTTATTCCCTTCGCGAGCATCAAGCCAAGTTATATCAATACCCAGCCGTTCTAAGATAAGTGAAACCTTGTAGTGAGCACCATACACATCGTGAAATATTATCAGGTGATCACCTGCACTAAGATAGGTTAGATATATCATTGTGCAGGCAGCCATTCCTGAAGTGCAGATAATACAATCCTCAGCCTTCTCCAGTGCAGCTATTTTTTTCTCTACTGCCCGAACTGTCGGATTATCATCTCTATGATATGTATAACCGTCTATTTCGCCGTCCGTGATTTGTCGCAGTACCTCGAAAGAACTGTATTCATAATTGACTGCATTGACAATAGGTGTAACCATTGGCTTATTGCCATATGGTGTTAGTGGATCATTGCTCATATATATTTACTCCTATTAAATTTTTATCTGTTTACCAACTGGATATATGAAACATTGCTCAACCCAATTATGCACTGTTTCAGTGGTCACAGATATTATCCCCTGTCTGGAGTTTGTTTTCCAGATAAGCTGATACAAGTTCTTCAGGCGTGCCGGATGATGCGCCAACAACTACTTTAATATCATTTTGTGCAAACAACTGCTGTGCACGCTGCCCCATTCCGCCAGCAATAATAACACTGACATTGTTTTCATGTAACCATTGTGGCAGTACCCCAGGTGCATGAGCAGGCGGTGCGGCATCTTTTCTGTTTATGACCTTGTTGATGCTATCATCGATATCAAAGATTGCGAATTGGTCGCAATGACCGAAGTGAAGGCTTAATTTGCCCTGTGCTAATGGAATTGCAATACGCATTTTCTTGTCTCCTGTTTGTAAAGTTTGTTTTTCGACCAATTCTTTAGGTTGGCTGTCAAGCTCGATAATTGGATTCAATATTTTTTCGAAAGTCTTTGCCGTTTCAGTCCGGTTGTAGTGATACACAAACGGTCTGCCGGAATCACAGGCCTGTACGATTTGCGGATCTATCGGTATTCGCCCTAAGAAAGGTACATTCATTTGTTTAGCCATTTTCTCAGCTCCCCCTGATTTGAATATATCAGTCCTTTCACCGCATTTAGGGCAGATGAAACCACTCATATTTTCAAGTACCCCGAGAACAGGCAGATTTAATTGTCCACAGAAGGTAATGCACTTGCGAACATCTGAAAGTGCCACTTCCTGAGGTGTGGTAACTATGATCGCACCATCGGCATTTTCCAGAAGCTGGACGATTGAAAGAGGCTCATCGCCCGTCCCGGGAGGCGAATCAACAATCAGAAAATCTAAACTGCCCCAATCTACATCTTTTAAGAACTGCTTTATCATCTGATATTTCATTGGGCCTCTCCATATAACGGCATCGCTGTTTGCCCGCAGCAGAAAACCTATAGACATAACCTTTAGGTTTTCTGCCATTGTAATCGGCAAAATCACATCTCCCGCGGCCTGGATACTCTTTCCTTCAAGGTTTAGAATCTTTGGAATACTTGGCCCATGTATGTCGATGTCAAGAAGACCGACTTTTTTGCCGGCAAGGGCCAGTGAAACCGCAAGATTTACTGCCACCGTACTTTTGCCAACACCGCCTTTGCCACTGAGCACAAGGATTTGGTGCTTTACCTGCTTTATTCTTTGCCGAATTTGTTCCTGCTCAGCTTGAAGTTGTTTTTGCTTGTTTTCATCAGCCTGAAAAGTGCTACTTTCTCTTGCCATAGTTCATTTCCTATTCTTTGAAAAAGCTATTTATCTTTATTAACTTCGGGACACGCACTGGAAATCTTTGCCGTCATTACTATCTCATATCTTTGAGCAATCCTCTCAAAGGCTTTTTGTAGGTTTCCGAAAACAACCGGCGCCTCTCCTGTAACGAGGGTGCTCATTGGCCCGGTCTCGATCTTTAGCTCATTACTCTCTAAAGCCTGAATGAATTGCTGAATCGGTTTGGTCAACTCATTTTAGCACAGCGGATATAAACTTATTTCTGCCTGTACTTTCATAATTTAAGCACCGCCACTACAAAAGCTCCTTTTTGACTTCCAAACATTCGAGCGATACGATCAAAGCAGGGTGCAAAAGGTATTAGCCAACTTTGAGCAGGAACAAAAACTCCAACGGTTATTTCCACCTGACCATACGGCTGTAAAAACTCTTTCAATTCAACAGGCGAAAACAGCTGAGCAGCAACATATGGACTTCCAGAACTGTCCTGCCTCTGCCGATTGACTTTAGATAACCCATTTAGCAAACCAAGTAATATCCTGCCGCCCTTGCGAGTGCATCGTATCATCTCTCGTAATACGACCCGGCTGTCGTGAACAAACTCAAGCGTTGTGATCGCTGCTGTCAAGTCGAAAGCGCTATTTACAAACGGCAATAAATGCCCATCCGCTATACGAAATGAAACGTTTGAAATATCCTTTTCCAGTGCTGCATTTATCATACGCTCAGAGATATCGACACCAGTAACACGAAACCCGAATTCGCTGAAAAACCTGCTCCAATGGCCTGTTCCACAACCTACCTCCAACAGCTTTTTACCTCCAGCCTTGGCTGGCAGAAGGGAGGTGATTAACTTTTTTTCTAAGCGGTCATACATCGCGCCTCGCCTGCCAGCGTACCAGCTATCATAGGAATCGGCAACCAGATTAAAATCAAATCTGGATGCCTTCAATTCGTTTATTTGCAGCTTCCACTCAGCCGAGAGCATAAGTAACCTGTCTCCATAATGCTTTTATCTGTTCTGTTATGGCGCCGCCTGTATATTCAATTACACTTGCCTTGATGATCTGAGCTCTGGTGAAGGCTTCATCATAAGGGATTTTTCCTATAACCTTTAATCCTTGCTGCTGGGCCTCTTTGCTTATTTGACCTGTTATTTGTGGATTTATGTCTGCTTTGTTGACACAAACCAGGGTCTCAATCCCAAAGTTTGCTGTAAGCCGCCGGACCCTGTCTAAATCATGTTTGCCGGAAAGAGTCGGTTCTGTAACTACCAGTACCAGATCTGCTCCTGTTATTGACGCAATTACAGGACAACCTATTCCCGGCGAACCATCGACAATCAGAAAATGCTTTTTTTGCTCTTGTGCTATTTTCTTTGCTTCTTTGCGAATAACAGTTACCAATTTGCCGCTGTTCTCTTCAGCAATACCTAATTTGGCATGGACCATCGGTCCAAACCGAGTATCCGATATAAACCACTGGCCATTAATCGCATCTTCAAATTCAATGGCACCAACCGGACAGAACTCTACACACACCTTACATCCTTCACACGAAACCGGATCAATGGTAAAGGTGTTATCGACCATATCGTTTGCTGGACCATTTAGATGTATTGCGTCGAATCTGCACATATCCTGACATTTACCACAGCCAGTACATTTTTCAGTAATTATAACCGCCTTTTTGCCGCCGGAAAAATCGTTGGTTTGCCTTACCTTCGGCTCTAAAACCAGATGCAAATCCGCTGCATCCACATCACAATCAGCCAGCACAGCGTTTTTCGCAAGGGCCGCAAAAGCCGCCACAATGCTTGTTTTACCTGTTCCCCCTTTGCCGCTTATTACAACCAATTCTTTCATCAAAACTTTCCTTTATCTTTCCATGAGAAAGAAATAACCTTATTGGCTTCTTTGACACATTGAGCTAACTCGGTCATCTTTGCTTCTTGAGCTCATTCAAAATAAGGATTGCTATTAAACACAAGAAGAGCGTTTGCCATTTAACCTTTCCTCCTTCTCAGAACCGAAAAATTTTTCGCGCCACCACAGAAAATGTCCCCATAGATTGTCGAGTTTGTATTTATCATCTTCCGGTACACCTAGCCAAGAATTAATTTCCTCCAGCAATTGCAGGCAAGGTTTATCCTCTGCTAAAAGCTCATATGCACATTTGATAAGCACAAATTTTTTTGTCGCATCAGGATCGTCCAAATTCTTATCAGGGTGAAACTTCATTGCAACTCGCCGGTAGGCTTTCTTTAGCTGTTTCTTGTCAGCGTCTTCAGAAACTCCGAGGACCTTACAGGCTGCCTTGCGGGTCTCCAAGTCACGGGGTATTCTCTCCATGAATTCAAAATCATCTTTCATTTGACCGCCACCCTTGCATTGATTTTCCGGTATAGTTGTAAGAATTTTTCTTCATAACCGCCTAATGCATCAATTATTTTAAACCCCTGTGAATAAGCTTCTGCTATCAATCGATCATTCGGTATTTCAAGGATAATTTCCACGTTTTCCTTATCGCAGTATTGCAGCACGCCGTCATCGCCTATATCGGAACGGTTAATAGCTACGGCAAATGGCAGCTTCAACTCTCTTACCATTCCCACAGCTAATTTTAGATCATTTAGACCAAACGGCGTAGGTTCCGTGACTAGCAAACAGAAGTCTGCTCCCTTAACCGCTTCAATAACAGGACAAGATGTTCCTGGAGGCACGTCGATTATTACTGTACCATTGTTTATTGACTTCTGTTTGACATGTTTTATCAAGGCAGGGCTTTGAATGGCACCAATATCAAGTTTGCCTGCACCAAAATAGATTCCGTCCGCTCTGCCAGATTCAGCTATTCCGATCCTGCGTTGTTTTTCCTTAATCGCGGTTTGCGGACAGACGGCCATACATCCACCGCAGGAATGACATAACTGCTCGAAGACAACCGGCTTGTCTTTCAAACAGATTACGGCACTATACTGACAAAGCTGCCCACATTTACCGCAGCCGTTACATAATTCTGTGTCAACTTCCGGTACGCCAATGGTCACACTCTGTGTTTTTTCTATATCGGGCTTCAAGAATATATGACCGTTTGGTTCTTCAACATCACAGTCAAGATACTGAACTTGCTTGCCAATCTGGGCAATCGAACAAGCCAAATTAGTTGCTATTGTTGTTTTTCCTGTACCACCTTTGCCGCTTGCAATCGCTATTTTCATATCAAACTTGCTCCGCAACTGTATTAACTCTGTCCCAATCAAATTTATCTTTTGCAACCCAACCGTTCTGCGGCAGAGAATCGAAGCACACCGGCTTCGGATTGCACCAGTGATTACCTTGCAAGATGTCCCATTTTGTATACCTGTTCATTGGCGAAGCCGTTTTATCTATCCTGTAACCATCTGGATGGAATCCAACTGTAACATCCTTGGCACCAAGCATTGAATCCATTAATTTTCTCCGCTATATGTTATCGCTAAATCGCTTTCGAATGTACTGACAGTAAATAGCTGCTGCAGGGTTGTGGGCCAGCACCCTATCCTTGGCGATTAGCGTTGTTACAGGAGCTTCTGAGATTTTTGCAAAAATTGCATCGTGGCCGACACAAAGCCCACAGACAATATTCAACTGTGTGCCGGCTTTGTTTAGCAGTTGAGCCTGACCAGCGGGGTTACACATAACCTCGCTGTCTTGTGATGAAATTTGCTGTAATTCGAAAACCTTTTTGTCAATTCCACAAACCTTGCAGCAGACCGATACAACTTCAAAATGCTTTAAGAAAATTTGCTCGATAACTTTTGCCTCTTCACTCAAGCCAATGCAAAAGGCCAAACCTAACTTGTTATATTTCAATTCCTTTGCAAACAATATTATCTCACTTAATCGCGTTTCTTTTCCGTAATACTGTCCTTCTATTGCTGAAGCAGCCTTGTGTAATTCCGCCGTGAGCTTATCTTGATATAATTGCCTATGATTATCAGCCTGCGAAAAACAATCCTTGCTATCCCGACATTCCTTACTATCGCATCGCGCGCAAAGCGGGGAAGCACTCTTTTTCACTTGTCTACTCCTTTAGAAAATTTATTTGCCAACTTTTTTCTGGGCGATTATGATAGCCTCATTGGGACATTCCGAAACGCAGGCAGCACAGCCGGTACAGGCTTCGTCATTAACAACAGCTTGCTGGTTAACTTCAATAGCACCTGCCGGACAAACATCTACACAGATACCACAGCCTGCACATTTTTCAGAATCAACAACCGCAACAGCCTTGCGACCAGTTTCAAGTTGAGTTATTCTTTGATTCAGTTGTTGTTTTTGCTGTTCGAGCATTTCTGCCTGCTGCTTTAGAGCAGTCAATTCCTGATCGGGGTTTTGCAGTCCGGCACTTTCTGGGCGACTTGCTGTAGGGCCAACTGAAGGCATACCCATACCACGTCCCATACCGCCGCCGCGACCCATACCTCGACCGCCGCCCATACCAAAACCTGTTCCTCCTACGCCTTGACCCATCGGATTAGTTCCTGGTTGGCCAGCTGCTGTAGGGCCTGTAGGCGCAGTGCTCATACCAAAGTGGCTGGCTACATTCGGCCCCGAAGCAGAAGAAAATCTGCCTGTTTTGAACTGTTCAACGGCATTACGGACAGGTCCGCTGACACCAACGATAACTTGTATGCCTGCCTGGCCGAAGACATTAAATGCATTAGGACCACAATTTCCGGTTAGTACGGCTGTTACTCCTTTTTCCGACATTAACTGAGCAGACTGAATTCCCGCACCGCCGCCGAGAGCAATATTGGGATTTTCTATCGCCTCTAACTGCATTGTGTCAGTATCAATAATCAGAAAATACGCACATCGACCAAAGCGGGCCTCCACATTATCGTCAAGAGTAGGCCCCGTTGATGTTACTGCAGTTTTCATAAACAATCCTTTCTATCAAAGTCCACACGTTCCGGTCGGACACGTTCCGGTTGGGCAGGAATCGCTTCCCTGACCGCCTTGCCCGACGGAAAAACCTGAAAATAATTTCTGCATATCTGAACTTCCACACTTTTCGCAGACATGCTTATTCTTGCCGCTGATTTTTTCCAGGAATTCAGTTTTGTGCCCGCATTTATTACACTTGTATTCAAATATTGGCATCGCTATGCCTCCTTCGCAGCATAGGATTTGCTGCTTATACATATACACCATACCTTTAAAAGCCCAGAAGCATCTAATAAGATAATTCTTTGGCTATCTTTTTTAGTCCTTGTTGCTTTTCTGGCTCTCGAGCTCTTCTATACGCTTTTTGATCCCATCCAAGGCATCTTCAAGATACTCTGCCTGACCTTTTAAACCGTCGAGTTCCTGCTGAGCGGTTAAACCTGGCGCAAATGGCACACCACCATAGGCATATGGGCTTATAGCGCCGCCATATGCCGGCATACCATATCCGGCTCTTGCCCATCCGGGAAGACCGGTTGCATAGAACCAGTTACGACGGCCCCGGCCGCCGCCTCGACCCCAGCCCCAGTAGCCACGGCCGCCAACGGGATTCATATAGCCTGGCACCGGATATCCAGCGCAAAAACCGGCAGCTCTGCCTGTCATTGATCCCATACCTGCAGGACCTGTTCCATCTCCACCTGGCATAATAAAAACCTCCTTTCGGAAAAAATGTTAACTTCTTGTCATTCTTGTTCCACACTTGGGACAGCTTTTTGCATTGCAAGGCTGTCCGGCAATATGAGGGACTTTCGTTCTGCAGCTTGGGCAAACACAACTTCCACCCGGCCCCGCTGCAAATGGTCCGCCCATTCTGCCTCTACCCTGGCTCTGGCCTCGTCCCATACCATGTCCTGTGCGGGGCCCCTGACCCGTAGGCCCTGTACCATCACCTCTTGGCATAAAAAACCTTCCTTTCTGCAATTTATCCCCTCAGGGGTTACTCGCTAA
>SMTZ1_10008865_pt1 | contig 10037 bp, 9 predicted proteins | sample DeeMarSWOR136_30_FD_25667 | JGI IMG/M metagenome (IMG submission 25667)
ACTACAGCAGCTATTTTAATTTCTTCTTCCTTAATCATTTTTTACCTCCCTAACTTTTTAAAGGTCCTACGTCTTCAAATCCTTCACGCAAACCCATACCTGCTTTTTTTATAAATTTCTCAGGTTTAAATAACAAATTTAAAACATTTAATGCATGTTCTCTTGAGCGTTTATCAGCAAGGTTAGCAAGTTCTTTTTCATCTTTTGCTTCGTCTTCATAAACAAAGACTTCTATTATGTGTTTGTTACACATAATTTGTGTTTGTATAAGTCCAGTACTTGCCTCATGTGCACATTGTTTATCAATTGGTTTTGAACCAGGCATTCCAAGAGCAATAACAATGTCACATTTTTGTTCATCAAATAATTTTTTACATGCAACAGGTAAATCCTTAATACCTGGTACAGTGTAACGTATTATCTTAAAACCGGTTCTATTAGATTTCAATTCATCAATTGCTGCTTTTCCCATATTGTATCGTGAAAATGTTGTATCAGCAATACCTATTTTTTTCATTTGTTTTCTATTTTCTCCATATTTTTTTGAAATTCATATGCAGCAATGATTTTACTAATTATTTTTCGTGTACCTTCAAGGTCACTTCCACCTTTAAACTCTTGTAGTCTTACGATTTTAATATTAATTTTTCTTTTTTTTAATTCAATTTTTATTTCATTTTCATCATGTAATTGATCAAAACCAAGTGCGATAATATCTGGTTTTATCTCTTTTACAATTTCATAAATATCATCTTCATATCCAATATATGCTTCATCAACTATTTTTAATTCTTTTATTAAACTAAGTCGAATATCTTGTGGATTTACTGGTTCATGTTTTAATTTTCTAACAGTGGAATCTGTAGCTACGACAACTGCTAAAGTATCACCGAGTTTCTTCGCCTCTTTTAAGAAATAAATATGACCCATATGTAGAATATCAAAGGTTCCGGTTGCCATTACCTTGACCATTTCTTCCATGCCTCAATTATTTCTTTTCCCTCTAGAAAAACAAGATTATGCTTTTTTGCATATTGTTTTACTTTATCTTTTGGTAAAGCTTTTCCATTATCACTCATAATTTCACAGCCACTCCCAACGGGAAAAAGATTAGCCATTTTTAACATAGTTACAACTAGCTCAGTGTGTCCCCTTCTTTGATCAAGAAGTTTTTCCGATGCTATACAAATTGGTACATGTCCAGGTGACCGAAATTCTTTACCAAATAAATTTGTGGCTAACCCATCATTGAGATTTTCAGTTTTTTTTACTAATTCAGCGAATTTTCTCATTGTTAAACTGCGGTCAATATCAGTAATACCTGTGAATGTTTTTCTATGATTTATGTATAGTGAAAATGATGATTTTGTATCATAAGGAATATCATCTGGAACAAGTGCCTTTAAAACAGGATATTTATTATTTATATTTGTATAAAGATCAGTTAGAAATGGAAGTTTTAGTTTTTTAGCAATATCTTTAGAAACCATAAGAAATATAAGTCCACCACCGTCTTTTCTCATTGTTTTTATTGACTCTGGTGTTGTGTATTGTGATGCAATTACTAAATCTGTTTCAGATTCTCTGCTATCATCATCATAAATTAGAATAAATTTTCCTTTTCGCAGATCTTTTATAGCATTTTGAATATTTTTTATAAATTCACCCAATTGTAAATTTGGCTTCATTAAAATAAATTTTGGGTTGCTACTCAGAAATTGGTTGACTAACTTTAATCTTGTTTTTAGATGCTAAATATCTAGTAATATAACCAGCTATACGGTTTCTTAATAAATTACTTCTAACATCACTTAATTCAGCAACTTTTTTCTTATTATGTTGAAAATCTCCATGAGCAAATTGTTCTGGATATATCTCAATAAGCTCTAGTGCAATCTTTTTAATGAATGTCTGTCTAATATTTCCCAGGTAATCACCTTTTACATTAAGGAAGTCGGAATATTATTTCTTATATAAATACTTTGGTTACAAAGATCCCTTGTTATAATTCAAACCAAATTCAACAAATATAAATAATAGTAGATATATGGTTTAAAAAAATGAGGGGTAGAAAATTCCATCAAAAAAACTATCATTAAGATTCATTGCAGGAAAAAGGTTGGATAAATTAGAAGAGTATGCACTACAAAACAACACTATTAGAAAAATCGGTTCAATGGTTTATAACTCTCCTACATATATCTTTATATCAAAAAAAATAAATGAATTTCGAGATTTAAAATTACTTGAACAAATAAAGAATCATGAAGTTCCAAAACATATAGCAATTATAATGGATGGAAATAGACGTTTTGCTACAGAACTTGGTTTACCTCCTAATACAGGTCATTTATTTGGAAGAGACAAATTAGAAGAAGTTTTAAATTGGTGTTTTGATCTTGGCATTAAAAATTTAACAGTATATGCTTTTTCAACGGAGAATTTTGATAGAGATAATACTGAAATAAAAACTCTTATGAATTTATGTAGAAATGAACTAGATAAAGCATTAAAAGATTCTCGTATACATAAAAATCAGGTGAAAATAAGAGTAATAGGTCGTTTGGATTTATTACCGAATGATATCTCAAAATCAGCTCAATATGTAATGGATAAAACAAAGAATTATAATAAATATTCTTTAAATATTGCTATTGCTTATGGAGGGCGAGAAGAGATAATTCAAGCTATACAAAAAATAGCATCTGATGTAAAAGAAAATAAATTAAGAATTGAAGATATTAAAGAACCAATTGTATCAAAATACCTCTATACAAATGGATTACCAGATCCAGATTTAATTCTAAGAACTTCAGGAGAAGAAAGGATTTCAAATTTTCTTTTATGGCAACTTGCTTATTCTGAATTATATTTTTCAGATGTATACTGGCCTGCTTTTCAAAAGAGAGATTTTTTAAGAGCTATAAAAACATGTCAACAGAGAAAAAGAAGATTTGGAAAATAAATATTAAATTTAGATCTCTTCTTTTATTGTCTCGAAACAGGTACATGTAAGAGTTCTACCAACCCCTTTTATAAGTCTTAATTTGCCTATTATTAATTTTCCAATTTCTTCTAATGAAGTTCCACGTACTTTAACTAATAAATCATATTCACCTGAGATAATATGGACTTCAAAAACACTGGGTAATAATGCAATTTGTTTAGCAAGTTCTCGTTGAGAAACATGAACATCAGATTGAAATGCAATAAAAATAAAAACAGTACATGACAAACCAATTTTTTTATAATCAGGAATTATTGTAAAGGATTTAATAATGCCTTTGTTTATCATTTTTTGAATCCTATCATGAACGGTTACTCTAGGTATTTTCAAATTTTTTCCAATGTTTTTAGTAGTATTTCTTGCATTTTTTTTCAATTCATCAAGTATAATTTCATCTTTTCTATCAAGCATTACCGACATTATGTCGGATTTATTATTTATATTTTACTTATAATAGTATTTTTGACAAAAAAAATGACAATATTTTAATATATATTAAATTAAATGCTAAGTCAGATTCTAAGATGAATATACTCAAGAAATTTTTAATAATTGTTATACTTCTTTTAATTATTATTGTATCTTGTTCATCAGGAATAAATGCCGTTATGAGCAAAACACATGCAGATAGTGATTCGGATTATCTTATTTCAGAATCTTATAGATCTGATGATAAAAATGTAAGTGTTCATAGGTTTTGTTATATAAAAAGTGGAGAGGTGGATCATCATTGTCCATATGAATTTTGGCATGGAACCTTTTTTGGAATTATGATTAAAATAGGTACAAGTGTAGGAACATTTGGAATAGGAAGTTTATATATGCATTTAACTGGCGAAGAAGATGAATTGAGACTTACAGTATCAAAATTTTTTAAAACAATTACCTTTACAGAAGATGTTAATATTAGTGTAAAAGGATTTATTGGCGTATTTCAACCAACTGGGCATATATCAGGAGGTTTACTTTTCGAATTTGCGTTAATTACAAGTATTACTCCATTATAAAATCAATAGAATTAGATATACATTATTTTTCATTTATATCGTTTGGTTCTTCTTCCATTTCTAGTTCATCTGCAATTTTTGCTAATTTTACAAATTGACAGTAAAAAAAATATAAAATTACAGCAATGGCCAGGATTATTATTGAAAAAGCAAGTATTGAATTTGGATAATTGGTTTGTGAAAAATCATATATTTGCTTTGCAAAACCCAAACTGTTTTTATCTATAAATAAAACAACGACCTTGATAATAATAAATACTGAAAGAAGAATAATTCCGATTAATAAAAAAAGTTTATATAGAAAGCCAGTTTTGAAATCTTCCTTTGCTGAAAAATATCTTTTTTTTATCATATGAATCAAAAAAATTCATTATTAGCTTGATGAAGGCTCAGAGGTATTTAAGGCATTTTGTACTTTGCTTTGTAGTTCATTTAATTTTTCTTTTGTTCTTCCTTCTTGTTTTTCAAGTGTGCTTTTTCTTAATTCTAGGCTTTCTTTATTAGTTTTTAATTCACTTATAATGTTATTTTTATCCTTAGTTTTTATTAACATTGCCCCTACACTTTTATAAATAGTTGTTTTATCATCTGTTTTATTTAATTCCTCTAGTGCTTCATCTATTTCTTTTAATCTTAGATCGATTTGTTGACGTTGCTGCATTATCATTTGTAATTGCATTCTCATTTGTTGTAATCTATTTATTTGATCTTGCAGCTGTTTAGACATTTCTTCTTCTGCCATAATAATGTTCTCCAATTTTTTTTGTAATACAGTGTTTTCCATTTAAAGGTATTGTATTATGTTAGTGTCTTTATACAAAGTTTTGTATTATATTTGAAATTTGTTTGTTAATCTAAGTTAATGGTATAGTATTTATTTTAAATTTTTTTGGTTACAAATATGTTTTATTTATAGGATTATATAATATTATATTGAAGGTTAAAATATTATAGAAAATATTAAATAGAAAGATGTAAATATCTGAAGTCAAGGATTATTATTATAACTGGGGGATAATTAATGAAAAAAAATGATAAAATAATTGTTATTTTTGGAGTCGTTATACTTATTTTAGCCTCTCTTGGAATATATTATTGGGTTCCCGAGGAGATAGGAGTTAAGGCAATTGGAGCAAAAGAATTTTTAGGTGTTACTGGAAATATAAAAAATTTACCTGAATCTATTACTGTTTCTGAAAATTGTCCATTTTATCCACTAATTGCAACACCATTAGCAATTAATTATGACGAAGATGGAGAACAAACAATTATACCTCTTTATGTAATTAATATTGAAAATCCTTCTGAAGCAGTTTTAAAAATACAAAATGAAATAGGTTATGGAAGAAGAAATGAATTAATTAAAGATGATGAATCTGCTAAAGATGCTTCTTTAAGAATTGCCCAAACATACTGGGAAAATAGTGATGCTGCATTAATAATTGAATACAATCAATCTGGATACAATTTAGGTTTGATAGCAGCTCCTTTGGCTTCCTATCTTAGAATCCCAGTTATAATAACTGAAGAAATGGATTCAGAAGTAACCAATATTTTAAATGATCTTGAAGTAAAAAAAACTATTGTATTAGGTGAAAATCTTGAGGGTTTTGGCAATGTTTTAAAATTTGATTCAGTGGATGAAATAATCAACACCTCTATTAGTTTAATTGAAGAGAAATTTAAACAAGATATCAATTATATTACTATTGCAAATCCTATTGATGCTTGGTCTCCTAATGTTTTAGATAGTGTTTCATTTTCTTTTGAACCAAAGACAATTCCATCTGGAGCAAGTACATTTCTTTTTCAAGCATTAACTAAAGGTTCAAAAAGTCATAAATTAGGTACTTTTAAAATCCCAAAGGATTATAAGTATGCGCTTATTAAATTTGAAGGAATTAATCTTGATTATGAAAATGTAGATGATTTTGGAGATTTTGTAGATTTTAGAATTGGCGCAAATCTTGATGACATTCCTGTACCTCTTAAAAACCTCGAAGCTTTTTCTGGTTCAACAAGTATGGGTGGTATAGGTGAAAGAGATTCAAATGGTCGTTTAACTAAAGATTCTGTGTATGGTGAGAGTGTTTTGTATGGTCGAGGAGGTGTTGAATATTCAGTTTTTTGTAAAGGACAATGGATGCTTAAAAAACAAGGAAGAGTTGCTGCAAATGTTGTAGTAGAAAAACTTGATAGTCCAGTATATTCTTTGATGAAAAACCTTTCAACCCTTGCGCCTTATTTAACTGCATATCATAAAGGAATTATATTTGGTAAACCAGAATTTGCCTTTACTGCTGATGATCATATCCTAACAGAACAAGGTGAAAAGGCTCCAGGTTTTTATATGCCTAGAAAAAATCATAGGATTACCTATAAATCCAATGCTCATATTTTTGATACGATTCATAAGCCATTAAATGAATTATTAGCAAAACTTGCTGAAATAGATTTAAATGATGATAGAGACTTAAAAAAGTTACGTGATCATTATGATCAATCACCAGTTTATATTGCACTTGTTGGAGATGCAACAGTTATTCCAAATTATATATATCAGAATTATGTCGAGCCTGTTGATTATTGGGATGGTATATATGGTTGGGGTGGTGGTACTCCAAGTGATGTAATATATGGAAATGTTGATCCTTTACCTTATAATTGGGATAATATTGCAGATGATATTTTTACAGAGTATCCATTTCAAGAAAATATTGTTGGTAGAATAACTGGTTGGGATGCTCAGGATGCTAGTGCATTAATTTTAAGAAACATTTTTTATAATGAAATTATTGAAACATTACAGGACTGGAAAAATAGTTTTGCGGTTTTAGTCGGTGCTGGTCAAGATTTTAGAGAACCATTAATTAGATATCCCTTGGCAAAGATTTTTGGTGCTACTCATGCTGGTGAACCAATGAAAATGTGGACGGGTTATGGAGAATTAACAACAGAAGGTACTGTAGAGGATGTAGTAAAATCATTAGGTTTTAAAAATATTTATGTAGCTACTAATGAGGCTGCTCAAAGACAAGGATTTAGTAACGAGGATTTAAGACAAATAAAATTTAAAACAACTATTCTAAATAAACTGTTTTTCCGTATAAGATTAATGGAAAAACTAATTGGAGACAACTATGTTAAAGGCGGAGAGATGATGGAAAAAAGCAGTTTTATATTTATTAATGGACATGGTAATATGGCTATTTTAGGTATGGCTGGAATAGAATTAACAAGCTCAGGTTTTGGAGGAAGAGTTACTCAATTTATATTAAAAAAGATTCTTGAAGTAGTTAGTCCTTACACAGGACCTGGTTCATCACTAGCTGCACACGGAGAATATGTCACAAGAGAAGTTCCATTAATGGATTTGGGTCCCTCTTTCATGTGGCTTGAAAGCTGTATATGTGGTAAGATAGATGGAATGTATCCAAAAAACAGTCTTGGACAAGCATTTTTACACGCAGGACTTGCATCTTTAATTGCTTCACCAACAGGATCAAATATTGCTGGTGGATATCTTGAACCAAAAAACCGTAGGTGGGATACTCCAATATCAATTTTAAGATCCTATATAAAAGCAAAACTTAATGCAAGAAAAGGAATTTATCCAGATCCGCATTTTGGTTTCTTGGTTTACTCAGATTTGTGTTATGAAATGAAACAAAATGGAGCTACAATCGGTATGGCCTTTAGAGAAGCAAAAAACAAATATTTAGATCAAGATGATGACTGGGAACTTTGGTGGTCTCCACCCCTAGTAAAAACTGGTGATATTCAAGAAGATATAGCGTTATACAACCTATATTCTGAAAGAATGAGAACTGAAGCTGCTGCAGATCCATTTATGATGAAAAACAAATATACAACATTCCAAGAATATATGTTATTTGGTGATCCAGCTTTAAAACTATATATTCCTAATTGAATAAAATTAATAAATAAATATATTTTTTTTTATAAATTAATTTTTAATTATTAAATAGTAAATTAGTTATTATTTTATATGATAAATTATAAATAATGTTTTGTATTTATATTATCTATAATTATTAAACTTAGCAAGTAGTATATTTATAATTGAATAAGGAAAATTATATGATAAAAAAATCATCTAGATATAGTTGTTTTGTTGTACTAGTCATACTAATATTAATAGAAGGTGCTATTTTTCCAACTGTTTTATCAGACAATATTGAAAGTATAAAAGGTTTTGATAAAGGACCATCTTATAAATCAGTTGTTCCGATGAAAAAAGTTGTATTTGTTAATTACGATGAAAATAATTATCTTGATGACTATGCGTATCTTGCAGCAGTTCCAATTTCTGTATTTAATGAAGGAAACAAGCTTTTTTCAAACCCATTGTTATTCTATCAGGATGAATATCCGGTTAGAGATGATAAGGAAATATCATTAAACGCTAGAGAAGGTTTAGACTACTTTATGGAAGACTGGATGAGCCTCTGTTACGACCAGTTAGACCAAATAACACTAATAAATATACCAAAGAGCAAACTAAATCAAAATTGGAAGGCGAAAGAATATAACATAATTGATGGAGATAACCCTTATACTATTGCAAATGAGATAGCTTTACAAGAATGGTCTTATTCTAGCAATGCAGTTGTTGCAGTTATTGAAGAGCAATTTGAAAAACCAGATAAAACACTTACTACTACTATCGTAAAGGGTGTGTTACCCCACTCAAAAATACATAAGGAACCCACACGTAAACTTAAACAAACAAACCATTTGAATCCCATACATTATGAATTTAATGTACCCGAAGGTTATAAATACATAACAGCTGAAGCTTGGTGGGACTCTATTTTTAATCCAGCTTTGTATATTACGATCCCTGGTGGTGACCCAGATCTGCAGTTGTATTGCAAACGAGATGATGGTTGGTTGCAGTCTGTTGCAGCATCAGAGTGGAATTTAATGCCTGGTTTTCAAGGAAGTGAACGTGCAAATAGCAGAGTTTATAACCCTGGTCTTTGGAGAATTGGTATAACTGATATACCAACCAAAGACGATACTAGTTTTTCTAAAACTCGGAGTGGCCCGCTTGGGCTTTTCCAAATTAGAGGTTCACTTTTAAAGGCGCTTTTACCAGGAGTGACATATTACGTGGATGTTATATTGTATCCTGGAGTTGATGTAGAAATACCAGATCCACCATTTGGTTGTAGAAACGCTTATTTTAAATTGAAATGGAATAACCCCGTTGTAAAACTTGGTTTTTCTTTGATTGGTCCAAGCGGTGAAGTAATTTACACTGAAATAAATGAAAGTAGAACTGGTTCACAGGAGATGTATATTAGTCAACTTGGTGAATGTCTTGAAGGAGAGAGTTACTATATTTCAGTCTTTGCTTTAGGAGATGTTTCTAGTAGCGTTAACTTTGAGGTAGAATGCAGCTGGCAGCAAAGTATGTTAAAAGCTGAAAGTTATGCTTTAACCTCTGCTGCTGAGGGTGCAATTCTTGCCAGCACGTTAAACGCCCCACTGTTGTATATATCTAACTCTGATATTTTTCAGGAAACAGCTGATGTGCTTTATAAACTTGGAATAGAAAACATATACCTAGTAGACCTAGGCAGTAACCTTACAAAAAGTGTTATTGAAAAAATTAATAATATTGCTACGATCAAGGAACATTTCAAGGAACCCAAACAGATATATAATGCTATTTTTGAGATAACAGGTAGTAATGACGTAGTTTTTTCAACAATTGACCCATGGAGTTATTGGTATGTAGCATATAAGGTTAGAGATAGAAAACCAGCCGGAGAAACCCAGGCGGGATTGTTTATAGGGCCTGCAGCATATATTGCGGCCCAACATGGTACACCGGTTCTTATAGTTGATAATCACCCTGAACTTTCATCTGCAGTTGTTTATCATAATGAGTTCTGGATTAGATATGCCAGTAAAACAGCCGACGTGAAACCGTCTGTTGCTGAGATGTTTTTAACAGGTAAACGTACATACGATTTCTTGAAGGAATATGGTTT
>SMTZ1_10011453_pt1 | contig 10037 bp, 9 predicted proteins | sample DeeMarSWOR136_30_FD_25667 | JGI IMG/M metagenome (IMG submission 25667)
CCAGGACCAGATGTTGGCACGAATGAAGCAGATATGAAAACTATTGCTATTGAAAATGGAATCGATAATGCTCTTTCTAAGCCTGCTGATATGGGCGGTAATCGTATAGATGAACTTGGAGCTGCTGCAGGAGGTGTTATAATTGCCTTACAAACTTTATTAGATATTATGCCGAGATTAAGAGTACTTCCTCAATTCGCTAATTTAGAAATTCCTAATTCAAATGACTTAAAAATATTGATTCAAGGATTTGGCGCCGTAGGAGCTCATGCTGCCCGTATATTGAAAGAACGAATACCCAAAGCAAAAGTTATAGGTATTAGTGATTTGGAGGGATATTTATATGACGAATCTGGTCTACCTATAGAAGAATTATTTAAATTATGGAAAGAAAACAAATTAGTTACTAATATATATTTTAAAAATAACATAGTATCAGAAGGGTACAAACATCCAACAAAATTTTCTACTAATGCTGATAATTTACTCCTAGAAAATGCATTTTGTTTTATTCCTGCTGCTCCTATTTTTAACTATTTGTGTGTAAGAAGTTCTGAAAAACCTTCAATGACAGTTGATCGAATGGGGAAATGGGCTGTGATCATTGAAGGTGCTAATACATATTCTCCTGATCCGAATAGAAGAGCCGCAAGAATACGTATGGAACAAATAGTATATCGAGAAAAAGGCGTCATGATTGCAAACGATTATTTGGTAAATTCAGGAGGAGTAATTTTTGCAGCTCAAGAACACATTGTTAGAACCACAGATCACTTACAGATTCCAGAAGAGATGTTAGGCAATCGAGAGGCAGTAGAAAATTGGTTAAAAAATCATGCAAAAGAATTCACTGAATTATCAAAACAACGATTAATCGCAGGCGAAGAATATAGAGAAGCTATAATTCATAATAATATGATTGAACTAGTCGATTTATTAACTGCAAATCCAGATATACTACCATGTGCTGCGGCAGAACAAATAAGTCTACAACGACTTACGGCAAAAGAACGAGAGCGTAGAGCGAAAGATATTATGATCCCCATCCCTACAATTGAGGTTAATAGTACAATACAAGAAGCAGCATACCTAATAATTAAAGAATTAAGTGATATAATCGCCGTTCTCTCAAATGATAAATTAGTAGGAGTTGTCACAGATTGGGATATAACGAAGGCTATGGCAGAGGGGAATATAAATGATACACTTGATAAAATAATGACGAGAGATGTTATTACGGCCCATCCAAATTTTACAATTTTAGATATCGTACGTGAATTAGAACAATATAAGATTTCAGCAATGCCAGTCGTAGATGAAGGTATTGTACTAGGAAAAGTTAATTCAGATTTAATTGCTCAAAGATATGTTTTAGATTTATTACAGTCTCGCGAACCACATTAGTAGATAAAAAGTTAAATAGTTTTTTTTAATAGAAAAAGATCTTAATAATATTTTATAATATTATATATAGTATCTCTCTGTGCTGGTCTTTTTCCTGCGTTTTTTATTATTTCAACAATTTTTTCTGGAGATAAATGTTCACCATATTCAGCACCAGCACTTTTTGATATATTTTCTTCCATTAATGTTCCAGAAAAATCATTCACTCCATAATTTAGAGAAACTTGGGCAAAACTCGGTCCCAATTTTACCCAACTACATTGAATATTATCTATGTAATTATTTAAATACAATCTTGCTATACAAAATAGTTTTAAATCATCCATTCCATAACTTGGTTTTAAAGGAAAATTTTCAAGCCGAGATAAAATTGGATTTTCTTTTACAAAAGGTAATGGTACAAATTCAGTGAAACCCTGAGTTTCCCTTTGAATATCTCTCAAAATTTCCAAATGTTTAATTCTGTCACTTAAACTCTCAATATGACCGTACATTATTGTCGAAGTAGTGGGAATCTTTAATTTATGAGCCGTAGTTATAATTTCCTTCCATTGAGAGGTATTTACCTTATTTGGGCAAATAATCTTTCTTACTTTATCGACTAATATTTCTGCAGCTGTTCCAGGAATTGAATCTAAACCTGCTTTTTTTAACTCTCTAAGAGTATTTTCTATCGAATTTTCGTATAAATTCGCCATATAAAAAATTTCTTGTGGAGAAAATGCATGATTATGCATCATCGGATCGATATTTTTAACACATTTAAGAATATCTAAATAATAGTCAAACTTTACTTCAGGATTTATGCCACCTTGAATACAAACTTCCGTGCATCCAAGATTTTTAGCTTCAATTACTTTTTCCCTAATTTGATCAATTGTGAGTAAGAAAGCATTAGGATCTGTTCCTGATAAACTAAAAGAACAGAATTTACAGCGTTGATAGCAAATATTAGTGAAATTTATATTTCTATTTATGACAAATGTTACAACATTTTGCTTTTTTTCTAAGCAAATATGATCAGCTACGTTTTGTAACGCAAAAAATTCTTTTCCTTTTACATTTAAAATCTGCAAGGCTTCTTCTGAACTTATTTCATTTGAATCTATAGCCTTCTGTAAAATCTTTCTAATATCTGGACTTATTTTTTCAGCAAGCTGAATATCTATCATCTAAATCTATATTATTTATTATTTTTTTAATATTTTCTGAACAAAAACCTTCTTTCTTTATAAATTTTTTATAGATGGGCAGTCTCTCTTTAAGATTATATCCTTTTTCTTTACAAATTTTAAATAAATCTTCTATTTGAGGCCATTGATTATCAGGATTTATATAATCTAAAGTAAAAGGGGAAATCCCACCAAAATCATCAATGCCCATATCAATAAATTCCTTTTCAAAACCTGCTATAAGATTTGGAGGAACTTGGATACTTATATCATTTTCAAGAATTATTTTAGCAAGTCCAACAACTTTAAGCATTTCCTCGATAGAAATTGACTTTTTTGGCTGGTAAGGGATATTTTGCTTCTTAACAAAATTCTGTATTATAATTTCTTGAATGTGGCCATATTCGTTATTAATCTCCTTAATTAAGCATAAATCTTCAATAATTTCATTAATAGTCTCTCCAATACCTAATAATAATCCAGTAGTAAAGGGAATTTTTAATTTTCCAGCATTTCGTATATGTTCTAACCTCTTTTCTGGTAGTTTTCCTGGAGAATTTTCATGTACACCACCTTTTTCAAAAAGTTTCATGCTTGTACTTTCAAGCATTAATCCCATGCTCGCATTGTATTTTTTTAGCTTCCTTAATTCATTATAAGATAAGTATCCTAAATTTGTATGTGGTAAAATTTTAAAATTTAGTAGGTAAATACAAATGTCTTTTACATACTCAACAAAATTTGAGTAATCAAATTTTTCTAATTCTTTTTTAACCTCAGGAAAACTTTCGGGACATTCTCCTGACATAATAAGGGCTTCTTTACAATTATAATGCTGAGCTTTCTGAACTATATTTCCTATTTGATTAATATTAAGTAAAGCAATATTGTCTTCACTACTTAATTTCGGAACTTTATTGTTATAAAAACAATAGCCACATTGATTAATGCAATAATTTGAAAGAGAAAGTGTAAAATTTTTAGAATATGTAATTACATATCGATCTTCAACAGGTAATAGATCTTTTGTATCCTTAACATTTTTCTTAAGCTTCTTATTATTTAAGCTTATAAACTGCTTAATTTTCTTTTTATCCATCACTTTCTCTTTTTATAACTTAAAGTAATATAATAAGTTCTAATTTTAACATCAAATAGATCAAATCTAGGGGCATTTTTTATTTCATCAAATCCTTTTCCTTCAACCAAACTTTTTGCATCCTTCCCACCTACAATCCAGGGTGCTATAGTTAATCTTATATCATCAACTAAGTTATTTTCTATAAAACTCCAATTTAAATTACCACCGCCTTCAAGTAAGATTGAATTTATTCCATAACTTTTTAGCATTGGTAAAAGTTTTATTAAATCTACTCTTTTACCCGATCCTGCTTTAACAATTTTGACGCCTTTATCTTCATAAGGTTTTTGTTTGATCATTGGAACATTTTCAGTAGTGCAAATTATTGTAGGGTAAATTTCTTGTTGAAAAGAAATAACATTAGACTCTATTGGTATCGTTAAATTACTATCTAATACTATTCTGTGATAGCCCTTGTGATTATAATATTTTATATGTAATTTTGGATTATCCTTGAGAATTGTGTCCTTTCCTACCATTATCGCATCAACTTGAGTTCGAAGTTTGTGAACTTCTTTCCAATCAACTTTATCTGATAATTCTGAATCACCATTTTTAGTTGCTATTTTACCATCTATCGTCATTGCAGCACTTAATAGGATATAGGGTTTGTTAATTTTTTTCATATGTTAAAACTCCTTTAATATAAGTCTGTATTATATTTTCTGATTTTACCCTTTGAGTAATTAAATTATACAAGCTATTAGAATCTAATTTTGCAGAATAGAGATTTGGGGAGCTAAGATCAACTAAAAAAAAATCAGCAAATCTTCCCTTTGAAATAGAACCAAACTCTTTTTCAAGATTAAAATTTTTTGCAGCGTTGATAGTTACCATTTTCAATAAATTTTTAGAAGAAATTTGAAGTTTTTCATTATAACTGCATAAAACTCTTGATATTCGATAAAGATAACGTATTTCTTCGAATAAATCAGGATTATTTACCATTAAATTATCTGTACCCAATGATATTGGTATCTTTAAATTCAAAATTTCATTTATAGGAGGAAATCCAACTCCAAAGTATCCATTACAACGAGGACATAGAACAAGAGATTTATTTTTATTCTTTATTTTTTCTAAATCCTTTTTCACAAATTTCGTCCCATGAATGATTGCATCAACAAGATCATCATTAAACATACTATTTATGAGATTTTCATTTCGAATCTTCTCAGCACAGTGACAGGCAATGATTTTTTTAAATTTTTGTTTAGCAGAAGCAATAAATTTTTTATTAATAGTATTAATTTGTTTATAACTTGATAATCCAACACCATCTGCATTATCAAATACAAGATCGATTTCACTTTCATCCATAAAACGTCCTAGAGTTAAATAGTTAATAGGATTATCAATTAAAGCTTTTTTCAAAAGATTTATTCCCTCTAATCCACCCTCTCTAAAATCAATGAAAAATGTTATTCCATTTGCAAGCATTTCTTTAGCAGCATTTTGGATTCCATCAATAATCATATCCTTTGGAGTTTGTCTTAATAATTTATGCTTAAGACCAAACGGAGGGGCGACAGTTTCACCTAGCTCTTTATTAAAACCCAATTCTTTTGCGAAATTATCTCCAATATGCACATGGGAGTTGATAAAGCCTGGAATCATTAAAAAAGTTTGATTTTTGGAAAGAATTTCAGTTTTTTCAATTATTTCGTCAAAGTAAATATTTAAAATTCTCCCATCTTGATCAATTTCTATTTTTACGTTTTGTTTTAAATCTAAATTCTCTCCAATTAAAGCATATTTGCTAAATATGTATTTATTAGCCATTAATTCATAAACAATGTAAATTATTTTAAATATTTCTAAACCTTTTAAAGAATAGAACATTAATAAATTAATTTTTCATACTGGTGGCTATTAATTACAAAATTTAAATTGGATTTGCAAGATTCTGATTCAAGTCTAGATATTCCAATTGATAAAGTCGGTATTGTAGAATTGGAAAAAAAGGTTGAAATTGTTCAAGAAAATAAAAAATATTCTTTCTACCCTAAAATTTCTGCCTTAATCAACCTTCCAGCTGAGCAACGTGGAATACACATGTCTCGGACATCAGAAACTATAGAAGAAGTAATTAATGAAGTAATTTTCAAACCTACACCGACTATTGAACTTGTTGGAGATAGAATTATAAAAAAATTAATGGAACGACACCCATATACTTCTAATGCGGAAGTTAAATTAAAAGGAAAGATAATTGTTCAAGTAAGAGAAAATGACGAAAGAATAATTCAAAAATCATATGAAATTAGTTCTTTTGTAAAGGCAAATCGGGATGTTTCAGGCAAAATTGATTATAATTATTTCATTGGTGCCAATGCGGTTGGTATGACTGTATGTCCTTGCGCCAAAGAGCTTTCATTGGAATATGCAGAGGAAGTTGTTAAATCTAGAAAAGATATTAAAGTTTCCGAAGAAGATCTTAATAAATTGCTAAATTTGCTTCCTTTTTCTTCACATAATCAAAGATCTATAGGAACAATAATTATCCAAATAAAGGATTTAACTAATCATAAAGTAGATGTCCTAGATATTATTGATATTATAGAGCAATCAATGAGTGGTAAAATTCAATCTGTTTTAAAGAGACCGGAAGAAGCTGAATTAGTAAGAAGTGCCCACTTAAAACCTCTATTTTCTGAAGATGTTATAAGAGAAATGGCAAAAAATTTCATTCTAAGAGATTTTCCCAACCTTGAAGATGATTTTGAAGTAAAATTTAAGATTGAAAGCTTTGAATCCATACACCCACATAACGTATATGCAGAATTAAAAACTACAGTAGGAGAGTTAAAAAAAAGATTAAAATATAAACAATAACTTTTAAATGAAATTTTGATATTTTTTTGAAATTGCTTTCATATCTTTAATAAACTTTTATATATGACTACGTAGTTTTTTACACTAATTATTTTAGGATTCTTCCTATAATTTGATGGAATTGGTGCATTACATCTAGAACATAGACGAGAGCTTTTAAGCCAGTCTTTAAATTCATCTGCATGAGCAGGATATCTACACTTAGGACATAAAATTATTCCTCTACCATTATCCTTGGGAAATTCAGGTAATTTAAAACAAAATATGCATTTAAAATCTTCTATTGATAGATTTGCCGCTTTTGGTCTATATAATTTAAAATTTATTTGTTTTATGGTTCTTTGATCACTTCTAATTGGTTTTCTCGTTTTACTACTACTTGTAGTTCGAGTAGAGGTTTTAACTCTAGTATTTCGTGAATGTATATGTCCAGAGGGGGTTGTTCTTGAGGAATGGGAAACAGATCTTGAAGTCCGAGTGACTGTTCTATTTGATGGAGTTGGAGATGATCTTATTGTGCTACGACTACTTACAGTTCGTCGATTAGGGGACACTAAATCATTAAGTCTTCTTGTACGACTTGTTATGTAATCTCGAGACAATCGAGGTAATTGGGACCGAGCTCCAAAAAATCCATGAATAATAATTATTAATATACTTCCTATTAGCAATAATAAAAGATTTAGATCAATTAAAAAATGAATAGGTATCAAAAGAGATTCATAGAAGTCAATAAGTGAATAGAAACTTATCCAATAGACGACAATGAAAAAAAATATTGAGAACCCTAAAAAATATCCAAATTTCCGGGCATTAACTGATTTTGTCCCAAAATAGATTACACTGTATTTTTTGAAACAACGATATAAAGATATTGAACCAAATAATACATAAGGAAATCCAAATAAAATACTCCACCAACTTAAGTACAAATCTGAACTAACAAGAAGATTTTCTCCTAATAAACCCGTAAAATTACCCCAAATTGAATAAAATATACCCACAAAAACAGGACCAATAATAAAAAAGGCAGTATTGTGGGGACTTCGATATTCACGATATTGCTTTATATTTTTTACAACCTTGATAGAAAAAATTATCCACACTCCAATTAATAGCCAACTTACAAACACATTAAAAGAATTTAAAATAGCACCATGTATTATGCCTATAAATGAAAATATCGCTAGCGTAATTAAGATGGCTTTAAATTTAGGCATAATTTAATATCACCATTTTTCTAATGTTTTAATCTTCATCATATTCTAAGTATGCAGCTTTCCCTTCAATAATAGGATTCATGAATTTTAAAATTTCTGGAAGCATTTTAACATCTAATGATCCCTTAATTCCATATATTAAAGGATACCATGTTTTAGTTCTAAGATCCGCTGTATATATTTCAAATCCTGTAGATTTTCCATCAATTTGTTAAGGATCAATAACAAGAGCAACAGATTTATCCCAAAGTTTTTGATATCTTGCCTGAGTGCCCATATCTTCCGCGCTTAAAAAACAACCATAGCTTGGATGTGAATGGTACCATCCACAAATAAACAACTGTTGCTTTTTAATATCTTGGAATGCCGTTGCATAGTTTTTATAATCCTTAATTTCAGCATAAACAGCCGTACCATGTCCCATAGGATAAGCATCTTCAATATATAAGACACCATTTTTTTTGTCTATTTTTCCTGCTAGAAGCCCAATAACTTCCACCCATTTTTCTCTTGGAATCGTGGAATTTGCATACTTAAGAGCATGACTAGCGATTTTAAGTATAGGTTTTACTGAAATATAAAGCTCCTTTTCGATCTCCTCCTCTTTAGGAACTTCAACTTCTTTCTTTTCTATTTTTTCTGCTGCAGGGATCTTTGTAAGCTTTATTATTGGTTTATTATTTGGGGCCTTCTTTGTAAGCATTGAAGTAATTTCTTCAGTTAATTCATCTTCTTCCAATGCGAGTTCCTCACATATTTCATCTAACAACTCTTGCTTTATTTTTTCTTTTATCTTCTTCTTAATTGTATCTTTGATTGAATCATTTATTGATGCCTTATCTTCCATAGAAAATCTCACCATTTTTTATTTGCATACTTCTTAACCAGATTTTTTACTTTTTTCTCAAAGAATTTACGATTTTTCATCATTTCAACCGCTGCCTTTTTGTTAAAAACATCAGTAGGATTTACATACTTACCACGTGTATTTAACATAGCAATTATAGCTTGAACAACTGTCACAGCTGTTTTAAGGAGGGATCTACTAACGCTAGACAAATATTTCTTTGTCCTTTATATTCAGATGGCTTTGGCCAGAAATTGGGATGCCAAATTGGTGTATGCAATCTAACAAAAGGTGGCTGTTTAGGATATTGTGAAGGAAACTTCATTTCTAACCTAAAAAGACCCTCTGAATAGGCTGTACCTTTTGGCCCTTTAAATGAAATTGCTAAATGATCGATACTTTTCTTTTTTGGATTAAATGGCTTTAACTGAACTATACTACCCTCTTTCAACATTTTTTTTAATCCCGCAAAATCTCGGGAAATACGACTACTTCTTATACTCATAATCTCAACCTTTATTTTTTTAATTTAACATTAAATTTTTTTAAAATTTTATTTATTAATTTATAATACATTTCTAATTCATTTTTTGTTTTATTTTTAAAGTTATATAGATTTCTCCACCTTCGAATCCCGCAGCAGTCATTAATTCATAATTTCTTAAACCATTCTCAATTGGGTTCTTTTCTAAATCAACCATAATAATATCATTAAAATCTAATAAAGTTAAAATTGGTTCAGATTCTGAATCTAACTTAAATCCGTTCTTAGCTAATATTTTAATTATATTTATGCAAGGTGAATTAGATCTTAACTTTATCGATATTCTTCGTACGTTTTTCCCACATTGAGAACATTCGGGATTTCGTTTTTTTTCAATATGATAGAATTTCATTGTAATCGCATTATAGATAACATAACTTCTTATAGGTTCCCCTAATCCCTTGTGTTCTTTTTTCCAATGAAGGATTTTAATCGCTTCATGTGATTGCAATGCAGAAATAACAGCATTTATAGTAATTATACCAGGATCATGTCTATCAATGATTTTTACAATATCATCTTTAGTATATTCTGGTAAGAAATCATGCTTGTTTACTAATTCATTTGCGACATTTTGAATGAATTTTATATCATTTAAGTCTTTTGGATTCGGATCTCTATCAAATTTTTCCCTAAATGCCATATCTCCTTTAAAAACACAATGAATTCTTTTTCGAGGAACTCCAACCACAGTACAAGCAGCCATTTCGTCCGTTTCAGCGACTGGTAATGGATTACATTCATAACAGGCATTTTTATAGGGAAATACAGTATATAAGTGTCCATGATAACCAGATACCCCTCCATCTACCAATGGTTTTTTAAATCTTATACATTGGGCATTTAAATTCAGACGTGCATTCATCGAATCAAG
>SMTZ1_10021662_pt1 | contig 10036 bp, 10 predicted proteins | sample DeeMarSWOR136_30_FD_25667 | JGI IMG/M metagenome (IMG submission 25667)
GCCTTATGGATGCACTGCAACTAGAAGGCTTTGTGGAGACGACCCCACCCGAGCGAGAAAGCTAAACCAGGTTAGTAAATCCCGAACGCTCCCGGCGAGTCAGGAAGAAATTCTAAATCCTAATTTTTAAACTCTAAACAACCCCTTATCAAATACAAACAGTACGAATAAAAAACACGAAGTGGCAGAGAAAAATTTAATTTTTTTATATTTCAATTTGCCACTTTAATTTATAATCGTTGGTTTTTGAATTTCTATATTATTGTTCAGGAAAGCGTCTAGAAATTTCTCCCCCCGTTTCACTCAGGGTCAGGGTACGACTATTAAACGGTCTTGAAGGGAAAATTATTTTATGCCAGGAAGGCATTGGCTAGGACGTAGAGATATTACAGGAGGCCGATTGACGATTTCGCTCTCAAGTGTGTTGTGGAGCCCTGCCTTGAGGCCTTGGGGCCTAGCGACCCAGACGAACCGGCGCCAGCAATTCTATTATGTATGCCTTCTAGGCTGGAAAAGTGTTGACTACTACGGTGCTCATGGCCACAACAGGCAACAGCAAGAACCTTACTACCGGTTTCAGGCAGGGGCACTCAGTTATGAACTCGGCTATTGGGGGGCTGATATAGTAATAAATGTCTACCAGAATTCGTCCCACCGGGTTGGTGAGCATGTATTTATCTCTGAACTCACGCAGAACCTGTATCTCCTCGGCCATGGGACTGTCGTAGGCTGCGGTGGCGATGAAGCACCACCCAGGAACTATGGGGTTGGTGATGGGGGACCAGCTAACAGCTGCGAATTTAGCGATAATAGAGCAATTTTCGTTCATGGTGATGGGAGTCGCGACAGACTCAATATTAGCAATGGTGCTTACATCACCTGTCCACCTGTCAAACCGGTAGCCAGTATCCGGAGCCGCCGCCAGGTAAACTACCGTTCCTTCATCATAGCTGAATACTCCCTCGCCGGGCTCAGTTACCGAACCTCCTTCCGTACTTGATATGGCGAGGTAGTACTGAACCGGTGGTGTTTCCTCAGAGTCGGCCGTGATGCTAAGAGTTCCCTGGACAAAGGTCAGTTCATAATTGTTACCATTGTTATCATCATCGATGGCTAGTGTGCCCTGAAGAATGTCGTAGCAGCCGATAGCCTCGCCGGGTTCTCTTTCCAGTTCACCGGTAAATTCATCGCCGACAGCCAGGGACCCTGTGGTTACCTGGTAAGTCAGAGCCGGGTCAATTGTGCCCTGGACCTTACTCTTGTCATCGGCGGCGACAGAGATGGCCAGTGCGGTGATATCGGCGGTAGCAGTGGGAGCCCCTACCAGAGAAAGAATGTATTTGCCAGCATCAATTCCTGCAAGTGTAGCGCTTGTGATATTTACAATCTGATTGCTTGCTACATTTATACTTGAAAACCGAATAATCACATTAACCAGGCTAACATCATCGCCACCCAATATGCCGCTTAAAGCGAGGTTATAGGTGTCAAATTCTGCATTATTGGTGCCATCGTAAGTCTTATCCTGGGCGGTGAATGTGCCAGTAATTGTCAACTCTGTTGGGGCAAAGTTCGTCCAGACCAGGTGCGGATAGCCATCATTGACGAGCGAGTCAATATTCCAAATATCATCGAAGTTCCAACCGGCATCGGTAAATGTAGTTTCTGTCTTCATCTCGGCGGTAGTTTTGCCAGTACCGCCAGCGCTTGTTGCTTGTCCGGAGGTCTGTATGTCCCAGAATGAATTAATAACAACACCGAAGTTGCCACCTGGACCCTCACTGTTACCCACTAATCCTCCGACCGATACGCAGTTAGTTACACTTACCAGGCCTGTAGAGTACGAGTTTAAAATTTCTCCTCTAAGATCAATACAACCAGCAAGGCCCCCGATTCTTGAGCCGTCGGTAACAGTGACAGAGCTTCTTGAATAAGAATTTTGTATCGTTCCTTTTTGCGAACACCCTGCCAGTCCGCCGAATTTATCCCTGCCACCACCGCTAGCGGAAGAATAAACCGCAACATTTGTATAACTGTAATGTACTACCGGGTTGTCTGTTCCACCGGGTGTTGTCCGCCAGCTATTAAAGGAGCCTATCAGCCCTCCGGTAGCCCCATTACCAGTAACACTGCCGCCAACAGAAGAGCATTTTTCTATCAAAGTATTGGCATTACCGGTTACCCTCCCTATTAGGGTACCGGTCCCGCGGGCACCGATAACCGTCGTATTTACCAGATTAACATTCTTAATGACCGTTGCTCCTGTGTCGTCACCAATATGCCCGAACAGTCCCACATTATTGGTGCCCGGGCGGTTGATATACAGGCCGGTGATAGCGTAGTTTCCACCGTCGAATCCTCCCGAGAACCGGTTATCAGCATCTCCGATAGGTTCAAACCCCTGGCCACCGTTCCACCCACTGGTTGCAGAAGCATCGATGTTATTAGAAAGGGCATAATATGCTGTGAGGTTATTTTTCATAGCCTGGAGGTCGGCAACGTCCTCAATCATATAGGGCGCCCAATGTGGTGATAGTCAAGGTAAATGCCAGCACGAGGGCGAAAGATACATGCCATATTACCCTGAATCTTTCTTTCACTCGGCACAATGCTATCGCTCTCCTCAGTATTTGTCAAACCCTTGCCTCCACTTAAATCTATAACCTTAACCCCTGAGGCCAGCTTGATAATGGTGACCAAATAAAACTAAGATTAGAGGTGTAGAGGAGGGATTTTAGTTTCAATCAATCAGGTTAAAAACATCTCTTGACATGGCATTTCGTCCTCAGGTATACTGTTGACCTCTGCCTCGCCGCCTTATCAGCCGAGCAGCCAGTACCAACCAGTACTAACAAGCCTGCTATAGCCTTCTTCCAGGACGGAGTAGTGTTGACGACTACGGCGCTCATGACCACAGAAGGCAACAACGCGACTCTCACTATTGGCTTCAGGCTGGGATGCTCAGTTATGAACTCGGCTATTAGTGGGCTAACCCTGTAATAAAGGTCTACCAGAATTCGTCCCAGCGAATTGGTTAGCACGTATTTATCTCTGATTTCGCGCAGGACCTGTATTTACTCGGCCATGGGAGTGTCGTAGGCTGCGGTGGCGATGAAGCATAATCCTGGGGCTATGGAGTTGGGGATGGAAGACAACCTAACAGCCGTGGATTTAGCGGTGATAGAATAATCGCCGTTCATGGTGATTTTCGTTATTCTTGCTGGAATTACGAAGGTGCCGCTCCCTGTAAATGTCTGGGAGTGCGTATCTGCACCTACCCCGGCCTAGGGTACTATTACCAGCCCCAGACACGCCACCGGCACCAGTGCAAAAAGGGTACCAACTATTTGTCTTCTCATTTTTCCTTCCCTTTATTATTAGTTCCGCCTATTGCCCTATCGATTCCTCGACTTGGAGTATTAGAGCCTATCCATTGCACAATTTTAACCTTCATAAGCCATCATACCCTTCAAGACACAAAACGACCTTCTTCAGGTCAGGTTGCATCACCAGCTCCTCAGCGGCCAGGTGCCCACCTGAAAACAACGCCGCATCTCTTCTCGTAACATCCCCTTCCACACTCTTATCACCTTTGTCTTTCAATCCTTAATCAAAACAGAGGCTAAAGTTCAGATGAAGTCATGTGAGCTATCCACCTGGAATACCTAGATGGGTGACGGCGGGAGTTTAACTTGCTCCCGCCGTTTATATAATGAAAGGAGGCTGAGAGATAAGAGAATTGTTTAGTTACTTCTTGGTATTCCTCATGCTGGCAATATCAATTTCTTATAATAGCAATTATTCGAATATTTCGTATAAGAATATCAATTCTTGATAAAAATGTCAATACCTTTTTACCCTATTGGAAATATTTTTTTCAATTATTTTTTTCCTGAATTCCATTGAGCATATTTAAATGAAACATGATTATGACAATGCAGGACTGCACAAATTGGAGAAAGCTATTATTAAGTCGGGAGTAGATAAATATGCCGATAAAGTTCGAATTCGAAAATCTAGACAAGGGAGCGTGGGTACTGCTGCGCCAAGTCCACACCTTGGTTTCGAAGTGTGAGGACAAAGTATTTAGTGAGCATGGGCTCACTACAGAGCAGCACGGAGTGCTTATGGCTATAAAACACATCGATGGTCCTGTGAGAATCACTGACATAGCCCGTTGGTTAGACCGTAGCGTGAACAGCGTCAGTATGATAATCGACCGCATGGTCAAAGCTGGTCTGGTCAGACGGACAAGAGACAGGAAGGACCGCAGGACAGTATTTGTGACTACCACCAGCAAGGCGGAGAAGGACTATGTACTGGCGACTATGGCAGGCTGGGAGCTCATCCAGGAAATCATATCGTCACTATCGGATGAGGACAAACTCATCCTGATCAGGCTGCTCGAGACGCTAAGAGACAAGACGTATGATTATCTCGGTTCTGGAGGGGTTGTAGAGGAAGTAAGGAGAAATGAGACCGAGAACATAGCCCGATTTATGAAACAAGCCGCCAAGTACAATTAGCTCTCTTTTCCTCAAGACAAACATCGGGGTGGTGAAAAGGGAAAGACTATACGCTGAACAATGAAAATGGGGTCACCTCTATTTATTCCTTAAATCCCCTCACCTCAACCTTCTCCCACCAGGGGAAAGAAAATCATACTATACGTATTGTTATGATAGGGGCAAGTCTTGTACCCACTCCCCCCTTATCCTCAGGCACCAAACTTGTCCAGCTTCAAGGCATTAGCCATAGCTAAGGGCATGATTTCCGTAGCCTGGAAACGCCCCATACCGCCAGCCAAGCAGGCCTGTTCCGAGAACTCAACGACATTATCAGGGCGACACCATCTGGACTTGAGCATGAAAGGGACTGGATGCCAGCTATGCCCGGCTAAGGTTGCCGGGGTAGAATGGTCTCCAGTGACAATCAGGACATCAGGGTCCAAGCTGAGCAAGCCGGGGATGGCATTATCAAGTTCCTCAATGGCCTGAACTTTAGCCCAGAAATTGCCATCCTCCCCTCTGGCATCGGTGCTCTTGAAATGGATGAAGAAAAAATCATAATCGGCGTAGTTACGGCGTAGATTGTCCAGTTGCTCTGTTATGCCTTCGCCCCCTGGCAACACCTGCATCCCCACCAACCTGGCCAATCCCCGGTACATAGGATACGTGGCAATGGCTGCTGGCTTTAATTTGTAAATTTCAGGTATGGAAGGGATGTCGGGGCGGCGGGAGAAGCCACGCAGAAGCACCATGTTGGCAGCAGGCAGGTGCCGTAATCGGTTGCGTGCTTGAGATACGAATTCGTTGGCAATTCTTGCGGTTTTTTGCGCCTGTGGCGATAACGGCTCTATCTTCTTGGGAGCCAACCCTGCTTGCTGGGGGTCAGAATCTCCCAGCTCAGGCGACAAAGCTTTGCCGCGAAGGATGAGCACAAATCTATGTTCTTTCACCGGTACCACGGAAATCTCAGCTCCGTCTACTGTTATATTTTCCAATAAGCGACATAACTCGATGTTTTTATCTGTGGAAAGACGTCCTGCCCTCCTGTCTGTAATGATTCCCTGGTCATCGACTATACAGAAATTACCTCTGGCTACGATATCTTCTGGTTTTAGTTCTAAATCTATTCCCAAGGCTTCAACGACTCCTCGCCCGATATTATATTTGACAGGGTTATAGCCGAAAATTGCCAGGTGCCCCGGCGCACTCCCCGGCGTAATTCCTGGGCCGACAGGGTCAATAAGCCCGCAAAGGGAGTCTCTGGCTATGCGATTCAGATTGGGTTTCCTGGCTGATTCCAGCTCTGTTTCTCCTGTTTCATGATGAGGCAGCCCACCTACGCCATCTATTATCAGAAGCACTATTTTAGACGGGGACATCCGGGATATTTTCCTCATATGCTCAAATCCAATCATGGTATTTGCTATTTTACTTGGAGCCACAGCTAAGTTCAAGTTTGTCATCATTCTATCAGGACAAAACCAGACTAAATAACAAAACACCCCGCGAGAATCTTGCGATCATCATAGGGGCCCTTTTAATCTAGAATCAAATTTAGCTTGAGTCCTTAAAAGTCATAAGACTTTTTGGGGTTAATTCAGTATGGACCGCACCTATTGCAAAAATATTTGCTCACATGGCATACTAGATTAACTAAATTACAGGAGGTGATGTTCTATGTTTACCATACATGGCAACGTAGCTCTGATTGGAGGAATCATCAGCCTTATCTTTGGTATCGTCATAATGATTTTTCCTAAAATCCTCAATTATCTGGTGGGCATCTTCTTGATATTGTGTGGGGTGTTCGCGCTTATACTCTATTTTACTTAGTCTAAAGCTGGAAACACTTATTGGCGGGTGGTAGAGGACTTGAGCCTCTGACTTTCCTGCGTTAGATTACCGCCCCTATCACTGAAGCCCTGAGCAGCTCCAGAATGTAGTTGAATTTCCATTAACTCGCGAGGATTAGGTTCCTTTTCACCGCATTTCCAGCAGTCATGGGATGTGCGAATTGGAAATCTTCTCGTCAGTGGAGCAACTTGTTCTTAAGGTAACGTACAATTCTATAAATTTGCACGGCTATTATTGCCATGACCAGCTTGGGTACCCACAGCCAGAAAGGGTTTAGCGCTAGCGCCAAGAATAACGCCGGGTCTTCTACCATACTATGATTGATACCGATGGAGATATGAAGACGCTCCAATTCTTCCTTATCTAGGACTCCTTTTCTAGCTTTGTCAATGGTGACGGCTCCGCCGTACATCAATCCAAATGCGGCACTAGTTACCCACAAGGTTGATGTTTGCTCAGAGAGCCCGAGAATTCTCATCAAAGGTCGGAGAAATTTCACGGAATATTCTGTCCAACCCAAGGATTCGGAGAACTCCAGCATAATCGTGACAGCCATGAGTATGCCCAGAATTTTTAGGAGTAAAGCTATCAAGTTTATTGCCCAGTCCTTTACTACCATGAGCAGTGGACTGGCAGCGGTAAGTGGGGTGGGCACCGTGATGCCCTGACTGGTATCACCGAGAAACTGGGAAACGATGAGCACCGCCAAGATGGCTACCGTAATGCGAATCAAGGTTATTTTGATGACATTAATGCCAGATTTATGCTGAATAACCCCCTCGGTGATAAGGTTATGGCAAATAAGGTTAAATACAGCAATCAACGTCATCTGCTCTATGGTGAAGGGCATTGCGGTCATGACAGCGATAGCAACGTAAATATTAACTAACATTCCACTGATGATCGGCAATGCCGCCTGGGAAGGTAGATTAATCAGGCTCATCAAGGGATTGAATAAACAACTAAGTTGATTTAGCCAGCCCGTCCACTGAAGGAGAGTTACCAGAAATGAAACAGGGATAACAATCTGACATATCCAGACGTAACTCCTCCAGCCCCGCTTGATTCCTACAAGGAAAACACTTCTCAACTGGCTTTGAAATTTGGCCATCTCGATATCGGTTATCTCGCTTGTAGGAAATCACCTGTGTAAAATGTTTGCAGGTCACTACGTGGGTCTTGGTTACGAAACTCACGGTTGGACTGGTTTTTGAAGCTGCTTCCTGAGCACAACCGATTCGCGGAGCTAAAAAGGCAAATTCTTTTACTGTTGACCTTTGTCGAGGTACAGAAATTTACCACCTCGGATGAACTTTCCGACATCGTGGAGCGAGGCGGCCAGTACAACAGTATGATATTCGTTGTCCCACTGTTTTACAATCCCTTCCTAGACATCATAATACACGACCGTACCGATGGCAATAGTAGCATCCCCGCAAAAACAGGGAGTGGGCTTACGGAAGAGTCGCTGAATGCAAGTTTGTCGGAACCCAAACCCAATTTATACGGCAACCGGGCAGTTCGGCTGAATTGCTAAAAGGTAATACCCTTATGAAGTCGGGGTAAATACAAATCCCCCGGAGAGCCAGGAAGATATATTCCTATGGCGGGTGCTAGAGGGCCTGAGCATCTGACTTTCCTGCCTGAGACGAATGCCCAAGCACTGTGAGTCTCGTCAGGCTATTTTGTGCCTATTCTGGCCTCCTACTTAACGCTTTCTTCCTGGCGTAGACGGCCACGCTCTTGGGGCACAAGTGGTTTAATAGGCTTTCCAGCCAGCGAAAGAACCTAGGCTTAGCGCGGAGTTCCCATTCCAAGAACTTATTATAGAGAAAAGGGATGGGAGCATTTTCTTTCTTGATCCCGAAAACGCAGCGAAGTATCCAGTAAAATGAGTGAAGGGCATGTTTGTGGCGCATGGTATAAACGGATAAGCCAGCGGTATCTACAAGACCGAGAAGCTCCCGAGTTTTATATTTTCTGATATGCCCACCGGGAAAACCATAGTAATCTCCAGATAATTTCCAACAGATAGATTCAGCCAGGTAATGAGGCACGCTAATCCCAATAGCGCCGTCTTTGCTCAGGACCCTGACCAATTCTTCAACCGCGCTCTTATCTTCGGGAATATGCTCCAGCACCTCGGAGCAAATAACCTTATCAAAGCTGCTGTCTTTGAATGGTAGCTTTTTCACATCTGCTACGAGTAGATGATAGTTGCCCTTGATTTCTTTTTGCTCTTTTAATAAAGCTAAGAGGTACAAGTTCTTTTTGACACATACTGGATCGATATCAAAGGCGATGATGGGGAAATGATTATTATTATAGACTTCCCAAGAATGTCTGCCATTGCCGCAGCCAGCGTCTAAAGTAATGTCCCCGTCCTTGATACCCAGAAGGTCAGGTTCTACAGTAATCATCTTGTTGTCAGTACCTCTTGGTAGACTTCGAGTGTTTTTCTGGCTGCTTGCTCCCAATTGAAATTCTCTTTCGCTCTTTTCTCCCCTGCGTCACTCATCCGCTGTTGTGCCTGTTTATCATTGAGCAACTGTCTAATTGCGGCAGCCAGGGCATCAGAACTTCTTGAAGGCACTAGAATACCTGCGTCGCCCACTACCTCAGGCAGTGCCCCGCCAGTGGTAGCTATGACAGGGGTGCCGCAGGCCATGGCCTCGGCAGCAGGTATTCCGAAACCTTCATAAAGGGAGGGCACTATTGCTATTTGGGCCGTGGAGTAATATTGTGCTAGTTCTTCGTGCGTTAGCCGCCCGGTGAACTGCACTATTTCGCCTAAATTGAGCTTTTTAACCAGTTTCAAACCATAGGAAGGTAACGGCCCCACATCTTCTATATATGAAGAATGCCGTTCGGCATCGTCTACAATGGTTAGCTTTATGTCCTCCTCTCTCAGCATTTGCAATGCTTGCAGTAGATAAAGTACACCCTTCTTTCTGTCATCAGTATTGGCGACCATGATTAAGCCATTTCGGCTCTGTCTTGCCTTTTCATTCCTCCTGTAAATTTCGGTATCTATGCCATTATAGACCACCCTAAATTTATCAGCGGGCACCTTAAAAAAAAGTTTTGTGTTTTCAGCAGAGCTTTGAGATACTGTGATTATTCGGTCCAAGCGTCGCGCGACAAATGCTTGCATGCGGATGAATGAATAAAACCTTTTGATGCGCAATCTCTCCCGTAACCCGTTGGCCTGCTCTAGGTCAGCTTGTCTGTCTATGGAGATCGGATGGTGTATGGTAGCTATTACTGGTATGTTCAACCTTTTCATCAAGAGTAGCCCATAACCAAGGCCTTGATTGTCATGAATAATGTCAAATCGGCGCTGCTTACAAAGCTCTTTTAGCTTGGCATAAGTCCTGAAGCTAAATGCCCAAGGCTCAGCGAAGATTCCCAGGCGGCTGGCACACAGTTCATACAAATCAACGGGATTCCTAATTTTGGTAAGGTTCCTGCGGAAAGAGCTTCCCGGATGAAATATGCTTGAGCTTCTGAGCTGATGTAGAATTATACCTTCGCTCACTTCGGGGAGAGGTGCACTGGCAATAACCTCCACTTCATGACCCATCCGCTGGAACTCACGCGATAGATAGTAAATATAAATACCTTGCCCACCGCTGTAAGGATTCCCCCTATAGGTCAGCAGGCAAATTTTCATA
>SMTZ1_10027561_pt1 | contig 10036 bp, 11 predicted proteins | sample DeeMarSWOR136_30_FD_25667 | JGI IMG/M metagenome (IMG submission 25667)
AGCCGGGGAAGTTTGAGATAAAGATCAAAATAGGAGAAGAGGTTGAAGGAGAAGAAACTGAGGTAGAAGCTGTCTTTGTGGTGAGCGGAGCTGAAATTGCGCGGGTTGATCCTCCCAGTAATCCTCCCGGTTCTAATTGGGGAGTTCCTTTCACCTTTACTGACAAAGGTGCACAAATTTTTGCAGAAAAGTGTATCGAATATGGTGCTGTAGATCCTGATGACACTGTACGACAAAATCGTCAGGTAGCTATGTACTTAGATGACCAGGAAGTGTATTCAGCTCCTATTCAGGCAGAGTTAGCTGCCAATATTAGAGAAGGTCTATACAGGGGGAGCCAGGTAGCGAGTACTGGTTCGTATGAAGCTGCCCGGGAACTGGAAATTCACCTGAGAGCAGGTGCTCTCCCAGTGAAACCTGAGATCGTAGGAGAAGGAGAGACACCTCCTGAACTGGGAAGGCAGTTCTTGAGGCAGGTAATCCAGGCCATTATTGGAGCTGTCCTCGCAGTAGGGGTGATCATCTACATCAGGTACAGGTATTCCCGCATTGTCTTTCCACTGCTTGCTTGTGCATTTTCAGAGACTATAGTTGTTTTGGGATTTGCTGCTCTCATTGGCCACCAGTTAGACTTGCCTTCTATAGCAGGAGTAATTGCCACTTTGGGAACAGGAGTGGACCAGATGGTGATCATCGCTGATGAAGTAGTGAGAGGAGAAGTGCGGAGAATGGGTGGACTGCTCCAGAGAGTGTCACGCGCATTTTCTATTATCTTCGTTTCTGCAGCCACCACTGTTATTGCAATGACTCCTTTAGCCTACATGCAGCTGGGAGTGTTGCGAGGATTTGCTATCATTACGATTGCTGGCATTTTCATTGGCATCGGCATTACCAGGCCTGCCTACGGACGGTTAATCACCTACGTTTTGAGAAAGTAATGGAATGGTGATTACATGGAGTTATATCAAGCTATTCGGGAAAGGCGAAGTATTCGTGCATTTCAGGATAAAGAGGTTCCCTCAGATTTAATTGATCGCATTTTAGAAGCAGCAATTCTGGCGCCTTCTGAAGGTAACCTACAATCATGGCTGTTTTATGTAGTTAAAAATCAAGAGATCAAGAAAAAGTTAGCAGAAGCTGCTTTCGGGCAAATGTTTGTAGCAGAAGCACCTGTCACCGTAGTGGTGTGCATCAATTTGAAAGCTACAGCTCCCTACAGGGAAAGGGGGAGAAAATTGTATGCTCTCCAATCTTCAGCAGCTGCTGTTGAGAACATGTTGTTGACTGTCACCTCATTGAATTTAGGTGCATGTTGGGTGGGTGCTTTCGATGAAGATTCAGTAAAAGTGATTTTGAATTTAGAACAGGAGATCAGACCAGTAGCTTTAATCCCTATAGGGTATCCTGCAGAAAGTCCTCCTGCACGAGGAAGAAACCCTCTTGGAGACGTTGCTTTCTTCATAGAATAGTTAATTTCGATCTACAATTCACAGAATGCAATATTTCTTATTTTTTATGCAAGAATAGAGGATTTATCGGTACATGGAAACCTCTTCTCCAGGAGCATGGGGAGGTGAAACTCCGAACTCCTTCTGGATGAACCAGATTACCAGCAATTTACTTCTGTTCACATCTAAGAGAGTGTTCATGAATGTATTCTTGGAAAACCCATCTGCAAACAGAAATTTGTGGACCCGTACGAATTCTAAAACATTGCCAGGATGCCGCAGTTCAAACTCTATACTACCTCGGGCTAATGTCAGCCGCAGATTCCAGATAAATTCTTCCCTCTCCTTCACTTTTAAGGCACGCAGTTTCTGTTTATGAGGTTCTGCAATCTCTATGACTGCTCCAATAATAACCATATCCTTCTTTCCTTTGGGCTGGAATATGTTGATATTACTCTGGGGATTGGGAAACTGCACATTCAACTGAAAATTGGCCAAATCGTTATGAATTCTTCGCATAGCAATACCTTCCTCCAGGCATATTTCTTCGACTCTCTTCTCTAGTTCTTCACCCAATTGATCACCTGGCTTTTGAAAAGACAGGGTCATATTTATAATTATGCGTAAAAGAGGTAAAAGGCTCTCTCATGTTTTTTGTGAGAGGACATTCTTTCACAATAACATGAGATCAAAAGAGGTTACTGTTCATAAACTTTCACGTGCAGCGAAGTGAAGTCATCTCTTTTTTCTCTTTGCTGTCATTTTCAGCCCAATGGGTGTCAAAATCGTAGTAATAAAGGCCATTACCACAATAATAGAAAATAAATCCTTTGTTATGACGCCGTATTCCAGTCCTACCCCTGCTAACACCAATTCTACAGCTCCTCTTCCATTCATTCCCACACCCACAGAGAGCGCTTCCCTCCTGGTTAACCCACTGATCATCCCTGTTATACTGCACCCTGCAATTTTCCCAATGCATGCTACTGCAATTACTACATAGCAGAAAATGTTCAGGAGAGGATGTAACCGTACTACAAACCCAATCCAGCCAAAAAATAAGGGACCAAAAAAGCCCAGCCCCCAGGTGACCAGTTCTTCAATTTCTGTGTGAGTTAGTGTCTTCCGCAGTATTAACCCTGCCACAAATGCACCAATGATTTCGTGCAGCCCAGAAAATCGGGCTGCCACAGCATAAGCGAGGACAATTAAGAGAATAGAACCTAGTTTGAATTCTTTAGTCAGGTGAAGTCTTTTCAAGATTTTAGGGACAACACGAAGTCCTATAGCTCCGCTGATCAAAAGAAATGCAAGGGATTTGGAAAAAATCAATGTCAAATTGGGTATTGAGGGAAGTTCTGCATGTTCTATAATATTTAAGAGGACAGAAAGGATTAAAATACCGATAATGTCATCGATTACTGCTGCTCCCATAATAGTGGTTCCAACGCGGGTTCTCAACAAGTTTAGGTCGTACAGGGATTTGGCAGAGACAGCAACTGCTGTAATGGATAAAGAGGCTCCCAAAAAGAGGGAGGTCATAGTTTCGTAATGAAAAAGCTTTCCCGTGTAGTAACCAAGGAGAAAGGGAAGTACAACACCACCCAAGGCTGTTAAAAGACTGTATCTGGATGAGGCTACCAATTCTTCCAATTCTGTCCCCAGCCCGGCAATGAGCATGACCATGACCATGCCAATGTCGATGAGAATGGTTATTTGTTCTTCAATGAGAGAAGGGTCCCAGTATTCAAGGAGGGGATGGCCCTTAAAGAGTACAGAAGAGATCAGGAGTGCAACAGGACCAACCACTATTCCGCCCAGGAGTTCTCCAATAATGTTGGGTTGACCCAGTCGCTCGAGGAGATGTCCAAATATGATGGCAGACGTGACGATAACGATGACGTGAATGAACACAAGCATTGAATTACCATTCATGTGGATTACTTAAAGCATGAGAGAGAGTGCACACAGCACACAGCCTTAAAGTGTTACTCAGTACACCAGTCCCAAAACGAATTTTAAAAAAATAAGCCATTTTTATCTTTGAATTACTTCTCAGATATTGGATAGAATATAGAGAGAATTTTTAGTTCTTAAAATGAATTATGAATGAATATCTATAAAATTCTAGATTGTGTTTTAAGAACTTTTTGCAGGTTTGCAATTTCTCATCTTTTTTTCTGCAATACCCCTGAATACTTTGCACAGTTCTCTTTTACGGTTCACAGATTTGAAAAACCTTTTCAATAGCTTTTCTTGCCCCCTTTGTTAAATCGTATAAATCCAGCTCATTTCTTGAAACCCATTGTGCATCTGAACATTCAGGGTTTAAAATCAAGTTGCCACCCAGCAATTCTGCCCAAAAATCTATCAGCACAAAGTGGTACTTAATTTTTTCTCCCTCGTAAATGATATTATCCATCACTTCTACCACATCCTTTATCTCCACTTCCAATCCTAATTCCTCGTAAACTTCCCTTTCAGCAGCAGCCCTCACCTTTTCTCCCAGCTCCACAGCACCGCCCGGGATGCTCCATCTGTTAGCAGAGGGCTCAAAAGCTCTCTTAATAATCACTACCCTCCCTCTATTATAGATGATTATACCAACACCTGCTATGGGTCTTTCTGGATACTCTCGTTTCATAGTTCAACCTCCATAGTCCCCCGCAAAGCAAACCTTATAAATCCTTCACAAAATTAATATTATGAAACGAGCTCATGCGTATATCTCGGGTCGTGTTCAAGGAGTTTTTTACAGGTCAAATACGAGAAAAAAAGCTCTGGAATTGGGATTAACTGGGTGGGTCAAAAATTTACGGGACGGGAGGGTAGAAGCACTCTTTGAAGGAGAAGAACTTGAAATTAAAAAAGTCATTGAGTGGTGCCATCAGGGTCCTGCCCATGCTTCTGTAGATAAGGTTGAAGTGTTGTGGGAGGAACCTACAGGAGAATTCGAGACATTTTCCATCCAATACTGGTAATAATTTGAGGAGGCTCCTGTAATATTTCAGAGATTCTGCAGCTCAACCCATCTAATTAGAACATTTCATAATTTCTATTCACCACGATGTGAATGCAATTACACAAATTTCTTATGCTTCAAATGAATCAAACTTAGAATATCACCCTTTGGAGGAAAGAAAAGGTTTTTATGAAAGGACATTCTCCATGAAATGATGCAAAAGCTTTTACAGAAAGCTGCAGACCTGGTGAGAAAATTTCGATCAAAGAAAATTCGCATCATATCCCACATAGATGCAGATGGAATAGCAGCAGCTTCCATTCTCTCAAAAGCGCTAGACAGGGAAGGAATTGACCACACAGTAACCTGCATAAAACTGGACCAGTTACCTGATGTAGAGCCTGCAGATTTAATCATGTTCTCCGATCTAGGAAGTGGCCAACTGCCCCATTTGTCCCATCTTAAAAGTTTTAAGATCATTCTGGATCACCATCCCCCTGTAGACTACGATCTTCCTCACTTAATCCATGTGAATCCATATTTTTGCAACCACGATGGTTCTTCCGAGATCTGTGGAGCTGGTGTTTCCTACCTTTTTGCTACAGCATTGAACCCTGAAAACAAGGATCTATCGCCCATAGCTATTGTGGGAGCGTGTGGAGATATGCAGGATTTCGGAAAGTTAATCGGGTTAAACAGGAATATTCTAAAAGAAGGAGAGGATATGGGTCTTTTAGAATTCAAAGATGACCTCCTTTTGTACGGAAGGTATACCCGGCCTTTATTCAAGTCCTTGCAGTATTTTTCAGATCCTTATGTACCCGGAATAACAGGGGATGAATACGCATGCAAAAAATTAGTGGAAAAGCTCCACATAGAAAAGGAAAATGACTGGATAACCCTCTCAAAATTATCTTTCGAGCAGAAGCGCCTTCTAGCTTCTGAATTGGTGACACGCTCTTTACAGTATGCTCCCTCTGATCTGGGGAAGTACATACCACAGATGATCATTGGGGAGAGTTACTCTCTCACTCACGAGGAAGAAACCTCTCCCTTGAGAGACTGCTCTGAATATGCTACCTGTTTGAACGCTTCTGGAAGACGGGGACGATTCGAAGTAGGTATTGAGGTAGCAAAAGGGGATAGAGGCATCTACTACGAGATGTTGCTGACACTTCTCCAAGAGCACAGAGCATCCATAGCCAGAGCATTACAATCCATGACAGACAAAGAGGTTAAAAAAATGAAAGTGCTGCAGATCATGGACGCTTCAGGTGTTTCAGATATTATCGTGGGCATTGTGGCCCAGATGCTTTTGGGACAGAATGGAATAAACCCTTATCTTCCCCTGATGGTGTACACTCCTTCTGATAAGAATCCTCACATTTACAAGGTCTCAGTGAGATGTTCCAGACTGTTGTTGTACCGGAAGATCCATCTGGGAAAGGCAATAAGAAAGGCTGCTTCTCAATCTGGAGGAGAAGGTGGTGGCCATGCACCTGCATGTGGTGCCTATATTCCTGAAGATAAATTGGAAAGCTTTATCAAAGAATTTGCAGCACTCGTATCACAACAAGTTAACCCATAACACTAACAGACTGATCCTGGATTTGGTTCAGAGGTTTCAGTCTTTCAGTTTTGCTACTGTAACAGCTATATTCTCATTTCATGGAATTTAATAAAAATAAACAATTTAAAGACATAATTCCCGAGCACCTGGAATAGAACCCCTTATTAAATCTGTAATTCTTCTATCTTCTCTTCAAAGAGAGCATCCAGCTCTTCTTTTGTGCAGGTGAGAACCTTTTTCTCACTCTGAGAACATAAGTAAGCAGCACACGATCCGTATAATGCAGCATGTTCTGCATGCTCAGATTTGACATATCTGGTCAAGAAAGCTGCTATAAAAGCATCTTTAACCCCTTCTTTGTGGTATGTATCGTTCTTGAAAACAGGGATTTCTTTACCATTGCAGATAATGCCTTTTTCAAAATCTGTGACAATCGTATTCTTTCCCTGCTCGTTCCCTTCTGTAAATACAATGTCTGCGTCTGCTTCAGCACATGCTCCATCTACTGATGTTAAAACTTTTGCCTTTTTCGCTAAAGTTACCAGGGAGTCAGTCACTTCCTGATCTGGGAAACAGATGTGGACAGCTTTTGCTTTTTTCAGGTAACTCTTTTCAAATTTTTCAGGGTTAAAATCCATGAGTGCCCCTTTGTAGTACAAGGTGTAGTGCCTCCTGGCAGCATACAGCTCAATGAAGTTAGGGTTCTTCTGTGACGACAGGACCACGTGCGAGAAATCCACTTGGTGTCTCTTCAGTACATCCATGAGACCGACAGCATCTCTTCCCACAGGAGATATAATGCCCACTTCAGCCTTCAATAGTGAAGCATTAACAGCAACGTGTAAAGCTGAGCCAGAAAACTTCTCTGTGTACTCTGATACCACATTAGTAACACCTGCTTTGAGTGAGGTCTTCATGATAGTATGAATATTAATAACACCAATGACAATCAAATCCATGCTTTTTGTTTCACTGTACATATTTATAGTTAGTGGTTTCCAGGGTTCTCTCTTCACCAGTTCCTTCAAGAGTGAAGCAGATCACCCTGTTTTCTACAGGTTCACTCCACCACTATGTAAGGGATGTGAGGGGCTACCTTTATATAATTTGATCTTCTACAAAAGCGTGGCAGGGAACCTCACCACCTTTCGACGAACTTAACTGCAGGGTGAGCCGATGAGAATACTCATAGTGGATGATAGAAAAGAAATGTTGGATGTCATAGAAGAAGTCCTCAAGATGAGAGGAGATACAGTTGTGGCAAAAGCATCTACTGGAGAACAAGCAGTGGAGTTGTATGAGAAGACAGAGCCAGACCTCGTTCTCATGGATATCCTTCTCCCTGACATTAGTGGTGCTGAAGCCACCAGAAGAATCATGGAGAAGGACAAGAATGCAAAAATACTGGCCATTAGTGCCTTCAACAGAGAAAGATTGGAGAAGGACTGCTTGAAAGCTGGCTGTAAGGCCTTTCTGGCCAAACCTTTTTCAGTGAAACAACTATATGATGCTATGGAACAAACATCGAAGAGTGAATAGAATGCTGTGTCCATTCAGGGGGTTTGACAGATCTCATGTAACTGAATCCGGAATGCATGTGCTTTTTTGCCGATTGGTTAGGAAAGAGAAAAACCTCTAATAAGGTTGCAGACCAAGGTAGGTAGGGGCAGGAACAAATATGGGGCAGGATGTGATGTACCCATACTTTGTTCAGGTAATACTGATCATGCTGTATCAAGTGACCCATCTATTCGATCTGTCTGATTTCTACTTCTCTTACAACACCTGTTTTTTCAAGATGAGATTTGATTTCCTGAATTGAGGCCCTACTCTGCGAAACATCAAGAACAGCTACCAGTGCAGCCAGGTTACTGGATGGAATTTCATCGGATTCATTGAATAAAATGTTGATGTTGTTGTTACCCAGTTCTAGAGCTACATGTGCTAAAGCTCCTGGTTTGTCCTCTAACAGGAGAGTTAATTCTGCCAGATCTTTCCCGGGAACAGCAATTCTCTCGAAAGAAATCTCTTTGGATCTTTCATTTGCTTCCACCAGAAGGTAAGCACCTTTGACAATACCAATTTCTATTGCAATATCTTCTGGTAGTCTAATCACTCCATTCTCCTGGATCTTGATGATATCATAGACCCGCACGCAATCACCAGGTGTGAAAAGAAGGTTACACATATATAGGTTATGCAGGAGTGTGGGCAACTGTAAAAAGAAAAAAGGAAAATACAATATATGTGTGGTTATCTGCTTTTTCCAGAGAAGAGGAGCTTGAAAAACTGTATCACATTTTTGCGAGGGAACAAAGCTCCAGTATTTTCAATGTATTCTCTATGTTTTTCTCCAGTTCTTTTTATCATCTCATTATCTTCAAGTCGAGTCTCAATCAAGGTGGGAATTAAAAAGATCAAAGCAGTTAATAACGCTATGACATTGTTTCTCAAGAAAGCAAACCCTAAAGCAGCACAGAATGAACCCATGTACATGGGGTGCCTGATATAAGAATAGATCTCAGAAGAAACTCGTGGTCCTTTCTCAGGGTACACAGTATATATCCCGAACCCGTGTCCAATATTGTCAAACCCTGCTTTTGTAATGTGTATGGTGGTCAAAGGTCTGACTGACCAAAAGAATACACCGACTACCACTGCAACCCAGAAGGGGAGTAGAGGGTTTCCACCCACCAGCAGGGAGGAATATCAGCGCATATCAGGTGGCAAATATGGGCACAATAAAATGGAAGAAGAAATTCCGCATACAACAGCTACAATGGATTGACTGACCAATGGGGTGTACCATGCAAATGAATCGAACCACCAGAAAAATAGTATACACATAAAAAAGAGCAGAATCCAGCCGATCAGTATGGTTACTGCTTTCCACCGAGTCTGAAACTCAGGAACTTTTTCTTTTAAAAGTTCATACCCTTTAGCCATTTGTCTCACCTCACATACTCTTGATCACTGCAGGCTAAGAGGTTTGTGCCGTTCATGTAGGGTAGTTAAAATAACAAAGAATTATTTGCATAGATTCCACCTGTTGTAATGCACACAAAATGTAACTTCTCTTACAGATGCTGAACCCAATGTTCCCTTTACCTACAGGTAAAAGAACCAAAAGTATAAGAAAGGTTTTGAATCATAAGGTATAACTGCACAGAAGAGGTTACCTGAGACTGCAGATACACAACATTCAAGGGATACTATGCCTACAGATAAGAACATGAAGATACAGCAGCTCATAGCTGAAGGGAAAATAGATGAAGCTCTAGCTTTAGCAGATAGAAAAGATGTAAAACTTTTGTTCGATATAGGGCATTCATTCTGGCAGAAAGAACACTATGATGTAACTGAGAAAATATTTGGAAGGATTGTTCAATTAGCACCTGATAGTACTACAGCATGGTCTAATAAAGCAGCAATTTTGGAAGCGCTTGGAGAGTACGAAGAAGAGATTGAATGCTTTGATGAAATCTTAAAGATAGACCCTGAAAATGTTGAGGCGTGGTTTAATAAGGGGAAGACCCTGGAGATTTTAGGAGAGTATAACAAAGCTTTGACCTGTTATGATGAGATTTTACAAATAGACCCTGAAAATGCAGAAGCGTGGTCAAACAAGGGGAAGATCCTGGAAATTTTAGGAGAGTACGACAAAGCTGCCACTTTTTATGATGAAGTCTTACGGAGAGACCCTGACAATACAGAAGTGTGGTTTAGCAAGGGAGTAACTCTACAGGATTTAGGAACCTATGAAGAAGCTGTAGCCTGTTTTGATGAAGTGTTACAAAGAGACCCTGACATGACTGAAGCACTGTATAACAAAGGGGTAGCACTACAGGGTCTCAAAAAGTTCAAAGAAGCTTTAACCTGTTTTGATGAAGTGTTAAACCAATTCGGTGAATCTGCAAAAAGTCCGCAGCTCGCTGAAGCATGGTATAGAAAAGGTGAAGCATTCAAGGGTCTCAAAGAATATGAAAAAGCACTGGAGTGTTATGAGAGAGTCATAGAGATCTGGCCTCGCGATGCTGAGACGTGGTGCAGTAGAGG
>SMTZ1_10008868_pt1 | contig 10035 bp, 8 predicted proteins | sample DeeMarSWOR136_30_FD_25667 | JGI IMG/M metagenome (IMG submission 25667)
CTGTAGTATTGGGTCCGATAATACGTATGTGAGCTTTTTTAGCAATTGCTATTACCTCTTCTTCCAGTTTCTCTCCCGCACTACCAGTTTCGCGGAACCCTGAAGAGCATATTACTACCCCCTTTACGTGTTTCTCCGAACAGTCTCTCATAACTTGAGGAACCTTAGAAGCAGGCACTATTATTGTGGCCAAGTCAACATTGTCTTCTATGGCGTCAACGCTGGAATATGCGTGTAAACCCAAAACCTCGTCTGCATTTGGATTCACTGGATAAATTCCACCCTTAAATCCAAGGTCAAGTAGATTTTTCAAGAGAAAATGACCAAACTTGAAAGGGTTGCGTGATGCGCCAACTATAGCAACGCCTTCAGGCTCAAAAAAGCATTTGAGGTCATTGTTTTTCTCTGTTTTTGAATCCATCTTCTGTCACCTTGACACTGAGGGGCACACATTAATGAGGATTAAAAGGGTTAAAACTGTGACCTGTTATATGCTCTTAAACCTCTTTTTCGATAACAGTTGCTACGCCTTGCCCTCCGCCAACGCATGCAGTTGCCAACCCATATTGCCCGCCTTCAACTTCCAATATCCTCTGCAAGGTTCCAACTAGCCTAGCGCCTGTGGCGCCAAGTGGATGACCTATTGCTACAGCTCCACCCTTGATGTTGACTTTCTCTGGGTCGATTTCAAGTGCTCTCATATCCCACAACGTCACAATTGCAAATGCTTCATTGATTTCCCAAAAATCAATATCGTCAACTTTGAGTCCAGCGTGTTTGAGAGCCATTCGACTTGCGGGAACTGGACCTTTGCCCATAACAGCTGGATTAACTGCCGCCCAGCCCATTGACTTGATTGTCCCGAGCGGTGCCAATCCAAGTAATTTGGCTTTCTCTTCAGAGGCTAACATGACGCAGGAAGCTCCAGCATTTAAGGGGGAAGAGTTTCCGGCAGTTATCACTCCATCAGATTTGAAAGCCGGTGGAAGACTTTGAATTGTTTCCAGTGTCGTATCTGGTCGCACGCTTAAGTCTTTGTCAATGGTCTCTTTGCTTCCATCTGGGTAATTTACGGTTATCGGCATTATTTCGCCCTCGAAAAACCCTTCTTGTTGAGCTTTTGTCGCCAGTTGATGGCTTCTCAAAGACCATCTATCCATGTCCTCTTTAGTAATCCCGTGTTTTTCTGCGCCTTCTTTGAATAGCCTCTCTGCGGTTAATCCCATAATGAAGCCTGTTTCCATTTCGTATTTTTTGTATTCTTCCTTTTCGATCAAGTCCATTGGGGGGCTTACCCATGGATTTTCGCCCATTGGAACTCGGGTTAAGTGTTCCATTCCGCATGCTATTATAAGGTCTGAATAGCCGGTCATTATTTCCATTGCGCCGAAGTGTATTGCACTCATTGAAGAAGCACATTGTCGGTCAACGAAGGCTGCTGGAACCTTTGCAGGGAGTTTAGCTAACATGGTTATCGATCTTCCTCCATATGTCCACTGTTCCCAAACTCCGAAAGCGCATGCGGCTAGAACTTCATTAATTTCGGCGGGGTCAATTCCTTTTCTTTCGACTACTTTCTCGATAAGCATTGCAGCCACATGGTCCATTCTTAAGGGGTTAAATTTGTCTCTTTCAGGTTGATTAGGTCTAGATCTTGAAAATGGAGACCTTAAATAGTCGATTATTACTGCCTTTCTCATACAAATCTCTTCCTTATTGTTTTTGAAGTTAAGATGTAGGATTGAATCGTACTTTAGTATAACTCTTTCTCTTTACACCTCACAATGGTATATGCTACGCCGTGTAGGCCATTATTGTCTGATTACGGAAAAGCTTTAAATTTTCGACTAATTATGTAGTGGCAGAGGTGTATTTAAGATGGGAAGAGTCTTAGATGGCTATAAAGATCTTGCCAAAAGAGCTAATGAGGTTTCAGAAGCAAAGAGCACTATGAGCGGATGGAACAAAGTAGTTCAATTCGTAATAGAAGGAGAAGACGACTTTTACATTAAATTCGAAAACGGCGCCGCTACACTCCATGTAGGTAAACACGAAAAGCCTGATGTAACATTGAAAGGCCCAGAAGAAGTTTTCTATAAAATGCTAACCCGAGAACTCGATCAGACTAGAGCATACTTTGCTAAACAATACGCTATTGAAGGTTCAATGGCCGACGCGATGAAATTCGGACGCATTGGTACAGCAGTAGCTAAGGCAACATAAAAACCAAACCAAAAAATGGCAACATATCCATTTGAGCGCACGGAAAAACATCTCGTGTGCGCTCTATTCCTCTTCTTCTTCTCGAATGCTTAAACTTCCAAAAACTGCAATAATAAAGGCTAACACGAAATCTACTAATAGTAGCCCAAACGAAATTTGGAAGAAACCAAGATATATCGTAAAAAAAACAGATAATAGAAGAACTACCACAAAAAGAGCTAGGAAGCAAATTTCAAAAAATCTTATCCTGCGAAACCTTATCAAGCTCACAGCCTCTTTTAAGAACCAGATATAAATGGTCTTTTACATATAAATCTAATCGTTAGATTTCAACTTATATATAATTATGTAAAAATATTCCACAAACTTTTTTAACTTTCATCTTCTTATCTTTTATGGAAAGGAGAAGAATATAAGAATGAAAAAGCATTTCTTAGGAATAGCATTCGCTTTGCTTCTAATTGGAACGCTGATCGTTGCTGTGCCAATAAAAGCATTTGATGGACAAATAAAAATCGGCATCATAGGACCTGTAGGATTGCCTCACTGGTCACCAGCTGGAATGAAAGAAGGCGCTGAACTGGCTAGAGACGAAATAAACACTGCAGGCGGTGTCTCCCTGCCGGGTGGGAATTACGAAATTGTCTTAGCCTTTGGAGACGAGAAGGCCTACCCGACGCCAGATCCAGATGGGGCTGCCGCTGAAGTGGAGAGATTAATCACTGTTGAGGAATGCCAATACATCATAGGTGGGTTCAGAACTGAAGTCGTTACTGCTATGATTGAGAAGGCAGCAAGTTATGGCGTACCATTCATCATTAACGGAGCATCCACAGATGAGTTGATCGGTGACACTGTAGGCGCCGACTATGCTACATATAAGTACACTTTCAGGTTAAACCCTGTAAATAGCACTACGCTTTTCTATACTATTGCAGGCTCTCTTGCATACTACCTGATTCCATATAAGCTACTGCCGTTGTATGGACATGACCTTGATGGTAATGCTGCAACCCCTGACCAAGTGAGGGTAGCTGTCATCGCAGAAGATCTAGAATGGACGAACACAATGTACTATTACCTGACAAATCCGCTCGTCTACCCCTACGTTCTAGGACCGAATGTAAATGTCACATACAGTGCTAGAGTACCAGATGGTACAACCAACTTTGTTCCATACATGACTAGCTTAATTGCCAGCCAAGCTCGGCTTGTAATACACATATTTTCTGGAGTCTCAGGTGTTCCATTCATTGCCACATGGAAAGCAATGAATGTCGAGGCGTTACCTGTGGGCATCAACGTATTGGGACAACTGGAAAGCCACTGGTCAACTACATCAGGCGCCTGCGAATACGAAACCATATTAGACTTCTCTGGAACAGAAACACCGATTATTCCAGGTAAGACAGAAGTTTTCTGGGACAACTTTGTTGCGTATGCAGGAACGTGGCCCATATACCCTGCATGGGGCGCTTATGACGGCATATATGCATTGAAGGAAGCTTTTGAGGCAACCGGATCAACAAACAAAGACACAATATTGGCTCACTTTGAAACCCCATCATATCAGAGACAAGGACTCAATGGCATATTCAAATTCACCTCTCTCCACGACGTCCTCTCAAATGAACCAGGTCCTACTTGGACTCAAGGCCTTGTGAGAGCAATGCTCGTTCAATGGGGAAGAGGAGGCTTGAAGGAAGTAGTATCTCCCGTGGATCAGGTGTACTCAAAGAAATGGGCAATACCACCATGGATGTATCCCCTCGTAGAAGACATAACCTACGATGGAAAAGTGGACATCAAAGACATAGCCCTCGCAGCCAAAGCTTTCGGAACCATTCCTGGAGACACAAGATGGGAAAAGGAAGCTGACATCAACTTTGACGACAAGGTTGACATCAAAGACATAGCCACAATAGCTAAAAAGTTCGGAACCGTCATCACACTTCCTCTGCCATAGCATCTCCAAAAGAAGTAGCATAAAACTACTAACTTTCCCTTTTTTCTATCTTTATCTCAATATGAGAAAACTATTTTTACCACCCGTTCTAATTACATGGAAAGCAAAGACACCATCTTGAAAATCTTGGGTGATACAGCATGATTGAAGAGGTCATATTATTCGGAGCAATCCAAGGCGGACTTTATGCTTTACTGGCTCTTGGCTTTACTTTAATCTATGGAATTGCTGGCGTTGTAAATCTTGCCCATGGCTCGTTTTATATGCTTGGAGCTTACATGTTTTTTGTTTTTCAGAAATCAGGGCTTTTGGGTCCTGTAACAATTGAGGCATCAATTTTGGCAATTGTTCTTGCTGTAATCTTTGTTGCTTTTGTGGGGAGTGTGATATACAGGTTGATTATACATCCTGTCTTGGGCGATGAAGTTGCTGTTATGGTAGTTACGATTTGTCTTGCTTTGATTTTTCAGCAACTAATTTTGGTAATATTTGGCACTTCATTCCCCCCAATTGGATGGCCGGCAGATTCTTTCCTCGCAAACACATATGTGAAGATATTAGGTGTAAATTTGGTGTACTCCAGAATTGTAGCTTTTGCAGGTTCATTAGCACTTTTTGGCACAATGTTAATATTAATTGCAAAGACGAAAATTGGAAAAGCTATGAGAGCGGTATCTCAAGATCGCGAAGTAGCCATGTTGATGGGAGTAAACACTACGAGGCTTTACATGCTTACGATGGGCATATCTGCTCTATTAGCTGCAGCAGCAAGTATACTGATTGTAACTTCCACTGGAACTGGGGGCGGAGCATGGTTATGGTTACATCCTCTAGCACTGTCTTTTTCTATCGTTATTTTGGGTGGTTTGGGAAGCATAAAAGGAAGCCTTCTTGGTGGCTTCATCATAGGGTATGCTGAACAAACAGTTGCATTTGCAGTTCCAGAAGGTGGGGCGATTGTAGGTGTTGTTCCACTTGCTGTCATGGTTATAGTGTTATTATTAAGACCTAAGGGATTGTTTGGAAAACGGGTAGAAATGGAGGAATAAACAGAATGGTGTTAAGCTATTTTAGAAGAGCCTATTCAAGCTTTGCTGCTCATGTCTTTGACATTCCCCCGCGATTTATGGTTTTGCTTTTTCTTGTGCTCCTGTCAATTGTTCCACTGACTGGGTTAGGTACATACTACCTAAATATCATTGTCTCCGCAAACGTGCTGGCCATTTTTGCAGTCAGTTGGGACCTCTTAGTAGGTCGCACCGGACAGATCAGTCTTGGTCATGCCCTTTTTTTCGGAATAGGTGGCTACACCTCTGCTTTCTTATTCAAGTTTTATGGACTTCCAATATGGCTTACGATACCGGCAGCCATAGCAACTGGCGGTTTAATAAGCCTACTTTTAGGATTTCCGGCATTAAGAGTAAAGGGACCCTATTTAGCTCTGATAACAATGGCTTTTCCCCTAATTATCCAGAACTTATTTGATTGGCCTCCTCTCACCGCAATATTTGGAGGTCGGTATGGAATTCGCCCTCTTCCAGCCTTCTTCCCCTTTCTCCCAGTGACACAGCAGATCATAGCTCATTACTACCTCACATTGTTTCTCCTTTTGATGTCCTCTGTCATAATTTACAAAATTGCAAATTCGAAAACTGGCATTGTTTTCGTGTCCATTTTAGACGATGAGACAGCTTCCAAAGCCTGTGGAATCAACATAACGAAATATAAGCTTTTGGCGTTTACAATAAGCGGATTGTTTGGGAGTTTAGCAGGCAGTCTTCAGGCCCACCTCCTTAAAGTAGCTAATCCACCTATGTTCTCATTAACATGGTCCTTCGCACCAATAATTGTAACGTTCTTAGGAGGAATAGGAACAATCTATGGGCCAATAGTGGGGGCTTATATCTACTATATTCTAGACCGCTATGTCTTAACGATTTTCATACCAAACCTATTCGAGTTGTTTGGCTACACAATTACTGGCGAACTTGAGTTTACTAAGCTGCTAATTTTCGCTCTCATAGTATTAATTCTCGTCATTAAGTGGCCTAGAGGTGTAGCTAAATACACAACCGACAAACTCGAAGACCTTGAGGAAGCCAGAGATCTGGATGAAAGAGGACCAAGAATCTGGAAGAGATATCCAAAAAAGGACACTTAACTAAGGGTGTTGACTATGCATTTGTTAGAAGTAGCAAATCTAGGTAAACGGTTCGGAGGACTCACAGCTGTCAATAACGTGAATTTCCATATTGACGAAGGAGAAATGGTCGGCATTATTGGACCAAACGGTGCAGGAAAGACAACGCTCTTTAACCTACTGAGCGGATTTCTCAAACCCGACTCCGGCAGCGTGAAATTCAAAGGTGAAGATATTATTGGGCTACCACCTCACAAAATCGTCAATAAAGGACTCGCTAGAACATTTCAAGTTGTTAGACCTTTTCACCATCTTCCGGTCATAGCAAATGTTATGGTCGCGCTAAAATCTCCAAGAGGTGCCAGAAAGATTGAATGGCTAAAGACAATGGAGAGAAAAGCTGCAGACCTACTGGAAGATGTAGGTCTCTCAGAGTTGATGCTTGAACCTGCTGAAAACGTAGGGCATGGAGACTTGAAACGACTTGAGATAGCAAAAGCCCTTGCTACGGAACCAGATCTACTTTTGTTAGACGAACCATTTGGAGGATTAAATCCACTCGAAGTGGACTTCCTCACTAAATCTATAATGAGAATGCATTTAGACGAGCCTCGACGAGGTGTTATCATAGTTGAACACAAGCTTTATGCTCTCATGAAGCTGGTGAAGAGAGTGATAGTATTCCATAAAGGAGAAAAACTGGCAGAAGGGACACCCGAAGAAATAGCCAACAACAAGAAGGTCATAGAAGTATACATGGGAGGGCCATTTAAGCATGCTTGAAGTACAAGACCTCACCGTCCACTATGATGGAGCTATGGCACTTAACCGGGTTAACCTTAAAGTAGACGATGGTCAATTTGTTGGTGTTGTAGGACCAAACGGTTCTGGAAAATCAACGTTACTCCGCGCGATATCTGGCATATTGACAGAAGTTGAACCTGGCAAGAAAGAACGACCAAGCCTCACAGGCTCAATACTATTTGATGGAAAAGATATAAGCAAATCAAAAGCGTGGCGAATCGCAAAAATGGGAGTTATCCATTGCCCAGAAAGGCGAAGACCTTTTGCGGAAATGACTACCTTTGAGAATTTAGAGATGGGAGCTTATTTACGAAAAGATAAGACTGAAATTAAGAAAGACTTGGAACGAGTCTATGAGCTATTTCCGGTGCTGAAAGAAAGGGCAAACCAAATGTCTAGAACTCTGAGCGGGGGGGAGCAACAGATGTTGGCTATAGCACGAGCGTTAATGTCAAAACCCAAGCTTTTGCTCATCGATGAACCATCGCTTGGGTTGGCTCCGATATTGAAAGAGACAGTCTTAAAGACTGTAAGAGAGATTTGGAGTTCAGGAGTCACGATCTTACTCGTAGAGCAAGACGTTGCGATAACCCTTGCAATGGCTCAAAAGATCTACATTCTAGCGCATGGGAGAATAGTAAATCAAGGAACTAAAGAAGATTTAATGAAAGACAGAGACATTAGGGAAGTATATTTGGGACTCTAATCCTTTAGGGGACAATCTTGTCGAATAAATTTTTTATTCTCCTTTCACTATAGATTTCGTGATTCATATGAAAAGCAAGTCTGCTACAGCGTTAGCTGAATATGAAAAGAGACCTTGGCTTAAGTGGTATGCTGAAGGGGTTCCCGCTGACGTTGAAATCCCAGAAAAATCCATACCTGAAATGATTGACGAGGCAGTCGAAAAGTGGGGTGACAAGCCAGCTATCGTTTTTTATGGTAATAAGATGAAGCACAAAGAATTGTATGAACTATCACTCAAATTCGCCACGGCGCTACACGACTTAGGGATTAAAAAAGGAGACAAAGTTGCCATACTCCTTCCAAACTGCCCACAATTTATCATAGCTTACTTCGGGATTCTTCGTTTAGGAGCGGTTGCTTCACCTATGAGCCCGCTATACTCACCAAGAGAAATAAAACATCAGTTGAACGACAGTGGAAGCAAAATTATTGTTTGCCTAGACCTTCTTTTCGAGAATGTGGACAGAGTTTGGAGCGAAACGGGGCTGAAATACGCTATCATAACAAGTGTAGCGGAATATCTACCAACAACGCGACGCTTTTTCTCAAAAGCCTTTGGAAAAGCCCCATCTGCAGAACTTCCTAAAAAAGATGGAATCCTTAGCTTTCAAGACATGATAAAGAAAAGCCAACCGAACCCGCCTAAAGTCAAAATCGACCCCAAAGAGGATTTAGCAGCGCTTCCTTACACCGGGGGAACAACTGGAATGCCCAAAGGAGCAATGCTAACCCACTACAACATAGCTGCAATTCAAGAAGAGATGTACCTCTTTTTTCCCGATATGTACAGAGGATACGAAGAATGCACAGTGGCATTACTACCTTTCTATCACATATACGGTCAATCTGTAATTATGATGACTGGAGTCATACGAGGCGGATTAGGAATATTGTTCGCCAAACCAGATTTGGAAGCCATCATCGCTGCCATGGAAAAATACGATGTCACACTGTTTTACGGAGTACCGACTCTCTATAAGTATTTCTTAGATGTAAAGAGGGCAAGAAGGTTCAACTGGAAGAAATTGAAGTATATCTTCTGTGGTGCAGACACTCTGCATAAAGAAGTAAGGGAAGACTGGATGAGATTCATGGACAAAGAAATACGCGAAGGATACGGGTTGACTGAGACAACAGCAGTAACACACACAAATCCACCTAACAGAAACAAACCAGGCTCATTCGGGGTTCCATTACCTAACACTCATGTTGCAATAATTAATCCTGAAACCCAAGAATTTGTGCCACCAGGTCAAGAAGGAGAATTAGTTACCAGCGGGCCACAAATAATGAAAGGCTACTGGAACAAACCAGAAGCAAACAAAGAGAGCTTCTTTGAAGCCGGAGACAGGGTTTGGTTCAAAACAGGTGACATCGCAAAGATGGATGAAGAAGGATACTTCTACTTCGTAGAGAGAATAAAAGACTGGATTAAATACAAGGGCTATTCAGTCTTCGCACACGAAATCGAAGAAGTACTATATGATCATCCGAAAATTAAAGAAGCAGCCGTCATAGGAGTCCCCGATCCAGAGGTTGGAGAGCGTGTTAAAGCCATAGTGGTTCCAGAAACTGATTACCGAGGAAAATTGTCAGAGGAAGAAGTCAAGGAATGGTGTGAAAAGAATCTAGCCCACTATAAGGTTCCGAAGATCGTGGAGTTTAGAGGCGAAATCCCTAAGACAGATGCCTTCAAGATAGACCATAAGAAGCTGAGAGAAGAACTATTCCTAGTAAAAGAATAGACGAGAAAGGAAATTGCTCACGCTGATCTAGCCGTCCCTTATTCCAGCCAAATACTTGGCAATTTTTTTCTTCTCATCAAAGTCGTAAGTGGCTCCTATGATTATTTCCTCCATTATCGGTGAACCTCCACCGTGAATTCCTGCGTTGGCTGAGACACCACTCAATGATGAACACAACATATCCGAGAGAAGGCGGAAGCAAAGATGAACATTTTTCGGTGAAACATTTTTTTTCCTCATAATATACTTCTCAAGGTACTGCTTGGTCTCGGGGTTCACGAAGTCTCCTTCAAATGGCAGAGTTGCCGGCAACCCGCCCGCCAAATCTGTAAGTATCTCATATTCATGGTATATGTTTACACCAGCATGTCGTCTACCCACGTTTGCGTAGATCGTATTCGGAATGAACG
>SMTZ1_10011001_pt1 | contig 10034 bp, 15 predicted proteins | sample DeeMarSWOR136_30_FD_25667 | JGI IMG/M metagenome (IMG submission 25667)
CCTCCGAAGAAGGTTGGGAGCCTCGGTCTCTGCCCTGGAATCTTCTTCAGGGGTAGGGTGATGGACGTCATATCATCTCCTCATAAAGTTTCCTATATTCGCTGATCATCCTCTCTAGGCTAAACTTGCTCTCAACGAGCTCCCTGCCCTCGACTCCGATCCTCCGCCTATCCTCAGGGTTCTCCAGAAGCCAGGAGATCTTACTGGCCAACCCCTCAGGGTCCCATTTCTCGACGAGGTAATCCTCTCCGAGTATCTCCGGGACACCTCCCACACCCGTGGCTACACAGGGAACCCCGAAGCTGAGGGACTCCAGTATGGTCAGCGGGAACCCCTCTGATAGAGAGGGTAAGGCGAAGACGTCGAACTTCGGATACCATTCCAAGCTGTCCTGGAACCCCGTAAACTTCACGTGCTCCTCTAGATCCAGTTCCTCAACTAACCCTTGGCATTCCTCGAAGTACTCCTCGTCCTCGACACCTCCCACTATGTCTTCTCAAGGACATGTTTCGCCGATCTGATGAACGTGAGGATGTCCTTGATAGGCGTTATCCTGGTGACGGTTCCTATGTTGAAGTGCTCTCTATCGTTTTTAACCTTGTTTGAGCGGAACTTCTCGGTGTCTATCCCGTTATAGATGACCCTGGTTTCCTTCAGGTTAGGCTCGATTCCTCGCTGGAACCTCGTATGGTCCCTGCATACCGAGGTGACCATGTCGCTATACCTGTAAGAGGTTCGAACGAGGGACTCGAAGAACTTCTCGTACATTCCGTGAAGCCATGAAGGGATCCCGGAGTTACTGAGTTCGAACCTCCTCTCCTTAAAGTACAAGCCGTGCTCCGTGACTATAAGGCTCCCCCCCGTTTTTAGTTTGGTCAAGCATCCGAGCAGGCCTGCATAGCCCGCGTTGAGGGCGTGGTATACGTTTGACATGGGAACCTTGCCAACCGACTCCAGGGTCTTATAGAGAATGTAGAACAACGATGTCCAGAATATATAGAACGGGGCGAAAGCCTTTCCATCGAAGTTCTCCTTGTAGTATGCTATCGCAGTATTCCAGTTCACATCGGAGCCAAGCAGCTCATCAGCACTGAATTCACTCCTCTTAGAAAGCCTGAGGAGTTCATCGCAGTCGAGGGGAGCCCCTGATAGGGCTGGCGTCAGTTCCTTCATCAAGTCGCCAGCGTAGTTTTCGTCGATTCCATGCTTGAAGTCTGGCGAGTGTAGATGCTCTACTAAGACTTCGTCGACGTTACCAGGCAAAGCATATCTAAGTCCCTTCTCGGAGGACATCGAGAAGACGTTGAATCTTACGTCATTCATACCGCTGATGAGGGAGTGACACCACTCGCTCACACCTCCTTTCCCAGTCGGGTAGGAGCCCTCAGAGATCATGGCGACGTTCAATTGCATTCGTGATTGCCCTCGTTAATCCGGTTCATCGCTTCTCCTCCTCGGGCGCTTCACCCTCACTTTTAAACTCGGATGGTTTCTCCTCCTCTGTGATTGGTGCTGGAGCTTCCTCAGGAGCAGGTTCTTCCACTGTCGCCGGTTCATTGGACTCCCCGGATGGAGCCGGCTCCGGTGTCCCCTCGGAGACTGCGCTCTCTTCCTTTCCAACCTCTCCCGTTGGGCTCCTGGTGAGGGTTATCTCCATGGTTGAGACGTTCCTTGTCCCCCCTTCCACCTGGGGGAGCTGCTCCGTCCCTATTTTTATACCAAACTCCAGATCCTTTAAGAAAAGGCGCTCGGTCACCTCGGCGACGTCGACGGTGGTTGATATAGCCCTTCCCCTCGCCCTTAGAATTACCTCATCAAGCCCTCTCTGGTTGAAGCAGTTCATCACCGCCAAGACATAGTTCATCACAGGCTTCCTGCCTACATAGACGACGTTCCTATCAGACATTCATTTCTCACTCTCATTGAGTTATTATCCAAACCAAAGCACGTGTGCGCTTAAACTCCCCAATTACATTCCAGATTAGGGGAACAGGCTCAGATGGTTTCTGGCCAGCAAGTCGCTAAATAACCGGGGTTGTCTCTTTCCTTCAAATGCTTGCCAGCCCTACATTCACTCTTCTACTATAAGTATCGATATTATTTAACTCCCCCGATTTTTATCCAGAGAATGGTTTAACACACCTCTTTAGGGGGATTTAACTAAACAATGCTTAATCTGAATCGCGTGCAGGCTGATTGAGTAACTCGATAATAGGGTTTTGCACTTTGCTAGGCGCGCATTCCCTCTTCCCAGCAAGATTATAATTAACTAGAATTCCAGTTTCTCTACAAAGTCCCTGAATTTTAGTCCCTGCCCCGGTCTTATAGAGTAGTCGCCTGGCTTCTCGGCGACAGCGAAGGCCCACCCCTTGTACTTGAACTTCGCGGCGAGGACCGCCATCCTCCTAGGGTATATCCTGTGGATCTCGAGGAACTAGTTCAGCTTCTCGACCTAATGCCTCTTGTAGTAGGTGTACCTCTTCTGGCTCTTCACCTCAAACGCGAGGATGGCATCTCCCTTTACCGCGAAGACGTCGGGGAGAGGCTCACTGCTTGGGGCGCTTACCGGAGCCCTTAGGGCATCGAAACTGGCATCCCTGAGCCTGTGAACCAGCTCCCTCTCAGCGTCGTAGCCCCGCTTTTTCATATGCTTTACCTCCTTCCGGGTGAGTATCCGTGTGAATCTCCTTTTCTTCGGCTTTCCACCGGCTAGGTCCCTGAGAGACAAACCTATCATTTTTGGCGATTTCCAGCTTCACTTGAATTTCGAGTTGCGGATCGTTATCTCGGTGACATTTGCTTCCTTTGCTCCCGCCCGCATTATGGATATACCTCTCACATTTATAAATATAAAAATTCAAGAGATTATTAGATTTATTGCGATGTTATTCGAAGAAAACAGGACTTTTCCTTATAAAATAGTACCTAATTACCTATTTTCTATTTTTTTGTTAAAAATGTTGTGAAAATTTCAATCAATAAATTTAAAAAATATGTTTTAAATTATATTTTTGAATTTAACGCGGATATCTCGCTAGATGGATATCTGCAGGAGAATTTAAGGAGAAACCAATTGATGATCATACCCATAGCTGAGTACCCTTTTAATGGTCCTCATCGCACAACCAATAAGATCGAGAACAAGCCAGGCGTCTTCGTGGTGATTAGCGAGTTCGTTGGAAAGTTCTACCTCATCGATGTTGATTATTCGGACAATGTGAGAGATACTATCCTCAATCACGTTAGGCGGAGGTGCTGGGAGAACTATCGGAAGGGTAAGCTTAGGTACGCTTTACTGTATGACCAGGACTTCCCTGGTGAGACAAAGTCCGAAAAGGTGAATAAGATCAGACGGAGGTACAGGGACATTCCATGCAGATCGGAGATAAAGATATAGAAAAGTGTGGAGTCCTCCGTCTAATTGAAAGCGTTAGGAGACGAGGGTTTGCGCGAGTACCCGTGATCAGCGCATAGGTTTCCTGATCTTACCCAAAACCAGTAGCTCAAGTGGCACCCCATTTACCTCTGATACCTTATACCTTATCCCAGGTATGTCCCCCATGGAGCGGGAGCGGGGGCCCCCAATACCCTCGATCATAACCTCGTCGTGCTCGTCAACGTAATTGAGGGCACCGTCACCGGGTAGAAAGGCCGTCACTAAGCGGCCATTCTTGATAATCTGTATCCTAACACATTTCCTTATCGCCGAGTTGGGCTGCTTCGACTCGACGCCAACCTTGGCTAGTACTATACCACGTCCCATCGGGGCACCCTCCAAGGGACCCTGCTTACTCGTCCTCCTCTTCAGCCTTAGGACGTAGTCCTTACTCTTCAGCCTCATCTTCCTCCTGATCTTCTTCAGCTTCCGAGCGGTGTACATACCATTAGGCACTCAGGGACTCTCCCGCATCTCCTACAACGACCCTGAAAGGCGTGGGGAGCTTATGGCCCGCCCTCCTCAAGGCTTCCTTGGCGACATCGAGGCCTCTCTCATCGACTTCGGCGTAGATCACAGTGCCGAATCTATCCACCCTTGCGGCTGCACCAACGGGCTTCCCGTAGGCCAGCCTCATGCCCTCCTGGAAGCGGTCTGCCTGGGCGACGTTGATCCTCTTGTGCTCCCTCAGAACTTGGTGGGGATAGGGAACGACCTTGAGCACATAGTTGCTACGACCGAGCTCCAGTTCCAGCAACCTGTTGGCCGCAACCCTCGCAGCCTCGAGGGCGTTGTGCCTGATCTGGGCCTCTCTGAGGTTCAGCAGCTCAACCCTCTGGTCGTAGTCCTCCCCAAGGTTCCCCATCGTGAACTTTGCTATCTTTGAACTTGGGATGCTCCCTATATACTCACGCCTAGTGTAGGGCATTCCCTTAACCTCTCTGAAATCCTTCGCCTTCACATTTTTCACGTCTTTAAACACGAAATCCCATATTTCGGTCCTATTTTTTAAATAAATAGGGATAAATATAATATAGAAACAGCCCTTAATAAGGATAATTTACGATTCATCAATTTTATTTGCTAGACAAACGAGAAAGTTCTTGATTAATATCAGACCAAATTATGGTTTTTTGGAGTAAATACCCAACTCTTTTACGATATGCCACCCTTTAATTAGCGCGGAGTACATGCGAAGGTTGAGTTATGTCGATTTTTGAGCAGGAGGAGTACATTCCTATTAAGATAGAGGAACTTGAGACCGGTTCTAGGAACGTTGATACAATGGTCAAGGTGATTCACATATCAACACCCAAGAGGGTGACCTCTAGGAGAGACCTCTCATCTCATCGGGTGGCTGAGGCCCTTGTAGGTGATGACACGGGGAGCGTATACATGACCCTGTGGGACGATGACATCACCAAGATCGAGGAGGACCAGTATCTGGAAATCAAGAATGCTCATATCAAGCTCTTCCGGGGGTCTATACGCCTAAGCCTTGGCCGTTACGGTAGCTATGATGTCGTGGACAACTCCCCATTTGAGGAGGTAAAACTTGAGAACAATCTCTCTGACAGGCATTACGAGTCACGGAGGCATGATTATTCGCCTTTCGGCAGAAGAAGCCGCCAATACACTCGGAGAAGGTACTAGCTTTCATCTGTCCGATGGTGACCTCAGAATGAATCAGCGAAGCGAGGCCCAATTATACTGGGGATCTACTCGTCAAGAGATCGCCGAGGAGAAGGTATGCCGAGAGTGCGGCTGCAGCGACCTCATAGAGGACGAGGAAACGGGGGAAACAATATGCAGAGAGTGTGGCTACGTGGTCTCCTCAAAGGTCCTGGATCACGGACCGGAGTGGAGGGCCTTTAACCCTCATCAGAGGGAGAAGTTGTCTCGGGTCGGCGCCCCCTTGAACCTCATGATGCACGACCATGGGCTGTCCACAGTCATAGACTGGAGGGACGTGGACTACCAAGGCAGGAAGTTCAAGCCTGAGCAGAGGATCAGGGTCCGTAGGCTTAGGAAGTGGAACAGGAGATCCAAGATCTCGGGGTCTACCCAAAGAAATCTCACATATGCCCTGGCGGAGCTCACGAAGATCTCCTACAAGCTTAACCTACCCAAGAACGTCTTGGAAACGGCATCGGTGATCTACAGGAGAATTGTCAAGAAAAACATGATAAGGGGGCGTTCTATTATTGGAATGGTCGCGGCCTCTGTATACATGGCCTGTCGCCAGTGCGCCGTGATACGCTCCCTTGACGAGATAGCTGATGTCACCCAGTCTTCGAGAAAGGTATGTGGTCGCAACTACAGGTACTTACTGAAGAAGATGAAGATCGATGTTCCTCCGGCCCGCCACCAGAAATATGTCTCCAAGTACGTCAGCCATCTCACTCTCTCGGGGGAGGCCGAGAGCCTGGCTCTTGAGATACTGGAATGGGCTTCTGAGCTCAGGCTGACGGTAGGGAGGGGGCCTTCAGGAATCGCAGCCGCCTGCACCTATATCGCTGGCATACTGACCTGCGAGAAGCGGACCCAGAGCGATGTCGCAAAGACGGCAAACGTCACTGAGGTTACAATCCGCAACAGGTACAAGGAGCTTCTGGAAACTCTCCATATCAGAATCGAGATGTGAAGCCATCTGCTGTCAGTTGAGAGTTTTGTGGAGGAAGCTCCTCAGGTCGTAAACTTCGAAGTCCCTCAACAGGACAAGGAGCCTGTTAATGCTAAACACGAAGACGAAGAAGGACAATGGGAGACTGTTGAGCACGACCCATAAGGCAATCAGCTCGTAGACAACCGTTATTGACAGGTATCCCAGAATACTTTGGAGGTTGAACAAACCCTTTTGAAGGACTCGATGAGGAGTTGCAGAGAGACAGTTGACATGAGGCACTGGGTCAAAAAGAGATTTCGCTGTGAGACAAATAGTCGTAGGCGGCTAAGGCGGCTGAAACTAGCGCGACGACGATGCTTAGTGCCGTCATGCTCCTGAAGAAATCTCTTGCTCTCTGGAAAGCGTGCGCGCAGCTGTCCAATAAGTCTTGAAGAGACAAACTTTGGGGGGCCGAGTTTCTACGTGTAGAAATAGCAATATGATAATTACTTAAATAAACATATATATATTATCGTGTCGTATATATAAATGATAATATGACAGATGAAAATTCTCCTCTAGAAGAGATACTGAAGATAGAAAAAGATATTATTCGATTAAAAAGGAATACAAACTACATGAAAATCAGAAAGGGCTTACAAAAATTAGAAAGTATGAGTTTAGGTAATCGCCTTATATCGATACCATCACCACAAAATCTACAGAAAGAGATAAGGATACGTCGGCGTTCCAAAGAGATGAAATCCATTAAAAAAATGTACATCGAAAGGTTGTCCGAGTTCGACCAGAAAATAGGTACACTATATGAGGAGAAGGAAGCCCTCGAAGAAGAAATATTTGACAGGAAGTATTAGGGACTCGCGTCTAATTGTCGAGTATCCTTGAAAGGCTTCTAGAAAGTAGTTAATTGACGGCGCGCAATTCAAACAAAGTTGATTTGGACCTGAGGTTTCGAGTACATTAAAAAAGAAGGCGTTCATCAAACCCAATAAAACCATTATTATGCCCTTTTGACAATTGTTAATTATTGATCCCTTTTTCACCATTTAAACGAAAAACTCTGATCGATGCACAAAGACCTTGTCTATCGGTATGACCGGTCATCTGCGGCAGCAGCCGATCGAAGGTACTCCGAGAATGACCTACCTCCACCTACATATCGAAGACTTACGGATACCGGATTAGGAGGTGCTCAAGGACATAGTCGTACGCATGCACGCATTATGGAATGCGTATGGAGCGCTGAATAGAAACCTTAACGGCGCCTTCTACGCCATCTATCGTTTGGCACGTTCACGATGCGCCTGAGATAGTTTATCCTGTTCTTTACCCTAGGGATGTGGTTTACAGAGGCGCTCGTGCTCTCGACTTTTGGAGTCTGAGCCCTGACCTTACCCGCTTTGGTAAGAGAACCATGAGTCGGCAGACAGTTTCACCTCCTATTGCTCCATCTCTCTCTGTAGCTCGATCAGCCTCGAGAAGTCGTTCATCAGAAGGGGTAGCCACCTCATCCTCGCGTGGAAGTCGGAGTCGTCGCTTATCTTTCGAACTTCGCAGCGATATTCCCTATCTACGAGCCCATCACAGTCTTCCTCGGCATTGGGCAGACCTCCGCACTTTTTCTCACATAGAGACGCGATAATGTCTTGGATTGCCCCGTAAACTTCGGTGGTCGAATAGAGCGATCGGTCGGGCGATATCATTTCAAGGTCGTCTTCCTCTCCTATCCTTCTCCTTGTGGAGCTGGTGAAACTTTCCGCTATGAGAGTCGCCTCGTCGTATTCATCGTCCTCGAGTTTCTCCAGAGTGTTCTCCACAGTACTCACGAAGGCCTTGGAGGCATGGTGTTTAGGCCCCACGATCACCCTCAGCAGCTTTCTCTCGACGCCATCTCCCTTGGCGACGTAGTCTACATAACCCGCCTCGTCGTTCAATTCCTTAAACTCGTATCCGTGCAGATTCTTCAGTAGTTCTACCTGGACTTCCTGCCAATCAGACTTTAATTCAACTTCCATTTTTCACACTTTTCTGGTTATATTTTTCTCAATATATAATAGGAGTGACGCTTTATATATCCTATTATTCCTAAAACAATATTTTGTTGAGTTTAAAATAGATAGATTCAAAAATGTCCATCCAATGCGTTTTTTGAGAATATGTTACTTCAGGTAGAAAGACGTGTCAGTCATGGGATGCAATTCCTTCGATGCCGAGTCGGGTCGCCGCGCCGTCGAAATAGGCTAGCACGTTCAAGCCCTTCTCGGTTATCTTGTACCTCCTCCTCGACGTATTGTTATTAGGAGCAGTAATCTCCCGGAGGAATCCCTGTCCAACTAGATTATTTAGAACCCTCTGTGTGGGTTGCCACGATAGGTTCGCTGCGTACATTATACGGGTTGGCTTATCAACGCCTTCCTTAACAACCGATAGAACCTCTAAATTTATTTCGAGCTTCGACCTGCGAACCGGCAATATTCAATCCTCAAACGGCGATAACGTCCGTAAAAAGGGATTATAACTTATTTAAGATACATCCATCAAAGACACAGTTCTCAAATCTATAACTATCGTGCGCGAAAGTAAAAATATTAGAGACCTTGTTAAGTAAAATAGTTTTATCTCCACCCCCTCACTCTCATGACCTTGTAAAGCCAATTCGTGGTCTTGTCCGCCATAGCAACGGCGGTTTTTCCATAAACTCTTTCAGCCCTAATTAATTCCATGATCCTCTTTTAGCTTATCTCTCCCCGACCCAGCCTCCTGTTCTCCTTGAGGACTACCTACCCCGCCCTTCCCTCGACGTTCTCTCTCGTGATACTGCCATCTGGTGCATAGCTCTTCATCACCGTCTAAGGATTCCCAGGAGCATGAACCTCCACATATCTCAGGATAAACTCCGTTAACTTCTCAGAACCACTGCTCCCCTCCCATCTACAGATCGACAGAAACCTCCTCCACAACTCATCCCCAGTACCGTAAAACTCCCGCTTCCGCCATACCCAGTTTAACGACCCAATCCTGATAGAAGATCTTCTTAAACTGCACGTACGCCTACAATGTCATTCATTCACCTATCTCTGCGAGGAGGAGTTCATGGGTACTAATTATCTAGAATTCAGTTAAGGTTTGTGTATACTTCAGAGTAACGTTAAAATTAAGCCATTTTTATCTGAATATTGGAGAAATGCAGTTTATGCCTACAAGGAGCTTTGTTAAACTCTTTGGCCCACCAATACTGAAGGGTATAAGAGAGCTTGAGAAGATCGCCGTCGGCATGCCCGAGGTATGCATCATGGACACGATCATCCCGATTATATGCAATACTCTCAGGATCCAGACTTTACCGCTCAATACTTCGAGAATATCCCTATCTCGATTGAGGTTGAGCGGTGCGATACCATCATCAGCAAGTCCGGTGAAACCCTGGGTGAGTTCGACTTCTTCTTCGAGTGGTTCGCAGACCCAACAATGGATCAGCTGAATCATTTAATAGAGAAAATCGATGAAGCCCTTACCCCAATTGGATGCATATACACGTTAACGACAAAGAAACGAGTTTGAGGCCTTTCTAAACTCCCTTTTTTTATGTACATAAGCCCAACATCACGTTTAGTGATGCTCGTATGCAGAATTTATCATATTAAAAACTGGTATGTGATTCAGCCACAATTAGTTATGATTATTTAACAGAAAAATATGTTGATAAAGTCCTTAATACATAATTTTTATTAAAAGACATATTCTATTCTCCTCTCATCATGTCCTCTCAAAACCTGGATGAGAAGAGCTTTGAGAATCTGGTCAGATTCTATGAAGATGACCTAAGAAGGATATTAGAGGGAGTAGACATTGACGAGGTTTTCACGCAGGGTGATCGGGGGAAGCTGAGTAGTGCCGGTATTCTGAGCTATGTGAATGCGACCTGGAAGATTACTGAGAGAGCTAGAAATATCTTGGGCTATGATTCCTATT
>SMTZ1_10008875_pt1 | contig 10033 bp, 10 predicted proteins | sample DeeMarSWOR136_30_FD_25667 | JGI IMG/M metagenome (IMG submission 25667)
AAAAAGTATCTTGACTTTTTGAGCGCCTATTCGGCGGTCAATCATGGTCATTGCCATCCCCGCTTATTCAAGGCCATGATGGATCAAGCCAAAAGGGTGACCTTGACTTCGCGTGCCTTCCGGAACGATCAATGGCCCCTTCTGGCAAAGGAACTGTGCGAGGCAACCGGCTACACCATGGTCCTGCCGATGAATTCCGGAACTGAGGCCATAGAAACAGCGATCAAAACAGCCCGGAAGTGGGCTTACCAGAAGAAGGGCATTCCCCAGGATCAAGCCGAGATCGTCGTCTGTTCGGGCAATTTCCACGGTCGGACTGTCACTGTCGTAAGTTTTTCTACCGAGCCTTTATACCGAAATGATTATGGGCCTTACACACCTGGTTTCGTCATTGTTCCTTACGGAGATCCCGATGCTCTGGAGGCAGCCATGAACAGTAACACGGCGGCTTTTTTGGTCGAGCCGATTCAGGCTGAAGCTGGAATTATCATCCCTCCTGAAGGCTATTTGAGAGACGCCAAGAAAATCTGTGAAGAACACAATGTCTTGTTCATAACCGATGAAATTCAGACTGGCCTAGGAAGGACAGGAAAGCTCTTTGCCTGCGACCATGAACAAGTGACACCCGATATCCAGGTCATCGGCAAGTCGCTGGGTGGGGGATACTACGCGATATCAGCGACCCTCTCTTTCCGCGAAATTCTCGGAGTCTTCAAACCAGGAGAACACGGATCCACCTTCGGGGGTAATCCCATGGCTTGTGCCATTGCCCGGGAAGCGATGAGAGTTCTTCAGGAAGAGGGCCTGATCGACAATGCGGCTGCACAGGGAAAATATTTTTTAGAGAAATTAAAAACGATTAAGAGCCAGCACATCCAAGAGGTTAGAGGAAAAGGACTTCTGATCGGGATAGAGCTAAAACCAGAAGCCGGCGGGGCGAGGCGTTTCTGTGAGGCCCTGAAAGAAGAAGGCCTTCTCTGTAAGGAAACACATGAGAATGTCATCCGGTTTGCGCCGCCGTTGGTCATCAAACAGAAGGATCTCAATTGGGCTTTTAAGAAAATCAAACAGGTCTTCAAACAGGCCGAGTGAGAGAGTTCATCCTCTACACAAAAGAGGAGAAAACTACCAATTTTAAGATAATTATACCGTCATCCCTGCGAAGCCTGTGCCCGCGTAGCTTGTACCTGCGCAGGCAGGTAGCGGGTAGCAGGGACCCAGTAAGAAAAAATAGACCCAATCCTCTAGGTTTCACGCAGATTGAAAAAAAGCCCAAAGTCCATTATCATAAAAATATATCCTTTTTAAAGGTGGTGAAACCATGAAAAAATTAGCCCTTTTTATCGGTCTCGGTTTTTTATTGGCCACGGCTTGCATCGTCTATGTTCCGACCTATGATGAAGAGCCGCCTCCAGACACGGGGGAGTATTATGAGAGAGGATATCCTTCCAGAATGGATACTTCCTATTTTTACGACTACCTTTCTGGTTATGGTTCCTGGGTTTATTATCCTCCATATAACTACATCTGGATACCTCGTGTGACCACCTATGGTTGGAGGCCTTACACCTACGGGCGTTGGGTTTACACAAACTACGGCTGGACATGGGTGTCTCAGTTTGAATGGGGCTGGGCTCCATTCCATTACGGTCGATGGGGGTGGGATGTCGACATCGGTTGGTTCTGGGTCCCTGGGACGGTCTGGGGACCGGCTTGGGTGACTTGGAGACGAGGCGACATCTACCTAGGTTGGGCGCCCTTACCTCCAGAAGCCCGTTTTGTCGTGGGTGTGGGAGTGTCCTCCCTTCCCTACACCCTTCCTCCTTATTTCTGGGTCTTTGTCGAGGGCCGGTATTTCATGAACGACTATATCTATCATTATGCGCTTCCGCATGAAAGGAACACGACCATCATCTACTACACCACCCTTCAGACAAACATCATCGTTCAAAACCAGAGGGTGATAAACAGAGGCTTCGGAGTCGATTACGTAGCCCGAGTCACCAAAAGGCGGATCACACCTTACGAGCTCAGAAGCGTCAATAATCCGCAGGCGGCAAAGGTCAGGATGAATAACTTGGAGATATACAATCCCACCATCAACTCGAACGAAGGGGCCAAGCCTAAGACAGTCATCCAAAAGACCGAAGCCAAAGAGAAAATCATCATCCAACAGGACAAAATTTCGACAGCTGAGAGGGAAAAACAGATCCGGGATGTTCAAATCCGTGAGGAGAAGCTCCTGGTCGATACCCAAAACAAGGAGATTGCTGATCTGAAGAAAGAAGAGGAAGAGGCACAGAAAAAAGCCAAAACGACAGAAGAGAAAGTCAAGGTTGAGGAAGAGTATAAGAAGAAGATGACTCAGATTAAAAAGAAGCACGAAGACGAGAAAGTTGAGATAAAAAAGAGGCACCAAACGGATAAGGAGAAAGCCAAAGAGATCGAATCAAAAAAAGTCAAGAAAGTCAAAAAGAAATAAACAGAATCGTCACACAGAATATTTTTTGATCATATCTTCGGATATCTTTTCGGGTTTCCCTGTTGAGATGTTGATCAGGACAAAGACGGCATAGCCTTCAGCCGCGACAACCCCAGTCTTCTTTTTTAGAACTTGGAAGCGGACTTCGACACTGCTCCGTCTTATTTCTTGAACCCAGGTGCGGACAATGACTTTTTCCCCGAGGAGGACAGGATTCTGGAATTCGATGTAGGTGGATTTTGTGGCCCAAGTGAATCCTCTCTTAAAAAATTCCTCCATCGGCATTTTGTAACATCTTTTCATCTGGTCATACCGAGCAAAAAGAACGTAATCGAGGTAGACGGATTGATGCACGTGACGGTTGATATCGATATCGCTCGGGCGGACGGTGATTTCTGTGTCAAACTTTGTCGCCATTGATTCTCCTTTCTAGCACGGACGTAATAAATGACGTGACAAAATAAATTCGGCGCTAGGGCCGCCCCCAGCCCCCGAACCCTGGGGAACCAGTCCCGTCGGTTCCCTCCATCGGAAAAGCCGATGGGGCCCCCCTCCGCTACGGGGGCTTGAGGGCGGCCCCAGCGCCGACCATTGATTGTCTCATCATTTTTTACTTTCGTAATTGTCGGTCTGCCGTTGAGGAAAGGGTGGCTGCGGCGGCTGCCAGGAGGACAATGATTCCGCCGAGGATGGTTCTCAAAGACGGAGCCTCATCCAGAAGCAGGTAGGCCAGGGCAATCCCGTAGACGGGTTCGAGAGAATTGATGATGCTGGCGGTTTGAGCTTTGATATGCCTCATCCCCTTTATGAAAAGGGTATGAGCTCCGGCCGTGCAGACGATGCCGAGCAGGGCGAGGAGAATCAGGTCCTGGCTGTTTATCCTGAAACTGATGATGAAGATGAACGGGATGAGGAGCAGGGTGGCAGAGAGATCCTGGAAGAAGGCAATGACGGTGCTGGAATACTGTTGGGAAAGCTTTCTGTTGAGGAGGGTCAACACAGCAAAAGTCAGGCCGGATAAGACACCCCAGAGCACACCCCGGTAGATGGAGTCTTCGAGCTGGAACCGGGGAATGATCAAGAAGATGCCGAGAAGGCAGAGGAAGGCGAAGAAGATGTTGATCTTGATCAATCTTTCCCTGAAGAAGAGGGGTTCGAAAAACGCGGTCAGCACTGGATAACAGGAGAAGGAAAGGAGGCCGACGGCCACAGTCGATACCTGGATCGATTGGAAGAAGGCAATCCAATGGACAGAGAGGAGGAGGCCGAGCAGGAAGAGGGAGATATATGTTTTTGAAGAAGCGACGAGGAGACTTTCTCTCGAAATCCACAAGATGAAGGCGAGGGCAAGACTGGCGAAAAATACCCTTCCCAACACGATCAAGACCGGGGAGAAGATAAGCCACTTGCCGAAAAGCCCGGCTAATCCGAACAGGAAAACCGCCGCATGGATTTCCCCGAGGCTTCTCCGATGAGACATGATTAAAACAATATCCAAAATCAGTGGAGCAGGCAACTTATTATTTGAATAAAAAAGGGGACGTCCCCTTTTTTATTGAAAAAAAGTATGCTAATATATCCTTTAAAATAAGGAAGGTTTTCCTTCACTTCTCCCCTTAATCTGAAGTCAGATGACCTATTTAATCTATGCGCGCAAATACAGGCCTCAGACCTTCACTGAAATGATCGGTCAGAAGCCGGTGGTGCAGACGCTCCAGAATGCAATCAAAAACGACCGGGTAGCCCAAGCCTATATTTTCTCAGGTATGCGGGGTGTGGGGAAGACGACGGCTGCCCGCATCCTGGCCAAAGCCCTCAACTGTCAGCAGGGCCCTACCCCCACGCCGTGCAATAAGTGCGAACAGTGCCGAGCGATAAACGAAGACCGGTCCGTTGATGTTCTCGAAATCGACGGGGCCTCAAACCGCGGGATCGATGAAGTGAGATCTCTTCGAGAAGGTGTGAAGTACAAACCCATCCACAGCCGGTACAAGGTCATCATCATCGATGAAGTGCACATGCTGACTCGGGAAGCTTTCAATGCTCTGTTGAAGACGTTGGAAGAACCGCCACCGCATACGATTTTTATCTTTGCTACGACAGAATTCCATAAAGTTCCGGCCACGATCAAATCACGCTGTCAGCATTTTGAGTTTAAAAAAATTTCCCACAAAGACATCATCAACCATCTCAATGATATAGCGGCCAAAGAGAAGATTAATCTAACTCCCCTTGGATTGAATCTCATCGCCGAAGCAGCCGAAGGAAGTCTGAGGGATGCCCAGAGTCTTCTCGACCAAGCTGTGGCTTTTTCTGGAGAGAACATCAGTGACGATGACCTGAAGGAGATCTTGGGTGTCATCAGCCGGGACTTCTTGTTTGCTTTTTCCACAGCCATTATCCAAGAGACACCGGATCAAATTTTCCCGTTGATCGAAGAGGTCATAGATAAGGGGTATGACCTTCGTTTTTTTTACAAAGAACTGATCCAGCATTTTAGAAACTTGCTCCTTATCACAGCGGTCGATAAACCTCAGGAGCTGCTTCCCCTAGGTGAGGAGGATCTGGAGAGGTTGAGGAAAGAAGCAGAAAAGTTCTCTCCGGAAGAGATTCTACGCTATCTCGTCGTCCTCCAACAGGGTGAACAAGGGATCAGGTATTCAACCCATCCTCGGATTTTTCTCGAAGTCCTGTTGGTGAAACTCTGCCATTTCAAGAAGGTGACACCCCTCAAGGATATTCTTGAAGAGTTGGCACTGCTGAAAAAAGGGTTTAAAGCATCTGGTGAGGCACCGATCAATCCTGTCTCGTCTATCCAAGATTCGGAAATCGGGACACCAGAAGAAGCCTCTTCCCCAGGCTCTCTCCAGAGAATCGGTGAGGTCCAACCAAAAGAAAAAAAAGATATTCTCAGCGCCCTCTTGGACAGACTCCAAAGGGAGAAGAGCTATTTGGCCGCCCTCCTCTCTCAATATTCCTCTTATCAATTCAAAGAGATAGAACCGGAGGAAGAATCCCAGACCTTGAAGATTTTCTTTCCCGGAGGAAAAGATTTTTTTATGGAAAGACTCCTGAAGGAGAGAAAACTACTAGAGGAGATGGCTTCGGATATTATCGGGTCTAAAGTGGAAGTGAAGATCATGGAAGAAGTTGTGATCGAAGAAGGGAAAAGGTCCAGGGAGATCGAAAAGGCGTTAAAAGACCCAACCGTTCAGAGTTTCATGGATACGTTCAGAGCCCAGATTCTCTCCGTGGAGCCCATAAAAAGATCCAAAAAATAAACCGCCTTGAAGGAGTAAGGACGATGAAAGGAGTCGCCAATTTCCAAAAGATGCTCAAAACGGCTAAAGAAATGCAGGAGAGGATGCAGAGGGAATTAGCCGAAATGAGAGTTGAAGGCTCGAGTGGAGGAGGGATGGTGACCGTGACCTTGGACGGGACAAAAAGCCTGCTCGCGATCCAGATAGATCCTGAGGTTGTGAACAAGGACGATGTCGATATGCTCCAGGATCTCGTCTTGGCAGCCTTTAATGATGCTGGAGCCAAGGTGGATGAGCAGCTTTCCCAGAAGCTGGGGGCCATCGCTCCCGGTCTCAAGATCCCCGGACTCTTCTGATGATCGACGACAAGCATCCTCTAGACCATCTGATCGATGAACTGAGAAAAATACCCAGTATCGGAGCCAAAACGGCTCAGAGAATCGCCTTTTACCTGATTGGATTGCCTCAAGAAGAAGCAGAATCTCTGGCTAATGCGATAAAAGAGGCGAAAAGCAAAACGTTCTACTGCTCCATCTGCAATAGCTTGACGAGTGTCGATCCCTGTCTTTTCTGTGCGGATGCCGACCGTGACGATGAAATTTTGTGCATCGTCGAAGAACCGTATAACATCTCTTCGATCGAGAAGACCGGAATCTACAAGGGAAGATACCATGTTCTATTGGGAACGTTATCCCCTTTGAAGGGCCGTGGACCAGAGGAGCTCAAGATTGATCAGTTGACGAAGAGGGTTAAAAAAGGCCAGTTTAAAGAAATCATCATCGCCACTAATCCCACAGTGGAAGGAGAAGCCACAGCCATGTACATCGCCAGGACCTTGAAGGGATTCCCCATCAAACTGACTCGATTAGCCATGGGCTTGCCAGTGGGCTCTGATATGGACTACGCTGACCAGGTCACCATAAAAAGAGCCCTGGAGGGGAGGACCGATTTTTCAGATTGATCCAGATGGATCATCTATCCTGGTTTTGGTATTTATGTCCCACTAGTTTAGTGATATATAAGGAGGCCCTATGAAAGAGACGATTGAAATCCGCTGGCACGGTCGAGCAGGACAGGGAGTTGTCACAGCTGCCGTAACCTTGGCCGATGTGCTTTCTGCCGAAAAGGACATCTATGTCCAAGCCTTCCCTGAGTTCGGAGCCGAAAAACGGGGAGCTCCGATTCTTGCTTTTAACCGGATCAGCAAAAAGCCTATCCGCACTCATAGTCAGGTTTATTATCCAGACATCGTCGTCGTCACCGACCCCTCACTCTTGGGGATGGTGGACATCAGCAGCGGTGCCAAAGAAGATGCCTTTTTTCTGATGAACACCACTTTTGACATTCCTCTCATTCGGGAAAAACTCCCGCTCGGAGAGAGGAAAATTTACTCTCTGGATGCCTACACCATCGCTCGAGACGAATTGGGACGAGCCATCCCGAATGTCCCGATGGTAGCAGCCCTGATGAAAATCATGAATATCATGGCTGTTGTGGAGTTCAAGAAGAAAATCGAGATCTCACTTAGAAAAAAGTTAAGAAGTGAAGTGGTGGCGAAAAATATGAAGACGATCGACAGAGCTTTGAAGGAGGTTAAGGAAGGATGAAAAAAGAAAGCTGGAAGGAATTGACGATCGGAACCATCAATCTTGAAGCAGGAAATTCGGTCAGGAACAAGACAGGGACCTGGCGATCAGGCCGAAAGCCCCAGTTTATCGAAGAATACTGTATCCAATGCTTCTTCTGCTGGCTCTACTGCCCGCACTTTGCCATCCGCGTTGAGGGAGGTGAAGTGAAAGGCATTAATTATGACTACTGCACAGGTTGTGGTGTCTGTTCTGTGGAATGTCCACCCAAGGAGAAAGCCATCGTCATGGTCAAGGAGGAGATCAAGCTTGCGGAAAGGAGCGAAAGATGAGTACCCTGAAAACTTTAAACGGCAATCAAACCATCGCTGAAGCTGTGCGCCAGGTTGATCCAGATGTTTTGGCTGCTTATCCCATCACTCCGTCTACAGCGATTGTCGAGACCATCGCTCAGTTCAAAGCCGACGGGAAGATCACCGGAGAGTTTGTCTGTCCAGAGAGTGAACACAGCGCCATGAGTGTCTGTATCGGAGCCGCCTCAGCCGGAGGACGGGTGATGACAGCCACAGCCTCCCAAGGCTTAGCCTTAATGTGGGAAATGCTGTACATCGCTGCTGGATTGAGACTCCCTATCGTTGCGGCCATCGTCAACCGGTCGTTGAGCGCTCCGATCAATATCCATGGGGACCACAGTGATACCATGGGTGCCCGGGATTCGGGTTGGATTCAGATTTATTCAGAAAATTGCCAGGAGGCTTACGATAATTTTATCCAGGCCTTTCGGATTGCTGAACACCTGGACGTCAGGACTCCCGTTCTCGTCGGTTTGGATGGTTTTATCATCAGTCACTCGATGGAGGTGATCCAAGTAGAGGATGACGCCAAAGTGAAAGAATTCATAGGGGAGTACCAGGCCCTGTATCCGCTGCTCGATACGAAGAACAAGATGACGGTGGGACCGATTGACTTCACGGATTACTACTTCGAACACAAGAGGAGCCAGTTGGAAGGCATCGAGAATTCTCCCCCCGTGATTGAAACCGTTGGGAGGGAGTTCAGTCAAAAGTTCGGCCGCGAATACGGCTTTTTTGAAGAGTACAGGATGGATGATGCCGAATTGTGCATCGTGGTCATGAGCTCGGCAGCTGGCACGGGCAAGGATGCCGTCGATGAGCTCAGGGAGGAGGGGAAAAAGATCGGCCTTCTCAAACCGAGGGTTTTCCGGCCCTTTCCCCACGAGAAGATCGCCGACGTTTTGAGAAAAATGAAGGCTGTCGCCGTTCTCGATCGGAGTTCCAGCCCGGGAGCATTTGGGGCTCCGTTGTTCACCGAAATTCGGTCGTCTCTGTATGATTATGACCAACGTCCAAAAATTGTGAATTATGTCTATGGTCTTGGGGGAAGAGATATCATGGTTGAGCATTTCAAAGAAGTGGCCGAGAAAATCGAGCGGATAGCCGATACGGGAAAAGTGGATGAGATCTACGGCTACTTAAACCTGAGAGAATAAGGAGAAAACAATGGCAAAACTAAAAGATTTGGCGGCGATGGAAGACAGGTTGGTGGCTGGCCACGGAATGTGTCTCGGCTGTGGCATCCCCTTGATTTTCAAAATCCTGCTCAGGGCGACGGAAGATCCTGTCATAATCGCCAACGCTACGGGATGCTTGGAAGTCTGTACGACGATCTTCCCCAGGACAGCCTGGAACACGACTTGGATCCACAGCGCTTTCGAGAATGCAGCGGCCACGATCGCCGGAGTCGAATCCATGTATAAATCCCTGAAGCGGAACGGAAAAATACCCGAGGACAAAAAAATCAAATTCCTGGGTGTTGGAGGAGATGGAGGAACCTACGATATCGGTCTTCAGGCACTCTCCGGGGCCATGGAAAGAGGGCATGACATCGTTTATGTCTGCTACGATAATAATGCCTATGCCAACACGGGGGGTCAAAGATCTTCGGCGACACCGCTGGGAGCCTCAGCGACAACTTCGCCAGCAGGGACAAAAAGCTACGGAAAGGTTCAACCCCGAAAAGATCTCACCAGGATCATGGCGGCTCATAATGTTCCTTATGTCGCCCAAACAAGTCCCCACCGCTGGCAGGATCTGTACAACAAGGCCAAGAAGGCCTTTGATACAGAAGGTCCTGCCTTCTTGAATATCTTCTGTCCCTGTCCGACAGAATGGAAATACGATGAATCCCAAAGCATCCGGCTGGCTCAGCTTGCGGCTGAAACCTGTGTCTGGCCCCTGTTCGAAGTGGAGAACGGCAAATACAAAATCAACTATAAACCTAAAGAAAAAAAACCAGTCTTGGAGTGGCTTAAACTTCAGGGGAGATTTCGCCACCTCTTCAAGGAGGAGAATGCTGGAGTGGTTGAAGAAATCCAAAGGCAGGTCGATGAATATTGGGACGAGCTCAACAAACTGGCCAACTTATAAATAAGTCATTAAAATAAACGCAGTAAATAAGGTTACAATCTCTGTGCGGCCTAAAGCCCGGACGGAGTTCGGGCGACCGTTGGGAGGGGGAGCGCGAAGCGGTTCCTCCTCCAAGGTTGACTGATAACTGAGTTGCTGATGCAGGCCAAAGTGATAAAGTCCTTCTCAAAGAGACGTTATTTCGTCTAAAATAATCTGTCATGGCTTCCGTGCTGAAAAAGGGAATCATTTTCGACATCAAGCGCTTCGCTCTCCACG